>OUNO011322994.1_pt1 | contig 13901 bp, 11 predicted proteins | sample 1779811 | NCBI WGS metagenome assembly OUNO01 (sample SAMEA3914804, study PRJEB12502) | metagenome | biome: forest; material: soil | place: Canada | collected 2010-06-25 | depth 0.3 m | reverse complement strand
CGGCCGTGCCGGCGCTCGGGCTTCCCGAAGCTCCGGCGTTCGCGCCGCCCGCGTTCCCCGTGCCGCCCTGTGCGCTCCCGCCAGCCGCCGTGCCCGCAGCGCCTGGGCCGCCTCCCGACGACGCTCCTGCGGTTGGGCCTGGTGACGCCGCGTCGCTACTACCGCAAGCGACGTTCACGGCGAGTAGCAGCAGGCAAGCGAGCCGCGTCGCGAATTGTCGTACCCGAGTCTCGTCTTTCACGGTGCGGCGTAATGCCGGAGCGGCGCGCTTCGATCACCGCGCCGAAACATTCGGGCTGCTAGCGTCTCGAGCCGACGATGACTTCGGGCGGCGGGTTGACTCTGGGGTGCGTGGCTTTGGCGATTGCAGGTAGCGGCTGTTCGTTCTTGAACGAGCGTGTTCCGCCGAGCACGCCCGCGTCTCCCGATGCAGTCCGTTCGCTCGACCCCGATCACCCTCGGCAAAGGCCCTGCCCGAGCGACGGGTTTTGGAGTCCGGTTGCCGACACCGTTTCCACGGCCGCCGGTTTGACCTGGGTCTTGTATGCCAACAAGCAGGCCAAGGGTCAGGACTACGTTCCGCCTTCGTATGACACTCAGGGCAATTTCTCGCCCGGGCAACCTTCGGAGCCGGGAACTGACAGCGGGCTCGTCAAGGCCGAGCGCATCTTTGGCTATAGCAGCATGGTCCTGTTCGGAGCGTCGGCGATCTACGGCTACGTCGTGGAGGGCGCCTGTTATTCGTATCGCAAGCGTCTGTCGGGCGAAGCGAGTGCGTCAGCTCCTCCGCCCCAAGCCGCGCCGGCGCTCTTGGGTTTTCCAGGCAGTGTATTGGAATTCAGCTTCGAGATGACGCCGGCTCAAGCGGGCGTTGCGTGCACGAATGGCGGCCGCGTTTGGAAGGTGGAGGGCTCGCTCGCGCACTGCACGGCGGCTCCTGGCTCGGTGCGCACCTCCGAGGTGCGGCTGCGCTACAGCTTGGGCACGCCGTCGGAGATCACGCTCGTGTATCGCGCGCCGCAATCCGGGCTGAACGAACAGTTCCGAGTTTTGGATACTTCGATGCGCAAGTTCTATGGCGCGCCTCAGCTAGCGGCGAACCTGCCTGCGGCGTGCAGCGCTTCGCTCGAGCAGTGCTTGGCCGCGGGTGAGCACCCGGTCGGTCCCGCGTGGCATTGGCCGAAGGGCAGCATCGAGATTGCGCCCATCTGGCGTGATGAGCAGGCGCTGATCGAGCTGCGTTACGTGCGCGCGGAGGAATAGCCCGCAACTTCGCAGTGGTGCGCCGTCACTGCGCTGGGGGCAACCCAATCAAGGCGGGGTCGTGGTCCAGATGCCGCCGGCGGTGCCGCACGCTTTCGAGATGCGCATCTCTACGTCGTCGAGGTTGTAGTAGCAGATACTGCCCGTAGGTTGCTCGCAGCAGCCGTACAAAGCGTCGCTCGGGCAATGGTCGACGGGGGTGCCACCCGACATATTGCACGCGGCAACCACTGCGCTCGGCGGATCCGCCGACGCTGAGTACCAATTGCAGACCGCGCCCCCGATGACGCAGCCCTGGCCGGAGCCTGATCCGCCCGCGCTGGCGCCGCCTACTCCGCCCGCGCTAGCGCCGCCTGCGCCGGTGCCTCCCGACCCGCCACTTTCTGCGTCGTCTTGATCGCAGCCGGGGCAATGGTCGTCGATGCAGGTGCCGAGCGCGTCGACCGCTTCTTGACACTGCGGAGAGAGTGGCGTCGTCGGGCCGGGCGCGCTGCAGCGGTTGTCGCAGATGGTTTGGTATTCGTCGGCGCAATTGCTTTGCACGCACATCGTGCAGGCCGAGTTTTGGCGGAGGTTCGGGGGTTCACAGGTGAAGCCGCCTGCACCCGCGCTGCCTCCGCTGCCTCCGTCGCTAGAGCAACCCAATGCAGACACTGCGCCGAACACCACGAGCCACACCGGTCTGAGCATTCTCATCGTTCACTCCATCCCGAGAAGGTTAGCCCCACCACCGTTGCTGCGGCACACTGCCGCAGACTCGCACGCGAGTAGAGCCTGTCAGCCCTTGCCCAGCAAGGGTGGGCATGAGTGGCAGGTGCTCGTACTACGGTGCGTGCGCGGGATCTCTCCCCCGCTGCTCGTGCTCACTGCTCGAGGGATAGGTGTCCAAAAGCTCGAGCTTCGATACGCCGCTGAGCTCGAGCTTGCGCCAATTGAGGCAACCAGAGTGCGTGACGGAGGCTGTAGGTATTCGCGCGTGATAGTCCTCGGTGCATGGTGAAGTGCTGGGGTCTCGTGTTTGCTCTTTGTGCGCTGCCGGGTTGCAAGAGCGAGCCGCACGTTGGCCCGACCGCGACGGCTTCAGCTGTGGTCCCTGCTGTGGCTGCCTCGAACGCGGCGTCCACCGCGAGCGCGGGCTCGGTGGCGGCGCCTGCATTCGACGCGGCTCAAGCGCGCGCGTTCGTCGAGCGCTGGGTCACGACCCAGAACGAGCACGACTTTGCGGCGTATAGCGCGCTGTATGCGGCGCGCTTCGAGGGCACGAAGCGTGTCGGCACGTACAGCAAGCGCTTCGACCGCGCGGCGTGGCTGCGCGATCGGCAGCCGATGTTTCGTGATGGCGTGCTGGTGCACGCTTCGGAGCTTCGAATGTCGGGCAGCGCGGGCGCGGTGCGGGCCGTGTTCACGCAGGACTTCGTTGCTCCGGGCTTCCACGATCTCGGCAAGAAGGAGTTGTTCTTGGTCGCGCAGGCGTCGGGCTTCGCGATTAGCCGCGAAGAGATGCTGATCTCGCAATTGGCGGCGGCGCCTCCGCTCACGGAGAGCGCGGTGCTCGCGTTTCATCGCGATGGCCCAGTGCTCGAGTCGGGATTTCCCGAGGCGCTGCCTGGCAAACCGCGGCTCTTGGCGCGCAGCGCGAGCGATTCCTACGACGTGGCGTTGCCGATCGAAGTGGGCGCGTTGCACGAGGCGACGCGCGCCTGGTTGGGACGGACGGTCACGGTGTACGCCAAGGACGGCGCGCACTGTGCGGGCACGGTGACTCGCTTCGAGGTGCGCGTGAAGGCGGAGCCGCACTTTGGCATGCGCCAAGCGTGGGATGGCGAAGGGGGCGTGCCCAAGGCCTCGCCGGCGCAAATCGCGCAAGAGATTTGGGGCATTGCGCGCGACGACGAGCGCTTCGTCGTGGGTGTCTTGGATCACGAGTGCCACGGCGTGTGGGCGGTCACGCGCGCGTCGACGTTCACTCCCGCGAGCGCACCTTCGGCGGCGCTGCGAGCGCGCGCATTGACGGCATTCAAAACGCTTCCGGCGTATCACGAGCTGCAACTGCGTTTTGCGCAGGAATCGGCGAGCTCTCAGACGCCGTGGGAGACCGTCGACGGTGCGCTGAGCGTCGTCGAATTGCGCACGTCGGCCGACGCTTCACTGGTCGTGGTGGCTGCGCGCGGCGGCGTGGGTTGCGGCGGATTCAACGGTAACCTGAGCGCGATCTGGAAGACGGACGGCGCGGATTCGGGCGCGAAGCTCAGCCTGCGCGTCGTGTTCAAAGACTCGGCCGATCGGCTCGAGATCAACGGTGCCCTCGATCAGAACGGAGACGGGACCCCCGAGCTGCTCGCGGGTCCCGACGTGTTCGCCGACGAGATCTCGGTACTGCGGCTCGGAGCCTCGGGCTACGAACGGAACGCGCTGTTTGCGACATCGGTTTGGGACTGCGGCTGCTAGTTGGCGCAGTTCGTTTGGCGACGAAGGCGCGTCGAGGAAGAGTGGGCGGCCGGCCTTCTTCGCCGAGAATGACCCGAAAGCAGCTGAACAGCGATTCGCACCCGCACCCGAGTCGATTCACCCCTCGCACCGCGCTGACAAACCTGGCCCCCATCAACGGACTCTCCCCGCCTGGCCGAGTCGCTCATGCGCGGCGAAGAAGCGCGCACCTTTTCCGTGCGCCGTTTTCCAGCGGGGGTGTCCGTTTTTTGACGCCGCCACGAGCCTGGAACGCGCTGTCTTGGGCGCTGCGTCTCGTTAACGATTTCCACCACTTCGACGCGCGGGGCGAGCCACGAATCAGCCCTCATTAAGCTCCGTTCGCTCTGTCCGTACCCCCCACCGGACAGCCCCCATGGAGCAACACGACACCCCGACCACGACTGCTCGCGCACAGGCGCGGGTTGGGTCGCTGCTGAATGGCAGGTGGCACCTCGATCAATTGGTCGGCGTGGGTGGCATGGCGGCGGTGTACGCGGCCACGCATCGCAACGGCAAGCGCGTCGCGATCAAGATCCTGCATCCGGAGATTTCGGCGGACGACAACGCTCGCCAACGTTTCTTGCGTGAAGGCTACGCCGCGAATCAGGTCGGGCACCGCGGAGCCGTCACGGCCGATGACGACGGCATGACCGAAGACGGCGTCGCGTTCTTGGTGATGGAGCTGCTCGAGGGCGAGACCATCGAGGAGCGCAACGCGCGCCTCGGTGGAACGCTCAAGGCGCGCGAAGTGCTGACCTTGATGGATCAAGCGCTCGCGACGCTCGAGGCCGCGCACGCCAAGCACATCGTGCATCGCGACTTGAAGCCCGAGAATCTGTTCCTCACTCGCGAGGGCGTGGTGAAGGTGCTCGATTTCGGCATTGCCCGCGTGCTCGATCGCTCGGGGTCGCCTTCGCAGACTCAGGGCATCATGGGCACGCCCTCGTTCATGTCGCCCGAACAAGCGCGCGGACGCTGGGAAGAGGTCGACGCGCGCAGCGATCTGTGGGCCATCGGCGCCACGATGTTCTTTCTGCTCGCGGGGCGCTTCGTGCACCAAGCCGAGACGGCCAACGAAGTGCTGGTGGCCGCCGTGACCGAGCGCGCCACGTCGCTCGGCATCGCGGCTCCGCACGTTCATCCGGCCGTCGCCGCGCTGGTGGACAAGGTGCTCAGCTACGAACGAGAGCTCCGCTTCCAATCCGCGAGCGAGTTTCGCACTGCGATTCGCGCGGCTGACGCGGCGATCGCGGACGACGAAGCGTCGCCCTCGCTGCGCGTACCGCTGCAGACCACGCCGTCCGTGGTTCAGGCGGGACCGGCCGCGCTGACGGTCGAAGGCCTCGCGTCTTCGGTGCGCGGCGCGCAGCTGAATCCAGGGCTCGCTACGAGCACTCGCACGAAGGCGGTGATCGTCCTGTCTGGTTTGGCAGCAGGCGCGCTGCTCGTTTTGGTTGGGCGTGGGCTCTCGGTCACCGCTGGCACGCAGATCAGCGCGGCCGCGGCGCCGCTCGCTCCCACCGCCCTCGCCGCAGCCGCGCCGGCACCCGCTCTCACCAGTGAAGCACTGGCTGCCGGTGCCTCGCCCGTGGTCGTCGCACCGGGTCCGGCATTGGACCCGCAAGCCGATGCTGCTGCGGTGCTCGGCGCGTCCAAGCCTTCGGCTCGGACCGCTCACGCGGCGGCTCTCGTGGCGCCGGCCAAGCCGCACGCCCCGAAAACAGCCGTGGATCTGCTCAAGAAACGGCACTGAGCCGCTCGCTTCATGTCGCGCGTAGCCGTCACTTTCCCGCTCGCCATCGCGGTGCTCGCCTTTCCCGCGCTCGCGCACGCTCAGCAAGCGGCAGCCGACGCGCTGTTCGACAGCGCACGCAGCGCGATGGCCAAGGGCGACTTCGACGTCGCCTGCGAGCAGTTTCGAGCCAGCGACCGGCTCGATCCGGCCGTCGGCACCGAGCTCAACTTGGCCGACTGTGAAGAAAAGCGCGGTCGCTTGGCGAGTGCTTGGGAGCTCTACCGCACGGTCGGGGAGAAGCTCACTGCGAACGATGAGCGCCTGCACTTCGCGCAGGCTCGTGCCGAAGCGCTGGCGGCGCGCGTGCCCAAGCTCACGTTACTGCTCGCGGTGGGCGCGCCGAAGGACAGCACCGTGCGTGACGGCTCGGTCGAGCTCGGCGCAGCAGCGTTCGGTATCGCGTTGCCGCTCGAGCCGGGCGCGCACGAGCTCGTGGTATCCGCACCTGGTTTCGAGGCGCGCACGTTTCAGGTTCGGCTGAGCGAAGGCCAAACCCAAAGCCTCACCGTGGCGCCCGGGAACGCGCTGGCTGCGGCCAAGAGCCGTGCCCCCGCGGCCGCGCCGCTCTTGTTCAACGAAGAGCCGAAAGCCGGCGCGGACACCACGACCCTCGGCTACGTCCTGGGCGGCGTGGGCATCGCGAGCTTGGGCGCGGGTGCGTTGACGGGGCTCCTGGTGCTCGGCAAGCAGCACACGGTCGATGCCGAGTGCCACCCGGACAAGTCGTGTACGAGCGCGGGCGTTGAGGCGGCAAGCTCGGGACGCACCTTGCAGACCGTATCGAACGTCAGTTGGGTCGTGGGCGCCGTGGCGCTCGGTGCCGGCGCCTACTTCTTACTGACGAGCGGCCCGAGGACGGGCCCGAGCACGAGCTTGAGCGTCCAGAGCAACGTCGCAGGCGGGCAATTGTCGCTCACCAGGAGCTGGTAAGCGGTGTCACGCCGGCTCGTCGTGAGCATCGCGTTCGCATCCGCGCTGCTCGCGAATGCCTGCATGCACGACTTCAGCGGTTACCACTTGCAGGACGAGGCAGGCGGCGGCACCGGCTCGGCGCTGAATAGCGGGGCGGGCCGTGCCGACGACGAAGCCGGTGCTGCTGGCGTGAGCTCCGAAGGGGGATCGGCTGGCGTTGCCGTCGCTGGGAATGCCGGAGCCGCGGGCGCCCATCACGAACCGCCCGTCACACCGCCCTCGTGCGTCGGTTTGCCGAGCACGTGCGGCCCGACCGGTGACGCGAGTTGTTGTTCCGTTTCGGTCGTGACGGGCGGCACTTACAATCGCAGCAACCTCGGCACCGCTCCTGCAACGGTCAGTGATTTCGCGCTCGATGACTACGAGGTCACCGTGAGCAGATTCCGAGTCTTCAGCGCGGCCTACGCACAGAACATGACGCTGCCGGGCAGCGGCAAGAACTCGCACGACATGGGCGGCAATCCCGGATGGAACGCGCTCTGGAACACACGGCTACCCGCAACGGCCGCAGCGCTGGGCGCCGCCTTGCAGTGTCCGGGGGGTACGTTCACGCCGACTCCGGGCGCCAACGAGAGCAAGGCCGTCACCTGCGTGAGTTGGTACGAGGCGTATGCCTTCTGCATCTGGGACGGCGGCCGCTTGCCCACCGAAGCCGAATGGAACTACGCAGCGGCGGGCGGCTCCGACGAGCGGGCCTACCCGTGGGGTGCAGCGAGCCCCGACGACACGCGCGCCGTGTTCTGTCCCGGCTCCTGCAACCTGGTGTTGGCCGTCGGTTCCAAAGCACCGAGCGGCAACGGCAAGTGGGGCCAATCGGATTTGGTCGGCAACGCCTGGGAGTGGAACCTGGACGTGTACACGAATCCGTATCCCAAAGCCGCCTGCAACGACTGCGCGATCGCGCCCGCCGAGAGCACCGAAGCGCGCGTGTTCCGCGGCGGCAGCGCCGGCAACGAAGCCAGCTCCTTGCTCGCGGCCACGCGCTACAGTCGCACTCCGGGCGACCACAACGGCTTCGTCGGTCTGCGCTGCGCTCGCAATCGGTGAATCAGCCGGGTTTCATCGCCAGCGCGCGTTGGAATGCGGGGCGAGCCTCGAGCTCCGCGATCCAGCGCACGAGATTCGGGTACGGGCTCAGATCCAAGCCGATGAAATCACGCGCCCCGCGAGGCCAGGTCAAGTTCATGATGTCGGCAATCGAAAACTCGCCCGCGAGATAAGCGGCCTCGCCCAGCCGCTTGTCGAGGACCCGGAATAGACGCTCGGCTTCCTTGCTGAAGCGCTCGATCGCGTGCGGGATTTTCTCGGCTGCGAACTTGCTGAAGTAACCCAGCTGACCGAGCATCGGACCCGGGCCAGCGGCGTTGAAGAAGACCCACTCGAGCGTGGTGGCGCGCGCGCGGCCGCTGCTGGGCAGCAGCTTGCCGGTCTTCTCGGCCAGGTAGATCAACACGGCGCCGGATTCGAAGACCGTGATCGGTTTTCCGTCCGAGGTGTCGTCATCGACGATGGCGGGGATCTTGTTGTTTGGATTGATCGCCAGGTACTCGGGCGTCATCTGCGCGCCCTTGGTGATGTCGATCCACTTGACCTGGTAGGGCAGGCCGAGCTCTTCGAGCCCGATCAGCGCTTTGAAGCCATTGGGCGTCGTGTACACGTAGGCGTCGATCATGGGCTCGAGTCTAGGGCCAACGAGGCGAGTCGCCACAGATCCGAATCTGCCTGGCTATTTCGCTGAGGCTGGCCCGTTCGATGCAGTGTCTTTCGAAATCGATACCAAGAATCGAAAGGAATTCGACCCATGAAGACTCCAGAAGCGAAAGCTGAGGCGGTAACGCCCATCCCGACCCACAGCCGTCACGTCGTGGAAGCTGCCGGAGGCGCCCTGGGCGCGCTCGGCGGCGCCGCCACGGGTGCCGCGATGGGCGGACCGCTCGGCGCGGTTGCGGGCGCCGTGATTGGCGCCGCCATGGGCGCGAGCAGCGGCTGGGCTGCCGAGAAAGCGTCCAGCGACCAAGCGCACGCGGAGGCCGCGCTCGACGACGAGATCGGCGTGACCGCGGGCTCGATCGGCGTTTCGACGCTGGCGCATCCGCCGTCCAAGACCAACGCGCCCTCCGCGGCCGCGCTCGGGCTCAGCAGTGATACGGCGGATTCCGAAGCCGAAGGCCCGATGCAAGCGCCGCCCGAAGGTTGAGCGCGCGCTGGGCGTGCCGCTATCTGCCTCGCTGAGCGATTTCGACACGCCCAGTTGCTCCCCGCTTGTCGGGTTTGGCCAGCGGCAGTAGGCACGGGCATGCGAATTGGCACGCCCCTGTCTGCCTCGGCGACCCGCGTGATGCTGCTCGGGAGCGGCGAGCTCGGCAAAGAAGTGATCATCGCGCTGCAGCGTTTGGGCGTCGAAGTGATCGCGGTCGACCGTTACGAGAATGCGCCCGGCCAGCAAGTGGCGCATCGCGCGCATGTGCTCGCCATGACCGACGGTGCTGCTTTGCGCGAGCTGATCGAGCGCGAGCGCCCGCAGCTAGTGGTGCCGGAGATCGAAGCCATCGCGACGGATATGCTGCGCGAGATCGAAGCCGCTGGGCTGTGCGAGGTGATTCCGACCGCGCGTGCCGCACAGCTGACGATGAACCGCGAAGGCATCCGCCGACTGGCCGCCGAGACTCTGGGCCTGCCGACTTCGCCTTATCGGTTCGCCGAGAGCCTGGAACAACTGCGCGCGGCGATTGACGGCGGCATTGGCTACCCGTGCTTCGTCAAACCGGTGATGTCGTCGTCCGGCAAAGGCCAATCGTTCTTGAAGGGGCCAGAAGACGTCGCGGCGGCCTGGGAATACGCGGGGCTCGGCGGGCGCGTGAACTCCGGCAAGGTGATCGTCGAAGGGCTGATCGCATTCGACTACGAGATCACGCTACTCACCGTGCGCGCGCTGGGGGCGAGCGGCGTGGTGGAGACGCACTTTTGCGAGCCGATTGGGCACGTGCAGGTCAAGGGGGACTACGTCGAGAGTTGGCAGCCGCACGCCATGTCGCCCGCGGCTCTCGAACGAGCGCGCGCGATCGCCAAAGCGGTGACCGACGACCTCGGTGGCCGCGGTATCTTCGGGGTCGAGCTGTTCGTGAAGGGCGAGCAGGTCTGGTTCTCCGAGGTGAGCCCGCGCCCCCACGACACGGGGCTGGTCACGCTGTGCTCTCAGCGCCTGTCCGAATTCGAGCTGCACGCCCGCGCCATCCTCGGCTTACCAGTGGACGTGAGCATGCGTCGTCCGGGCGCGAGCGCCGTCGTTTACGGCGGTCGGGACGAAGCGGGCATCGCGTTCGAGGGGGTCGACGAAGCGTTGCGCGTGCCAGAGAGCGATTTGCGCTTGTTCGGCAAACCCGAGGCCTTCGCGCGCCGACGCATGGGCGTGGCGCTGGCGAATGCCGATGACGTGACCGAGGCGCGCGTGCGCGCCAAAGAGTGCGCCGCGCGCGTGAAGCCGGTCAGCGCCTCCGTGTGACGTCCCTGTGGGCCCATCGGGGAGGGCCCGCAAAAAATGTTTCGGGCTCGTGATCGGTCGTCGCTCGAGCGGCATTAACGCCGAGGCCTATCGTCGGTTCCGCGCGCGTCGACACGCGAACGCGGAGCGCGAGCTTTTGCTCGACGGCCGACTGCTGCGTTTGCTGCCTGCTCGCCATCCGAGGAATTGCATGAAAACTACGCTGATTTGGCTCCGAATGTCGTTCTTCACCGTCGCTGTCGGGTTGGCGGCGTGGGGCTGCGGCGCTTCCGATTCTGCTCCGATCGACAACGGTGGAGGCACGAGCGGCGCCGTCAACGGCGGGGCTTCGGGCGGCGGCACGGCAGGTCGCGCGGGCAACGCGGGCACTCCTGGCGCGACGGCAGGGAGCTCCGGCGCAGCAGGCGCGAGTGGCGCGGCGGCAGGCACGGGCGGAAGCAGCGCGGGCGCAGGCGGCACTGCCGGCAGCGCTGGCAGCGCGGGCCTCGGCGGTAGCGCCGGGATGGGCGGCGCCCCGACCGGTCCCTTCGTGTATTTCGTCAAGCAAGCGAACGGCACCAACACGGCAAGCCTCGCGAGCGGCACGATCTCGGTCGCGAACACGTTCGGCGCTTCGGGCAATGCCTTCAAGTACGTCGCGCCCAACTATTACGGCACCGTGAGCAACGGCTTCATCTCGTTCCCCACGACGATGGCCGGCGACTTCAGCATCTCGGCCGAGGTGACGGTCAGCGCAGAAAACAAGGCCAATAACGCCTGTGGCATTGGCCTGGGCGTGACCACGGGCTTTGCTGGCACCGACTCGTACGCGTACGTGTTGATGCGCAACATGAACAACTCGACCAACGGCTACTACGTGAACGGCGCCGGTACGACGTCGGCCGGCGCGCCCACGGTCACGTTCACGCCGGGCACACCGCTCGCGGTTTCTTTCAGTCGCGTCGGCACCAACTTCAGCTATGGCGCCGGTCCCGTGGGCTCGGCGCTCACTACGACCACGTCGGCCACGAGCAACTTCAGCAATGGCACGACTGTTTACGGAACCGGCGCGGTCTACCCGGCGATCTCGTTCAACAACGTGAACGCCACCGTCACCAAGCTCGTGATCAAAGATGGCACGGGCGCGACCGTGTTCGACTCGGCCACCGGCGCGCTCGTGGAATACGTGCCCGCTTCGCTCACCTTGTCCGCGAGCGCGGTCAGCGTGACGAAGGGCGCATCGACCACCGTGACGGCGACCGCGCTGGCGTCGGGTGGCGCTGTCAGCGCCGTCAGCGCCGTGTCTGCGGATCCGACCATCGCTACGGTGACCGTGACGAACGGCGCAGCCAACTCGACCCTCACGCTTCAGGGCCTCAAGGGCGGCGTGACCACAGTGACCGTCACCAACACGAACGACAGCAACGCCGCGACGAACACCAAGACCATCACGGTGTCCGTCAACGACTACTCAGCCACGGACGGCTACGGATCGCTGGCCACGAAGGCTTATCCGGTGCCTGCCGCGACCACCGCGTACACCGACGGCGAGCTAGCACTCACCTTCGACGCTCCGCCCACGCTGAACACCGGCGGCTCGATCAAGATCTACAAGCTCGCTGACGGCACCGAGGTCGATAGCGTCGCGTTCGCGAATGAAACCCAAACCTTCGGCACGACCGTGCTCAACGTCGGGTCACAACTGGCCCGTGTCAGCGGCAACACGCTCTTCTTCACGCCGCACCTCGGCAAGTTGGCCTACGGCACCAGCTATTACGTCGTCATCCCGACCACTTCCGTCACGGGCACGCTGAATGCCGCCGCGTTCAAGGGGCTCTCGAACCTGAGCACGGTCGCGACTTGGAAGTTCACGACCCGCGCCGCGCCGACTCTGACGGCGGGTAACGTCACGGTCGACGGCTCGCAAACCAGCACTGCCAACTTCCGCACGATTCAAGGCGCGCTCGGCGCCATCTCGGGCTCACTACCCACGGCCAGCAGCGTGACGATCAACGTCGCGGCCGGCACTTATCGCGAGCTGATTCACTACACGGGGCCGGGCGCGGCCACGCCGCTCACGGTCACGATCGCGGGGCCTGCGGGCAACACCCGTGGTGACAATTGCGTCGTGCAATACACGAACGGCAACGGCTTGAACGGCAGCACCCAGGGCCGTCCGTCGACGTACCTCTCGGGTGCCAACTTCGTGCTGCAGAACATCACGCTCAAAAATAGCGCGGTTCGCGCCACGTTGGCGCAAGCCGAAGCCCTCTACTTCGCGAGCGGCGCGGGCTTCACGCTGGCCGCATACAACAGCTCCTTCTTCAGCAACCAAGACACGATTCAGACCTCGGGCCGCAGCTGGTTCTACAAGTGCTTCGTCGAAGGCAATGTCGATTTCATCTGGGGCACGGGCGATGCGGCGCTGTTCGAGAGCAGCAGCCTGCACTTCCTGAACGAAGCGCCGGGCACCGCCGCGAGCTACAACCTGTTCGTCGCTCGTACGGGCACGACCATCGCTGCCGGTGCGAGCGGCACGGTGGGCAAGGGCTACGTCTTGCTCAATTCGACCGTCAGCGTCGATGCCATGGTGACGGCGTTCTTTGGACGCGACGCGGGCGTGGGCGCCTTCTACGACCAAGCGGCGTTGATCAACGTCGCCTTCAGCGGCGCGGGCGCGCTTGGCGCGGGCCTATGGAACGTGACCACGGCTCCGCTCTCGCTCGGCGATTCGAGCTACGTGGGCTGGAAGTCGTCCGCTGTCACCGGGTTGAACGTGGCGACGCTCACCACTGACGCTAAAACTTCTGCCACTGTCGCGGCTCAGGCGAACGAGTACGACACTCGCGATCACATCTTGAATCGGGTGGTCACCGTGACGACCGGCACGCCCAGCGGGTTTCAGGCGGCGACCACGACGTGGAACGTGTCGACGCTGGCCAGCGCATGGGGCGCGCCGTAAGCGTTCAGCGCACGGGGTCGCGCTGTTTGGTGGCTCGGACGGCGGCGACGACCCCAGCGCCCAACATCAACAAGGCGCCCACCACAATCCAGTGCGTGGGCGCGTTGAGCAAGGCGGCGGCGTAAATCACGCCGCTAATGAGCAGGATGATGCCGAACAGGTAGATGCCGAAGGACATGGCGCTCGGTGCGTTGCAGGAACAGGTCCATCTCGGAAATGCGGCTGATTTCCAGGGGCCGAGAGCGCTGGGCAGCCCCGTCACACGAGGCAAGTTGGCACGGCGATGCGCTCTGCCTCGCGTTCATGGCACGCGGCGCGCTCGACCGCTCGACACGCCCGCCGGGCGAAATGCGCGACGGTAGGCCTGCGGGCTCGTCGTGACGAAGCGTTGAAACTGCTCGCGCAGCGCACTGATCGAACCGAAGCCTGCCTTGGCGGCGATGCTTTCGACTGAGTAACCCGTGGTCTCGAGCAGGGCTTGTGCTCGCCGCACGCGTGCCTGTAGCAGCCAGCGCAGCGGCGTGGTGCCGAGTTGCTCGCGAAAGCGCCGGTTCAACGTGCGCACGCTGAGCGCCGCTCGCCGCGCGATGACTTCCAGAGTGAGCCGCTCGGCCAGGTGTTTCTCCCGTCCTGGGCGATGGCTTAGTTACAGCTCACCGACGAGGCCCAGTCTTGGCCGTTGCCGCAGCAATGCTGATCGGGATCGGCCATCGTGTACCAGGCGGCGGTGTATTCCTTTCCGCTCTTGGTCGCCTTGTCGCCCATGCGATACGCGACGCTCGGATCCCATGCCGCGGCGCTGCACGAGCCAGTAGTCGAGCCGGCACTGCCCGTTGCGCCGCCCTGCGTCGCCCCAGCGGCTGAGCCGCCGCTGCCCAGCGCGCCACCGCTGCCCAGCGCGCCACCGCTGCCCAGCGCGCCACCGCTGCCCAGCGCGCCACCGCTGCCCAGCGCGCCAC
>OUNO010000129.1_pt3 | contig 13929 bp, 13 predicted proteins | sample 1779811 | NCBI WGS metagenome assembly OUNO01 (sample SAMEA3914804, study PRJEB12502) | metagenome | biome: forest; material: soil | place: Canada | collected 2010-06-25 | depth 0.3 m | reverse complement strand
GCTCGAGCTCGCGCTTCAGCTCCAAGTGGTTTTCGATGATGCCGTTGTGAACCACCGCGACGTCGCCCGCCAAATGCGGGTGCGCGTTCGGCTCGCTCGGACGACCGTGCGTTGCCCAGCGGGTGTGGCCGATACCGGTGGTGCCATCGAGCTTCTTGCCCTCGATCGCGCGCGACAGGTTGTCGAGCTTGCCCACCGTGCGGATCAGCTCGAGCCTTCGTCCGTCATGCACCGCGAGACCGGCCGAATCGTAGCCGCGGTATTCGAGCTTACGCAGCCCCTCGAGTAAGATGGGAGCAGCCCGATCCGGACCTACGTAGCCAACGATTCCGCACATGGCCTCTTATCTGCCATCTTCGAGCGGAACAGGCCCAACTTTTTTCGAACATGCGCAGGAGTTAACGAGCAACTTCCGGCACTTATGGCTGGCCCCTAGTTGTCACGGAGGGCGCGGCGCTCGCCAAGAGCGCTTTCACTTCGGCCAGCGTCGGAGCGTCGAGCGAGGGCGAGCGACGCACGATGCGCCCGGCTCGGTCCACGACGAGTAGGGTCGGCAATTGGTTGTCGCCCAAGGCGTCGGCAATGCGAAAATCCGGGTCGAGGTAGACGGCGTAAGGCACCGGATTGCGCGCGAGATAGGCGCGCACGACGTCCTGTGCCTCACCCACGTTCAGACCGATCACGCGCAAGCCCTGCGCGCGATAGGCAGCGTCCAAGCGCGAAAGCTTGGGCCGCTCGCGCTCGCAGGCCGTGCACCAAGTGGCCCACAGATCGATCACGGCAACCGAGCCACCGAGAACCGCCGGCCAAGTGGACGGCTGACCGTTCACGCCTTGCACGTCGTAGCTGGGCAAGCCGACCGCGCGTGCACGCGGCGGGCTCGGCGAGGCGCAAGCCCCGAGCAGCAGCAAACCGAGCCCCCCAAGAGTGCGCAAACGGCGCCCCATCAGAAGCGAGTCCCGTAGCCGAAGGAGAGCACGTGCGCGTGCAGATCGTTGCTGCGTTCGTAGTAGAAATAGCTCACGTCCAAAGTGTTCGAGCCCCGCGCGAGCCACAGCAATTTCAAGCCGAATTCTTGAGCGTGAAACAGCGCGAGATCCGAATCGGCCGTGCGTGGCAGCGGTGAGGAGTTGTCTGCGCCGAATGCGGTCGTGAAAAAATCGACGCCGGTCTGGCTATAATAACGGTACGAGCCGCGCGCGATCACGCGCGGGCCGAGGTACTGGTGAAGCTCGAGCTCCAGAGTGTGCGCGCTGAGCTCGAAGCTATCCCAATAGTAGCGGTAGGCCGCGCGCAGCGTGCTGTGCGTCGCGGGCAGGTGCTGCGCAACGCGCGCTTGCAACGCGTGCCGCGTACGCGAGTGCGGGAAGACCTCGTTGGCGCGCCCGGTCGCCGATCCAGACGCGAAACCAGAGGCAAGCGGCACCGAATCATAGGTCGTCTGCAGCATGCCCTGCTGGAACGTGAGCCCGTAGCTGGCGTCGAACACCGTGGTCGGCGAGAGCAGCTGAGACAAGCTCACGTTGCCATTGAGCGTCGTGCGATTGCGCCGACCGTAGCGATCGCCGTTCGGCTGCAAGAAGTCGAAACGGTCGAACGTGGCTTGCCCGGAGACGCCGAGCACCGCGTTGTCGTCGGCCATCGAATGCGTATACCCGAGTGAGAAGGCGCCCGAGCCGAACGGCTCCTCCTCGTGCCAGGAGAGCAAGGAGATCAGCTGATCATCGGGCGTGACGTCGAAACGAGTGGTGAGCTCGACGCCGATGGCCTCATTCACCCCCGAAGCATGCGACATGATGTCGACGGCGTTGACCGACGCGGCGCTCACGATGTCGACCGGCACCACGACTTCGTGGTGGATGCGCGAGTTCTGACGAATACCGATCAGCGCCATCGGTTGCAGAATCAACGCGCGTTCGCTGCCGGGCCCGCGCAGCGGACCCGCGAGCGATTGATAGCCGTGGCCGTCTTGGAAATACGTGCTCATGCGCAGGCGCAGCTCGTCCACGCGCGCGCCCTCGCCGTTCGTGCCGAGGATGGCCGCGTCGCCCGCAGTCTGGGCGTGCGCGGTCGCTGCCAGCAGGAGTGCGCCGAGCACTCGCCGCCAGAGCCGCTCAGTTGCCACAGCTGCACCCTCCGCCAGCGGGCTTGCCGTCGGCGCCTGCAGCGCCCTCGCGTGAGGTATGCCATTTGCGCATCACGCGCTTCTCCAGCGCATCGTCCTGCGCGGGCATGGTCGGATCGACCAAATACTGCCGCCGATTTTGGGGCACGATCGCGCAGGCACCGCCGCCGAACAGGAGCGCAACCAGCACCAAAATCGGCACGAAGCGCGCGATCACGGGCGCTCGTCCGTTCCCGCGGCGCCCGCGCTCGTGCTCGCGTCGTCGTCACTCGCCGGCGGTGGGCCCGCGTCGCAACCGCGCAGCACCGGATCCTGTCCGTCTTCGGGTCGCAGCCCCGCATCCCGAGCGGCCTCACACACGTCGCCCTCGGCGAAGTGGTCGAACGAAATCAGACAGCTCGACGCGCCGATCACGCACGAGAGGCCCGCGAGCAGTGACCATCTGAGTAAGCTGCGCCGCGCCGTCACCACGACCTCAGAAGTGGACGACCAAAGCAGTCCGAGGCTGCGCGCCGTCGACCAGCACGGCGATCGCCACGTCGCCATCTTGGCGCTCGGGAGCGCTCAGGAGCAGGTAAGCGCTGAGGCCAATTCCGAGCCCCCCGACGATGAAACCCGCGGTGCTGATGTTGCGCAGCGTGCGGCCCGTATCGCTGGCCGCGGCTCCTCGAGTGTCACACACCCGTAACGTCGCGCTACAGTGGTCTTCGGCGATCGCTTTTTGATTCAGCGCGAGAAAGCCCGACGTCGCACCCACGGACAGACCGGACAGGCCGATCGCGCCCAGCAGGTACGCGAGCAACGGCGCGTTGGGCGGCGCTCCTTGGGGCGCGGGCGCAGCCGGCTCGGCGGATGGCGGCTCGGCCGCAGCAGCCGCCGGAGCGAGCGTCACGGCCAAGCTCAGCGCGAGCGGCGCAGCACGCAACAGAAGTCTGGACCCGAACTTGTCGAACTCGAGCACGCCGGCATCTTCTCCGGCCGTTGCCCCAGCGCGTCAACCCGCGGCAGCGACTTTTTCGCGCACTTCACTGATCGGGAGTCGTGTTGCTCGCTTTGCAAGTGCCGGCAACGCAGGCCACGGCGCCAGGCACGGCGCAGTCGTCGATACCGCAGGAGTTACCGTCGCCGTCGGAGTCGGGCTTGCACAAGCGGTCGTGCTGCGCAAGACGACGCGCTGCAGTCATTTTCGTCTCCGGCAGGTAGACGCAACCGTACAGACAGACGCACTCGCTGGGCTTGGTGATCTCGTGATCGATCTCGCCGAAGGTGCAGTCGTCGTCGACGCTGCAGGTATCGGTGCTCGGCGTGGCACCCGCGGAGCCCCCCTCGGCCAGACCCGCGGCGCCGCCGCCTCCACCCCCGACGTCCGAGCTCGCGCAGGAAAAGGTGAGCGCAGTCAGGCTGAAGAGAAACGAGGCAAGGCTGAGGGCGCGGTAGCTCGACTTCATGATCCTCTAGGACGGGTAGGTGGCGCGGCACGCGGATTGCCGATCCGGACGGATTGGATGACTCTAGCAGCTGTGCCCGCTTCTTGGTTACTCGCGAGCGTTGCTCTGGCCTTCGCACTTGCTCCTGGGCTCGCTAGCTGCGCGAAGTTCGAAGCAAAAAAGCCGAAGCTCTCGCCGCCCGAGGTGTCCGTCGCGCTGGCCGGCTTGCCGCGAGTCGGCGGGCGCATTGCCGCTACTCTGGAGACGAGCGAGGGCGCAATTCACTGCGAGCTGGATCCGGACGCAGCACCGCGCGCGGTCGCTCTGTTCGTTGGCCTGGCCGCGGGGCGGGCCACCTGGCTCGATACGCGCTCGGGCGACGTCACGACGCGGCCCATGTACCAGGCCACGAAGATCTTCCGCGCGGTGCCGGACGCCTTCTGGCAGTCCGGGTGCCCGCTCGGCAATGGCACGGGCTCGCCGGGCTATCGGATCGCCGTCGAAGCCAGCGCGAACGACAAGCTGCGACTCGCGCAACCTGGCGCTTTGCTCCTAGCTCGCTATCACGCACCACCGAACCGCATCGATCCGCATCCGCCGCCGCCCGGTGAGGTCATCGGCAGTCAGTTCGTGCTCGGCCTCGGCAACATGAGCCACTTGGCTGGACAGGTCAGCGTCCTCGGCAGCTGTGGAGATCTGGAGCGAGCGCGCGCCATCGCTGTGCTCGTCGCCGCGCATGCGCGGGAAGTGCGCGTCGAACGCGTCGTCATCGCTGGCGCCGCTCCCTGAGCCGAGAATTGTCACGGGACGCAGCCTGCGCTACGTTCGCGGCGTGTTGTTCGATCGCAGGGTGGGCGCGTGGTGTTTGGTGGCGAGCGTGCTGGGCAGCGTCGCTGCGTGTGGCGAAAAGCATGACCACGACGGTACGTTCGACGCCGGCCAAACCGAGCCCGATGCCGCGGCAGGCGCAGCCGGTGAGGGCGGCACTGGCTCGAGCTCTGGCGGTTCCATGGTCCTGCCCGGTCCAGATGCGATGGGCTCGCCGTGCAACGGCGCAGCCGCGCTGTGCGACAAGCGCTTCTCGGCGCTGACGTTCTTGGGTACTCACCTCTCGTTCGCGAGCGAGGCGAGCTTCGGAGCGCTCACGCAGGGGCGCGCTCTGAACGAGCAGCTGCTGGTGGGCGGCGTGCGCGCGCTCGAGCTCGAGATCCACTTGGACGGTGAATCGCTGGCCTTGTGCTCGGGGAGCTGCGCCGAAGGCAGCCAATCGCTCGCCGCGACGCTGCGCACCGTCCAAACGTTCCTCGACGGCAATCCGACGGACGTGCTCACCCTCGTGCTGCGTAGCTCCGCGCCGGTCGCTCGGCTGAGCGCCGCTTTCGATGACGCTCAGCTGCTACCCTTTGTGCACAGCCAGCCGTCCGGCAAGCCTTGGCCAACGCTGCAGCAGATGATCGACGCCAAGCACACGCTCGTGGTGTTGCTCGATCAGCTGCCAGAAAATCAGCCCGATCTCGGTGCGGGCGGCGCAGGCGGCGCGGGCGACGGCGGCGACGAAATGGCCGGTTCCGCCGCCCAAAGCGCGGGCGAGATTCCCGAATGGCTCCATCCGCTGTCGACCTGGGCCTGGGAAACGCCAGCTGACGAAGGCACGGCGTGCGCTCTCGGGAGCGGCTCCGCCGATGCGCCGCTCGCGATCTTGAACCACTACCAGCCCGGCGAAGCAGCCGACGACGAGGCGCTCGCTGCGTCACACGTGCCCGAGGTCATCGCAACACGCCTGGCGCGCTGTGTCGACGACCGCGGGCACGCGCCCAACTTCGTGCTCGTCGATTTCGCGGAGGTCGGCGACCCCAACGGCGGCGCACAGATCGCAAACGGGCTCCGCTGAGCAGCGAGGCCCGTTCGCTTGCTGTCGAAGCTCAGAGCTTCATCGGGGTCGGTTTGGCGCTCGTCGTGTACGTGCCGTCACCGAGCTCTCCCGAGCCGTTGTAACCCCAACATTGGACCGACGCGTCGGTCTGCAGCGAGCACACGTGCTCACCGCTCGCGCGAAGCTTCCTCGAGCCGTTGAGCACCAGCACCGGCGTCGTGCGAGTGTTGTTGGTCGAGTCGCCGACCGTACCGTAGAAGTTGTAACCCCAGCAGTAGACGGCCCCTGCAGTGGTACGCGCGCACGTGCCGTACTCGCTCGCCACGACCTCGGCCACCAACGCCGGCAGCGGCACGAGTGTCGGAACGAGCACGTTCGTCTGGGTACCCAGGCCGAGCTGCCCGATGCTATTTCCGCCCCAACACCAGAGGTGACCCGTGCCGTCGACCGCGCACACATGCTGCGTGCCGACCGTGACTTGAGCGCTCGAGGTGTTGCTGGAGATCACGCTTCCCGAAGTGATCACCGTGGTGCCGTTGCCCAACTGTCCGACGTTGTTCGTACCGGCGCAGGCCACCTTGAGTGAGCCGTTGTCGACGAAGCACGTGTCCGTCGAGCCGACGCCGATCGACTTGGAGTTCCAGCCCACATACAGCGGAGTGGCCTGGTCGGAGGAGGTCCCGAAGCTCCCGAATTGACTGTAAGCGTTGTAACCCCAGCAGTAAGTCGTGCCGTAGGGGCCGAGCGCGGCGCAGCTGGCGTCGTACCCGACGGCAATGCCGAGCGCGGGCGAGCCGAGATTCACCTGAACGGGCGTGGTTGCAGAGTTGAGCGTGCCATTGCCCAGCTGGCCGTGATTGTTGGTACCCCAACACCAAACGGAGCCGTCGTTCTTGCGCGCGCATCCGTGATAGTAGCCGAGCCCGAGCTCGACGACGTTGCTGAGCCCCGTTGGCTGCGAAACGACACCGAAGACCTTCACCGTGCCATCCGAGAACACGACACCCGAGCTGTAGTAGCCAACGGCAATGTCGACCACGCTCGGCGCGAAGTTGCCGGTCGCCGCGACGCCGAAGTTCTGGCGGAACGTGAGCGTGACCGGATTGGGGCGGCCCGGGGTCACGTCGATCGTCGCCCAATCAGCGACCCAAGTCGGGGTCGCGGTCCCGATCGCGCTGCAAGCCGCGTTGTAGGCGTTGGCCGCGACGGTCACGCTCCCCTTCGAGAAATTTCCGAGACCCACGGTCGCCATCCAACCAGCACCACTGGCCGCGAAATTTTGCGTGACGAGGGACGCTCCGCCAGACGTCACGTTGACCTGAATGCACTGCACTCCGGTGGGCACGGTTGCCAATGCCAAGCTCACTTCGCTGGCCGACTCCTCAGCTGCGCCTGGACCGTCACCGCCGGCCCCACAAGCGCTCAAAAGCCCACTCAGCGCACACACCAACCCCACCCCACACATAGACGAACGCATCATGTTGTCTCCTCGAATGCTCGAAATCTCGGACCCCGGCCCAGTCCCCGCCGTGGTTCTCGTATCGCACGCCGCTCGTTAGACCGTCAACCGAGGCGGCGCTCAGGCCCGTCCGACTTCCGAATCGGAAGTCGGATATGAGATCTCGAGCCGCCCGAGACGACATTCAGCGCCCATGAAGCACCGCTGGAATTGCTTGGTCCCGGTTTGCGCGACTTGCGTGGTCCTCGCGGCTGCTTGCAGCTCCTCCGACCCGGGCGGCTCCAATCCGGTCGGGCCCGGCGGCAGCTCGGGCGCAACGGTCACAGCCGGTGCGGCCGGCGCGAGCGCAGGCGCGGCAACGGGCGGTGCGGGTGCCGGTGGCGCGAGCGCAGGCGCGCCGGGTGCGGGTAGCGCGGGGGTCGCTGCTGGCGCGAGCGGCAGCGCGGGCGCAGGCGGTGCCAGTGCCGGCGCGAGTGGCGCTGCGGGCACGGGCGGCGCAATCGGCACGGGCTCCGGCTGCACGGCCCCCGGTACGATCTGTTGGGACTTCGAAGAAGGCGCATTGCCCACGGGTTGGACCGCGTACCGCAACGAGTTCAACGGCACGCTCTTGGTCGACGACACCAAAGCGCACAAGGGCACGCACTCGCTGCACGCCAAAGATCTGATGGGCGGCACCGAGGATCAACAAGGCGGCCCGAAGAAGACCATCCGCTACACACTCCCCGCCAACTTCGGTCCGGTAATGTGGGGCCGCGCGTGGGTCTACACCACCGCAGCGCCACAATCGCACTCGGGCTTGTTCAACGCGCGCTACCCGCGCCCGAACACCACCGACACCGACATCGGCAAGTTGGACTGGTACGAGATCGCCACGTATCAAGCGAAATACATGGGTATTTGGCACGTGCCCGAGGTGCCGACGGGCACGCCCGAATGGGTCAAGGTCTCGACCATGCCCGTCATCATCAACGATTGGGTGTGCTGGGAGTGGCAGTTCGACGGACAGAACGGCACCGCCACCGAAGCTGCGGATCCGCGCATTTGGGTCAACGGCGTCGAACAAGCTTGGGGGCAGACGTTCGTGTATCCCGACGGCGCCGCGCACCCGACGCAAGAGAAGGCAGCCAACTTCACCACGCTCGAGACGGGCGTGTACTTGTATCAAGGCCTGCCAATGGCCACGAACACTTGGATCGACGAGCTCGGGGTCGGTAAAGAACGCATCGGCTGTCAGTGATTGCTCCTTGGCCAATCGGCGGGCGTCGCTGAAGCTCGAGATACCGGTAGTGGTGATTGCTCACTGACCGGTCGACGCCACGCTCACTGCTTCCGGCTCGCTGCACTTGTTCGGGTCCGGGGGACACACGAGCTTGACCGCGGCATCCGATTTGCGATCGAAGTGCGCGTCGAAGCGTTGCAGCCAAGCGTCGCCGTCGAACAGGCCGAAGTGCGTTGCTTTCTCGTCGAAATCGAGCCCCGCCGAGACCGCTTCCAGCCCCGCCAAGCGCACCAAGAGCGCCCCCTGAAAGCCATCGGGCAAGCTCTGCAAACGGCCGCGCGCAACGGCGGGGCCACCGCTCAAATTCACCACGTGAATGTCGGTCAACCTGCAGCGGCGCGCGAGCGAGCCAGTGACCGACAGCCCGCGCAATGGGAACGCGCTGGCCACCCACTTGGGCAGCGAGCCCTGAGACGCCAGCACCGCCAGCCCGGGCGTGGCATCGCGCAGCTGCGCGCGAAACGAGCCACCGAGCTCGAGGTTCTTTTCTGCGTGCCCATACAACGTATCGAGCTGAATGTCGGCCCACCACTTGGACACGGGCTCGGGTACGTTGGGCAGCGCTGCGTTGCGCACGTGCACGGCGCCCGAGGCATGCGCCGTGCGCGCGTCGAGGTCGAGCGCGTCGAGCTTCAAGTCAGCGGTCAAATCGGTGCTCAAGCTCGTCGCGCCAATGCGACCCTGCGCATCTGCAGCGAGCACGGTCGCGGAGCCCGACAGCTTGCCGGCTTGCCGCAGCAAGCTCGCCTTCAGGCCCAACGCGGGTACGTTCGCCGCCCAACCCGCTGCGCCGCCAGCGCCGCTCTTCAGGTTGGCGTTGCGCAGCGTAACGTCGAGCGAGCCCACGCCATCACGATCCGAGAGGCCTTGCTCGAAGCGCCCGGTCAACGCGATGTCCGCGCGCGTGAGGAAATCGCCCCATTGCAGCTCGGTCTGTGACAAATCACCGTTCAGCGCGAAGGACGCGCCGCCGCGTTCCAAGAGCCGCGCCGTGCCGTCGAACGTGAGCGTTTGCACACGCGACCACGGGCAATCTGCGTTCTGCGTGGTGTCGCCCAGGGAAACACCACTGGAGATCAAATGGCCATCGACCTGCCCGGAGTGCCGCTCGAGATCGAAATCCGTGAAGCGCGCGAGCAGCGTCGATTTTCCGGACACGCGCAAGTGACCCGAATCGACGCGCCACGGCGCAGGTGCCAGTTCGAGCTTGCCGTTCAACGCGCCGCTCGCCGCTCGGCTGAGCGCAGCGTGCAGCGTAACCTTGGGCGTCACCGCAGTGGTCGAAGGGGTCGCTCGAATCTGCGCCCGTGGAGCCAGCAAGGTCGCCCACAGCTCCAGGTTCTGAGTCGATGAATTTTTGGGTTGGGCGAGCGTGCCACGGGCGACTGCGGCGGTCGTTAACCGCCCAGCGCGGCTGGTCACACTGAGCGCTGGAATGTCGGCTTTGAGCTGCGTGAGCTGCGTTCCGTCCGCGTTTTGCTCCGAGTGCGCCAGCGCGGTCATCTCGGGCGCGCGCACCTGAAAGCCGCCCGCGCTGGTATTCAGATTCCACATTTTCGCTTGGCCGTGGAGCGCATTGCCCTGCTCGTCGCGACGGGCGAACACGTGCGCTTGCAGGCCGTCGAGCTGCAGCTGGCCGTTGGCGAGCTCCAGCCACATCGAGCGACCACTCAAGTCAGCTACCACCTTGCCCGTGAACCGCTGCAGGCTCGCCCCTTCGGCGTGCGCCGATAGGCCACCCGCATAGCGCAGTCGCTTGCCGTTCAAGACCGCCGCCACACCGTCGCTCTCGAGCACCGCTTCGCCGTCGAGTAGCGCGTTCGCGTAGCTGCCGCGTGCCAGCAGCGAGACCCCACCGCCCGTGAGCGCGAAATTTCGCCCTTTCAACCAGCGATTGAGCCAGCTCGCGTCGCCCAGCAGGATGCGCGCTTCGGCGAGCCGCGCCTCTTTGAAATCGAACTCGCGTGTCACGTCGCGATTGCTACTGACCGCGGTCAAGTCCAGGTGCAGGATGCGCGGCGGATAGCCGGGCGCGATCGGCTCTTTGAACGTGCCGCGATCGATGAACAACGTGACGCGGCTGCCCGCGGCATCGTCTGCGCTGGCGTGCAGCTCGAGCTGTGCGGCGTCGAGGTCACCCTGCCCCGCGCGCAGCTCGAAGCCGCGCTGCACGATGTCCACGCGGCTTGCGGGCGTGAGCACGCCGCGCCGCGTCTCGACATCCACGTGGAGCGTGCCGCCGTCCGAGGAAACCTTCGGCGCGGGCTCGCCGCCGAACAGCGCATAGACCTGCGGGTCGAGCGCCGGCGCATCGAGCCTCAAGTGCGCGTCGATGAAACGCAGCGGCTCCAGACCGTGCACCGGCCGCACGTCGAAGGTGTGCACCGTGCAGTCGATGTGGCCGTGCAGACCGGGTGCAACGCGGTACGTGCCGGCCGAGAGCAGCCCAGGCTCGAGGTCCAGCGTTGCCGGGCCGACCCAGAGCTCTCGCGCCGGGCGCAGCTGGAATTTGCCGCGTGCCCGACCGTGCCCCTTGTACCGAAATTGTTGAGACCAGAGCTCCGTGACGCCCACGTCGACGTCTTCGAAGTGGATCTTCCACAGATGGTATTCGGTTTCGGGGATCGGCGGCTCGCGGACGTACGCTTCGACCACCGCCGGCGACGCGAACTCCGGGATCGGCGGCAGCGCGCCGACCCAGGGCTCGTGCTTGTCCCAAGGATCGATGCGGCTGCGCATGCGGAACACCACGCCTTCACCGCGCAGCTGGGTCGCGTGGAAGGTGCGCTGAGCGAGCCCCCTCAAGCTCAGCACCAAAAAGCCATGCGCCAGATCGATCGAGAACTGAACGTTCTGATCCTGGAACGTCACGCGCACGTTCCGTACGTGCACACGACCAGGGATCACGCTCCAACCGCTGCCCACGGTGGCCAGCACTTGGTTCGTCCCTGCGAATGCCAACGGCAGCAGATTGAAGTTCAAGAAGACCGCGGCACCCGCGACGTAGAAAAGCTCTAGGCCGACGACCGTCAGCAACGCAGCGCGCAAGACACGCCACCAAACCCAGCGCCGGCGCTCGACGTGCGGCCGACGAGGCCAACTACGAGCACGGGAAAGCCAAACCACCCTCGCGCCAATGCAGGAGCCGGGCCGAGTGACGAAACTGGCCGTAGCGCACGAGAGCGCCGTCAATCAGCCGGTTTGCCGGGGTTTTCGTAGGGGCAAATTGGCACGTTGGGGCGTTCGCGCGAACCGAGCGAAGCCCCCAACGTTCAAGTGCGTCGAACGCGCAGACTTCGGTACAGATCCGCAGTCTGCTTGGCGATCGCCGACCAGCTGAACATGGCTTCCACGCGCTCGCGACCGGCTTTGCCGAACGCAGCGGCACGCGCGGGATCGGCGCACAGCTCGTTGACGCGCGCGGCAAACGCACGCGCGAACGCAGCGCGATCTTTGGGCGCGCCCATGGGTGTGCCATCGGACTCGAAGTGCACGAGGTAGCCGGTCTTGCCGTCTTCTACGACCTCGGGGATGCCGCCGACGGCCGAGGCCACGACCGGCGCGCCGCAGGCCATCGCCTCCAGGTTCACGATCCCGAACGGCTCGTAGATCGAAGGACAAGCGAAGACCCGCGCGTGACTCAAGATCTGAATCAGCTCTGGGCGCGGCATCATCTTCTCGATCCAGCGCACCGGGCCGCGCGAGCGCTCCAGCTCGGCGACTAGACCACGCACTTCGGCGCCCATCTCTTTGGTGTCCGCGTCGCCGGCACACAGCACGAGCTCGATCTCGGGACTGAAGTGACGCGCGGCTTCGAGCAAGTGCACGATGCCCTTTTGGCGCGTGACGCGGCCCACGAACACCACGTACGGCTTGCTCGGATCGATGCCTTCGCGCTGGAGCACTTCCGTGTTCGGATCCGGCTGAAATTGCGCCGGATCGATGCCGTTGTAGATGATATGCACGCGCGCCGGATCGACGTTCGGGTACGCGCTCAGGATGTCCCGCCGCATGCCGGCAGATACCGCAATCACCGCGTCGGCTGCTTCGATCGACGTCTTCTCGCAGTAGCTGGAGAGCGCATAGCCGCCGCCGAGCTGCTCGGCCTTCCACGGGCGCAGCGGCTCGAGGCTGTGCGACGTCATCACGTGCGGGATGCCGTACATCAGCTTGGACAAGTGGCCCGCGAAGTTCGCGTACCAAGTGTGCGTGTGCACGAGCTCGGTGCCGCGCACGGCCTTGGCCATCAATAGGTCGACCGACAGCGTGCGCAGCGCGGCAAGCTCGGGCGCCTCACCGTCGAGCGCGGCCCATGGCTCGTACGAGCCGGCGACCTCCGGCAGGGAGCGCGCTTTGCCGAAGCAATGCACGGCGAGCTCGAGCTCGGCGAGGCGCGCGAGCTCGCGCGCCAAATATTCAACGTGCACGCCAGCCCCGCCGTAAACCTCCGGCGGGTACTCGCGGCTCAAGAGCGCGATTTTCATCTATATTTCCGTAGCTTCACAAACGAACCGGATCGTCCTTACCGAGCACGACGATGCCATTGTCACTGATGGTGTAGCCGCGCGCGCGATCCTCTTCCAGATCGACACCGATGCGTGCGCCGGGCGGCACCTTCACGTTCTTGTCCAAGATCGCGCGCTTGATGATCGCGCCGCGTCCCACGTCGACGCCGTGCATCAACACCGAATCCTCGACCTGCGCGCGCGAGTGAATCGATACGCCGGGGGACAAGATCGAGCGGCGCACCGACGCGCCCGATACGATCACGCCCGCGGCGACCATCGAGTCGACCGCCATGCCGCGGCGCTGGTCTTCGTCGAACACGAATTTGGCCGGCGGCAGCGCGCCCAGCGACGAGTGAATCGGCCACTCGTGATTGTACAAGTTGAAGATGGGGTGCACGCTGATCAGATCCATCTGCGCTTCGTAGTAAGCGTCGAGCGTGCCCACGTCGCGCCAATAACCTGCGTCGCGCTCGGTGGCACCGGGCACCTTGTTCGAGTGGAAGTCGTACACCGCGGCCTGGCCAGCATTCACCATGCCCGTGATGATGTTGCCGCCCATGTCGTGCGCGCTGTCCTTGTTCTCGGCGTCCGCGTGCACGGCGTCGATCAGCGCCTTGGTGTCGAACACGTAGTTGCCCATGGACGCGAACACCTGATTCGGCGCATCCGGTAACCCCACGGCATTCTGCGGTTTTTCGACGAAGCTCGCGATCTTGTTGTTGGCCCCAGGCGTGATCACGCCGAAGCGCGACGCTTCCTCGATCGGCACGCGAATCGCCGCCACGGTGACGCTGGCACCCGACTGCATGTGCGCGTCGATGATCTGCTCCGGATCCATGCGGTAGATGTGATCCGCCCCGAACACGCAGATGTAATCCGGGTTCTCGTCCTGAATCAGATTCAGGTTTTGGAAGATGGCATCGGCCGAGCCCTCGAACCAACGCGGACCGAGCCGCATCTGCGCCGGCACGGTCATCACGAAGTTGTTGAACAACGGGGACATGCGCCAGGTCTGGGCGATGTGTCGATCGAGGCTGTGGCTCTTGTACTGGGTCAGCACGGCGATGCGCAGGTAGCGACCGTTGACCAAATTGCTGAGCGCAAAATCGATGATGCGGTAGTTGGCGCCGAAGGGCACCGCGGGCTTGGCGCGATCACGAGTCAGCGGCCAGAGCCGCTTTCCTTCACCACCAGCGAGAACCACTCCGAGCACGTGCGGGCGTTTGGCCATACGGGAAAAATCCTGCCGGAAGTC
>OUNO010001244.1_pt2 | contig 13934 bp, 12 predicted proteins | sample 1779811 | NCBI WGS metagenome assembly OUNO01 (sample SAMEA3914804, study PRJEB12502) | metagenome | biome: forest; material: soil | place: Canada | collected 2010-06-25 | depth 0.3 m | reverse complement strand
CCTGATCGCCGGCGCCGAGAAACCGGAGAAGAAGCCGCGCGGTCGCAAGAGCGGCGGTCTACTCGGCGACAGCGCGGTGAAGAAAGAGCCCACGCCGCCCCCGCTCTTCGTGCACAAGCGCCGGCGCGACGGCGAGATTCAGCAGCTCAAGCGCGACGAAAAGGAAGCCGCTCCCGTGACCGCGAACGGCGGCCCGAGCAACGGCGGCGCGGTCAACGGCAGCACCAGCAACGGCGCAGCAGTTTCGTCCGCCCCCGAGCAACTGCTGCTCGGCCTCTAGATCCATCGCGCTCGATCGCGCCAGAGTTCGAATCAGCGTGGGCGCCGCTCGCGCTGCGCTCTGCTAGCCTCGGAGCGGTGAGAAAGGCGCTGCTCTTGCTCGTGCTGCTGCTGACCATCACCGCCTGTCAGCGCACAGACGAGCTCGAGCTGCGCACCGATCGCGCACCGCTCGATCGCCGAGTCGTGCTGCCGAGCGGCGTGCGCGGTGTGCAGTGGGTCGCCGTCCCTGCGTATGCCGATAGCGGCTTCTTGGAAGCGCCCGAAAAGCCGTACGACCTGTACGCATTCATCGTGCTGGACGCGCCGGTCGTGTCCCCGCCTCGCAACCCGTCGCCAGAGCAAGCCGTCACCTTGCCCGCCGCGGTGGCCCGCGCCATTTTGCCCGCCGCGCTGTATGCCGCGGCCCGCGCGAAGGGCGCGAGCGTCGAGCTCAGCGGCGAGGCGCTGTCAGCGCCGCTGACGCTCAAGACCCGTGAAGTGAGCCTCAAAGCCGCAGCCCGCTTCGACGCGGGGCTGCTCGTGCGGCTCTATCTGAGTGGCGGCGCGTAGCCGGTCAGCGCGCCGGCGCCTGTAAGGCCTTGGCTGCGCTGCCCTTCGGCTTGCTCATGTTGGTCAGCTGACGAAACATGAACTCCGGCGCGAGGCGGCTCATCACTCGCAGCACGTTGGATAGCCCCGGGCGGATCTCGAGCTTGCCCGCCTCGATACCGGCGATCGCTTTTGCGGCGAGCACGTCCACGGGCATCGCTTTCTTGCCCTGCGTTTCGAGCTCGAACTCGCCGCGGAACAGCGGCGTCTCGACACCCGGCGGAGCCAGCTCGACGACCGTTACCTGCTTCCGGACGGTCGAAGATCTGCTGCTCACGAAGAAGGTCGACGTCGCGCTGTGCGTGGCGGACGCGCTGCCGCGTTCGATTTCGAGGAAGGTGCTGGTCTCGGCGCAGCTCGTCTGCCTGTACGACTCGCGCTTTCGCAAGCTGCCGAAGAAGCCCAGCGAGCGCGACTACTTCGCGTGCGAGCACGTTGCCGTCTCCTACGCGGCCGACGCGCGCGGCGTGATCGAAGACGCGACCGGAAAAACGCGGCTCGTTCGCGTCTCGGTCCCATCCTTCAGCTACGTCGCAGACGTGCTCGAGGGCACCGCGCTCGTCGCAACGGTGCCCTCTCCCCTCGCCCAGCACGTGGCGCGCACCCGCCCCCACCTCAAGTCCGCCCCACTCCCCGTCACGCTCGAGCTACCGCAGCTCGAGCTGCTCTGGCTGCGCAGCAACGACGACGCGCCGCTCTCGCAATTTCTACGCGCGCTCCTAGAACGAATCGTCCGCGAACAGCTCCCCCGCTAGCCGTTTCCATTGATGGTCACGATTCACGTCGCGCCCGTCTCAGCCTTCGGCGTCGCGAGCGACCGCCCTCATCACGCCCCAATCAACTCACTGGCGCGTGAAGTAGACGCGATTCGAACCGGCGGTCGTCGACCCCTCGCCTTGATCTCCCGTGAATCGCAAATCGAAATCCATCCCGGACGACGCCGCACTCATCGACGCCGTGCACCCCGAAGAATTGCACTGACACGAACCGCGGAGCGCGTCGCAGTCCACCATCTTCGCGCAATTGACGGACATGTCTTCGAAGCCGGCTGGAGCGAGGAGGACACAGCTCGAACCCGTTTGCTTCTGTGCCCAATTCGGCTGGCAGTTGCAGGCGGCCACGTCCTGCCCACCGGTGTAAGAAGTCTGTAGCTCGCACCAGCCCTTCCAAGGCTCGGTCTTTCCGAGCGAAAAGCGAACCCGCGTGCCATCCGTCTGGCCATCCAAGAGTGCGTATTCGAAGCCTGGCACGAGCGGGTGCTCGGGCTTGGTCGGGCCTGCGCTCGGGTCGGGATAACCTAGGTTCGGATCGGTGGCGATCGGCAGTGCGGCCCCCGTTCCGAGCGCGACAGTGCCACACAGCCCGCCCGCAACGCTGGCACCGCTGATGACCAGGGTAATGTCATCGAACGGAGCGATCTGATTTTCGATGTAGCCCTTCCAAGTGCCGACGATGGGCAGGTCAGTGCCAGCAGTGCAGCCCGAGGTCGCTGGCCAGGTCGGCAGCGGCGTTTCGTCCGTGCACGCGAGGCTGCCAGCGACTGTGCCCGCGCCACCACTCGTCGACGCTCCACCACTGCCCGTCCCCGCGCCAGGCGCTCCCGCGCCGCTGCTTGCCAGGCCGCCTCCGCCGGCGGCGCCCGGCCCCACGTCGATCGAGCCCGAACAGGCCGTGCTCAAAATGAATCCCAAACAGATGAGTCCGCTTCGCATTTCGTAAATCTCCCGGTTGTCCGTTCCGCTTGCTCTCTGATTGGAACCGCGGCCCGTGTTCCGTCACGGAATCGCGCCCACGCTGTCGATCAGCGACGGCAACAGTAAGCTCTGCGGAAAGCGTGCTTTGAAGCGCGCGGCGCGCGCCTGCGCGTCCGCGAGCTGGCCGCTTCCCGCGAGCGCTTTGATTTGCAATGCATCCCGTTCTTCACCCAGCACGCTCTTGGGATAACGTTTGAAGTGGGTGTCGAGAGCAGCGAGCGCTGCTGCGAAGTCACTGCGCGAGAGCGCCTCGCGAGCGACATCCAGTAAGGCTTGCTGATCGGCGAGTTGCCCCGCGGCGTTGGGCTGCAGCGAAGCCGTTGGCGCAGCACTGGTCGCGACTCGCAGTGCCGGCTCCTGTTGTGCCACGGGGGGAGGCGCGCTGGCCACGCTGGCTGGTGCACTGCTCGCGGGCGGGACCGGGCGCTGCGCAGCAGGGCGTTCCACGTAACGGATCTCGATCCGCGGCGTGTGCGACCACGCCACGAGGCCGGCTCCCATGCCGCCGCCCAGCGCGACGCCTGCCGCAAACACGAGCGGGTGCGCTGCCAACGGCGCCCACGGGCGCAGCGCGCTGCGAGGCGCAGCCGGGCGCTGTAAAACCAGCGTCCCGACGCTCGTGGCGAGCCGCTGAGCCACGCGTTCGCGGGCAACCTCGGGCACCGGCTCTTGATGCGCTCGCAGCGCTGCAACCAAATCCGGATCTGGAAAATCCTGGTCGTGCTCGTTCATCGTTCACCTCGGCGAAGCCGCTCGCGGCGCGCAGCCGCTTGAAACTGCTCACGCGCCAAGCGCAGCCGCGAATACGCAGTGTTGAGTGGGATGGCCAACGCCCCGGCCACTTCCGGGATCGGGCAGCCCTCAATCTCGTGCAGGATAAAGACCGCACGGCGCTCGAGGTCCAAGCTGTCGAGCGCCACCTGCGCCAAGCTCAGCGCCTCACTGAAGAGTAACTGGTCGAGCGCGCTCGGCGCCGAATCGACGGCTTCCGAGTCTGCATCGAGCACCTCACGCCGGTTGCTGAAGCGACGGCGATAGTCGGAGGCCACGCGAAACGCGAACCCGAATAGCCAGGGCTTGAGCGACCGCTCCGCGTCAAAGTCGCCCAAGCGCTCGTAAACGCGAAAGAAGACGTCATGAGTGAGGTCTTCCAAGTCGCGCTCGGGCACCCCCAGGCGACGCAGCGAATTCCAAACGTAGCCCAGCTCCCGATCGAAGATTTGCCCGAAAAGCGGCACCAATTTGGCCTCTCGAAGCACGTGCGCGGGGTGAAGCTCGCTGACCAATCGGGGGTATTTGGTTCGAAGGCGCCGGAACCGTCACGGAAAATGCAAAACGGCCGCGAGACCGGCCCCGCCATTCAAGCGCTCGCTATGCCACAAAGGCGCGTCTTCGGAACGCAGCCGAACGGTGCCTGGGCTGACCAGTAACTCGGCTTGAGCGATCACGCCCATGGCGCGGCTCAACATCAGCTCTGCGCCAGCGCGTGCTCCCAGGGACAGCACGGCGCTCGAACCGCTCTTGCCTTGGAGCGCGGTACCGCTCGCGCTGATCCAGCCAACGGACGTTACCTGACACGCGAACGCGATACCGAGGTGCAGACAAGGCAGCGCACGGAGCCCGAAGCTCGAGGTGCGAAAGCTCACGTTCGATTGCTCATTGGTTACCGGCCAGTTGCCGCGCCCTTCGAGCGCCAGTGACCACCACTCGCGACGCAGCCGCACGAACGCGAGCCCAGCCACCGTGAGCGTCGGTGCCTCGTGCCACACGCCCATCACACCGAGCCCGGCCGATAGCAGCACTCGCGGCGTGCTCGCTTGCTCGGGCCTCGTTGGCGCCGGCGCTGCGTTCGCCGGCGCTGCGTTGGCCGGCGCTGCTGTTTTGCTTTCCGGCGGCGCTTCGGACACCGGCTTTTCCGCGATTGGGGGCTCTTTTTGCGCTACTTCCGGCTCGTCCGGCGGACCTTGGCTGTACGTCTCCGCGCTCTTCGGATCGATCGCGATGCTGATCGAGAGCGCCATCGCGCGCACCAATTGCTCACACTGCTCGGCTTCTGCCGTCAGCTCGCGCAGGCCAACTTGCACGCCGTGCTCGTCGACCAGCTCCACCTGCCCATGCAGCCCCTTCTCGTCGCGCAGAATGCGCGCAACGATCGTCTTGTCCGAGCTCGGGAAGAACGGATCGTAGCCGAGCCGTGACGCTACGGCGTCACGCAGCACCGGCTGATCGGGGCACTGCTCGGCCCCCGGCCCCCGCGCATACACCAAGCGGCTCGTCGGAAACGCGCGTGCAGCGGGCGCAATCGCACACGCAAACACCCCTGCTCCCACTGCCAGAAGCCACTGAACCGACCCTGCCTGACGCGCCACGCCCCGGCAGCATGCCTCGAAGGTACCAGCTGCACCACCGATGGCTCCGCACGAGGGCGAGAATTCACTGATACGGGTCGTCCGTCGGAGTCGGCTCGGGCGCCGCAGGAGCTGCCGGCGCTTGCGGTGCCTCCGGCGCGGGCAACGTGTCGCCGAGCGGCGTTAGGCCTTCACTCTTCAAATAAGCGCGATTAGCAGTGATGCGGCGCTTCGCCATCGGCGCGTTCGACTTCAGGCACGGCGCGCAGGCTCAGGGGGGCGGCGCGTCGGTCTGACCGTGGTCGTTCTTACCCCAGCAAACCACGCTGTGGTCGTCGCGCAGGCCGCAGCTATGCGCGCCGCCAGCGGAGATAGTCAGGAATTTACCGGAGGGCGCGTTCGTGCGGTCGTCTTTCGCGTTGCCCCAGCAGGTGGCCGTGTCGTCGGCGCGGATCGCGCACGTGTGCTCGATGCCTGCCGAGACGAGCTTGAACTTGCCGGTGGGCGTGCTGCCCGTGGTCAGGCCCCAACAATACAGCGCGCCGTCCGTGCGCACGCCGCAGGCGTGCCAATAACCCGCGTCGATGCTCGATAGTGCGATCTCTTTGCTGGCGTCGGTTTGACCATACTGGTCGCTGCCCCAGCAGGTAATGAAGCCCTTCTCGTCGCGGGCGCAGCTGAAATAGTAGCCCGCCGCCACGTCCACGAAGCCGGCTCCCGTGGGTTCGTCGAGCACGCCCTGATCACTCTTGCCCCAGCACACCAGCGACCCGTCTGCTTTCACGCCGCAGCTGGTGCTGAAGCCGCCCGCGCTCACGTCGAGGAACTTACCGCTCGGCGCGTCGAGCTGAGAGTAGCCGTCGCTGCCCCAACAGGCGACCGTGCCGTCGTCGCGCAAACCGCACTGATGCAGCACCGCGCCGTCCAGCGTGTCGACCAAATCGGCCGTGGCATTCGCTTGGCCCCACTCGTTGTTGCCCCAACAGTACACCGAGTGATCACCCCGCAGTGCGCAGCTGTGCGTTTCACCCGCGATCACGTCGATGTAGCGCGTGAGCTCGCAGCGATCGCCACGGAAGCGCTCGGGGCACTCACACTGGTAACCCATGCCCGCGACGCTACACTTTCCGCCGTTCTGACAAGGGTTCGGCGTGCAGCCGACCACGATGATCTCACACGAAGGCCCGCTGAACCCGAGCGGACACGCGCACACGTAGCCGGCGACCGCATCCTGACATTTCCCGCCATTTTTGCAGGGGCTCGGCGCGCAATCGTCGATGTTCTCGGAGCAATCGGCGCCGCCGTAGCCGTCTGGACACTTGCACGTGAAGCCGCCTGCGGCCTCCGCGCAGGCACCGCCGTTGTGGCACGGGTTCGGCTCGCATTGGCTGCCCTTGGTCTCGCAATTTTTGCCCTGAAACCCGGGCGTACACAGGCACTGGTAGTCGCCCACGCCATCGACGCACTCGGCGCCGTTTTCGCACGGCTTGGCTGCGCACTCGTCGACGTTGTCTTGGCAGGCATCGCCCGCGAAGCCTGGCGCACACTCACACGTCGCGGCGCCCGAGTGCACGACGCAGCTGCCCGAGTGCTGGCAATCGAGCGCCGCACACGGCCCCGAATCTGCACCGGCATCGCCGCCGCTCGAACCGACGGTGCCCGAGCTGCCACCGCTCGCGTCACCCGCCGTGAACTGCTTGCCGCCACACGCGCTGAGCACGCTCATCCAGACGAGCAACCCAACGACGAGCACTCCGCGCTGCCGCGCTGATTTCGCCACCATGCCCCAATGGCTCCCATACCCGCCAGTGCTCGGTCAACAGAGGAGTGAGTAGCGCGCTGAAGCGGCTGAATTGCGGCTGCATCAGGCGCGCGCGCACGATGTAGGTGCAAACGGCCACGACACTCACGTGCTGCAGCGCATCGCGCGCAGCAACGACGGAGGAATCCCCAACATGCGCCGAAAAGTACGGCTCATGTGAGCCGCATCGGAGAAGCCGGAGGCGAGCGCTGCGTCGCTCAGTGAGTTTCCAGAAACGATGTCCATCGCCGCCCGCTGCACGCGCAGCCACGCCAAATACGGGCGCAGCGGGATGCCCACCGAGCTCGTGAATACGTGCATCAGCCGGCTGGGGGAAAGCCCGACCGCGCCCGCCAGCACCTCGAGCGACGTGGCGTCCTCGACACCGCCATTGCGGAGCATGCTCAACAGCGTCCGCACTCGCGGATGAACGGAGCGCGGCGTAGCGGGCGCTGGCAGGCCCAGCGCGGCCGCGGCTTGCTCTGCCCAGGCTGCGGCGCCGGAGCGCAGGATCGCTCTCGGGACCACGTCGCGAGTGAGCGCAATCCGCTCGCTGTCCGAGATCAGGCGCACGGGGCCGCTCAGCGCCGCGCGGAACGGCGAGCCGGCAGCGCTCTCGGGGTCGAGGAACACGAGCAGCAGCTCCGCCCCCTGGCCGTCGAGCAAGTGCGCGGCGTCAGGAGCGGTGAGCACGCCGGCAGCGCTCGACCACTTGCCCTGACGCGCCGTGCGGATGCGCACCTCACCCTCGAGCGCGAGCGCGAAACGCAGCGAGTGATGCGAATGCCAGGCGCACGGCCCGCCCGGGCCTCGCGTCGCGAGCACCGGCGGCCAAGCTCGAGCGTGCATCCCTTTTGGAATGAGCGGCAGCTGCATGAGCCGGCACGCTAGCACGCGCGAGGCAGCCAGTTTGTTCAAGCGCTGCGCCGCGCGAGCGCCATGCATTGCTCGGCGGCGCCGCCGAGGGCGCACGCGCACCCAGGAAGATCATGACCCACTCCGACGCGATCCGCAGGCTTTTTTGGCGCTGGGCACGAGCCAGCGGGGCCCTGCTGCTGCTGCTCGGCTGCTCCACCGATCGGCCTTCGAAGCCACCCCTGATCGAGCAGCGCCCACTGGCGGCGCTCATGGAAACCGCGGCCTACCCGAATTCGCAAACATTGCTGCTCTTGGTCACGATGCAGCAGCTCGTCTCCAACCATCGCGAGTGGGAAGGGTACGACTACTTTGGTCGGCTGGCGCTGCAGCAGCCGCAGCGCCGCGCGCTGTTCCGCTCTTTGCAAGCCGTCATGCAGGTGCGCGTGGCGTCGGAGATCGGCCTTTTGAAGCGCATCGCGTGGGTCGAAGATGCCATCCAGAAGCTGGACGAAGGCGCCGCCAGCGATCCAGTGCTGGGTCGCTTCGCGCGCGGCCAAGTGTTTGCCGAGCTGCCCGAGCGTTTCGGCAAAGCGCGCGCCGCCGTGAGCGATCTCGAAGCCAGCCTCGCGCATCGCGAAGAGCTCCCGTTCGGCTTCGATCGCGGGATTTATCGCGAGCTGGCGGTCGCGTATCGAACGCTGGGCGACGACGCCCGCTCGCGCGACATGGCGCGGCGCGCCGGCATTCGAGATCTAGACGACGCGACGACACCGCGCATCATCGGAGATCTGTCGGTCGACGCGAGCAACGGCTTTCGCTTCCGTGAAAAGCGGCTGCTGCGCGAGGCTGACGGCGTTTACGTCGCCGAAGGCTATGACTTTGCGAACCTCGGCTTCATCGTCACTCCCGGCTTCGTGGTCGCCATCGACGCAGGCACTACCGAAGAGACGACTCGTGACGCGCTCGCCGCGTTGCGACAGATCACCCGCGCGCCAATCAAATACATCATTCTGACGCACGGCCACTGGGACCACGTCGGAGGCCTCGCCGCCCTGCGGGAGCCGGGGAGCACGGTCATCGCACGAGCGGGCTTCACGAAAGAGCTCGAGCACTCGCAGAGCTACCCTCCCCCCTTCCGCTACTTTTTCGGAACCGGCACCATGAAGCTCGACGCCCAGCCGGATCGGCTGATCTCCGCTCCCGAAGCGTTGACCGACGGCGAGCTCGATTTACAGCTGATCCCCGCAAGAAGCGGCGAGACCGACGACGCGCTGTTCATCCAAGATCGCCAGCACGGCCTGCTCTTCGTCGGGGATGCGTTCATGCCTTACGTGGGCGCTCCGTTCGTGGCCGAAGGCTCGGCCGAGGGTTACCTCGGGGCGATCGCTCAGGTGCTCGAGCTGCAGCCGCGCCGCCTGATCCACGGTCACCCGCCGCTCAGCGCCCTATTCACGATCGAAGCCATGCCCGGCCTGCGAGACGCAGTAGGCGAGCTGTACCAGCACACGCTCTCCGCGGCGCACAGCGCCCGCCCCCTCGGCGACGTGCTGCAAGACAACCTGCTGCCCGCCGCGCTGCGCTCGGCACCGGCCGCAGTGCAGCCCTACCTGGTGCTGCGCGACACCTTCGTGCAGCGGCTGTATGCCGAGCACGCCGGCTATTGGCAAGCCAACGGCGACGGCATGGACCACTTCACGCGCGCTCAATGGGCAACGGCGCTCGACGCGCTCGGAATCGATGATGCAGCCTATGCCCGCGGCGCGGTCGATCTGGAAGCGCGCGGTGACGCGACGCTCGCCCTGCACCTCGCCGAGCTCGGCTTGGCTCGCTACCCCCAGAGCCAAGCGCTGCAAAAAGCTCGAAGCCAAGCCCTGACCAGCTTGCGACAAATGCACTCGCAGACCAATCCATTCCGCTTCATCGTGTACTCGGAGCTCGCGGGCCGCGGCCTCGACCCAGTGCTGCTGCCAGCGCCGGTTCTGCCGCCGCAGCCATAACTACGCGATCTCGGCTTCGCGGGACGCAGCCAGTTGCCGTAGGGCGGAACGCGCTCATGCGTTCGCCTCCCTTGACAGCCAAGCGGCCTTCGCCATACTGGCATCACCTTGCGTTTCAGCGCCCGTTTTTCCCTCCTCCCGCTCCTGCTTCTTAGCAGCGCGGGAGAGGTGTGAAAACGCAGCAAAAAGCCTGAAGCGTTTCACGAACCCCTCTCCCGCAACCGCTGCGGAGAGGGATGAAGCCGTGCATCGTCACCTCTCCGGAGCCCCACTCCGAGACCCACGATGTCCTTCGATTCAACCCGTTACCGAGCCCCTGATCGCGTCCATCTGCCCGACCGCCGCTGGCCGAACCGCGCGCTCGACCGCGCGCCCACCTGGTGCAGCGTCGACCTGCGCGACGGCAACCAAGCGCTGCCCGACCCGATGGGTCACGAGCGGAAGCGGGCGTTGCTGGAGCTACTCGTGGCAGTGGGCTTCGAGCAGATAGAGCTCGGCTTTCCCTCTGCGTCGCAGACCGATTTCGACTTCATTCGCTGGGCGCTCGAAAGCGGCGTGTTGCCCGAGCGGGTCATCCCGCAGGTCATCACGCAGGCGCGTGAACCGCTGATCGCCCGCACGTTCGAGTCAATCGCCGGAGCCCAGCGCGCGATCGTGCACTTGTACAACTCCACTTCGGAGCTGCAACGCCGGGTGGTCTTCGGCAAATCGCGGCGCGAGATCCTGGAGCTCGCCGTGCAAGGCACGCGCTGGGTGAAAGCCGAGGCCAGCAAGCAGAGCGGCACCGAGATCACCTTTCAGTATTCGCCCGAGAGCTTCACCGGCACCGAGCTCGACTACGCGCTCGAAGTTTGCGAGGCGGTGGTCGAGGCCTGGGACCCGAGCCCCGAGCGCAAAATGATCCTGAATTTGCCGACCACGGTCGAGGTCACCACGCCCAATGTCTACGCCGACCGCATCGAGTGGTTCGACCGCCACTTGAAGCGCAGAGACAGCGTGGTCTTGAGCCTGCACACCCACAACGACCGCGGCACGGGCGTGGCCTGCGCTGAATTGGGCTTGCTCGCTGGAGCCAGCCGCGTCGAGGGCACGCTGCTCGGCAACGGCGAGCGCAGCGGCAATGTCGACATCGTGACCTTGGCGCTGAATCTGTATTCGCACGGGGTCGACCCCGGCCTCGTCTTCGACAATCTGCCCGAGCTCGTGCGCGTGGTCGAAGCGAGCACCCAGCTGCCGGTGCACCCTCGCCACCCCTACGCGGGCGCATTGGTATTCACCGCCTTCAGCGGCTCGCATCAAGACGCGATCCACAAAGGCCAAAAGGCCATGGAGGCAGGCAACGGCAAGCTGTGGGAGGTGCCGTACTTACCCATCGATCCGGCCGACGTGGGCCGCGGCTACGAGCCCGTGATCCGCATCAACAGCCAATCGGGCAAGAGCGGCATCGCCCACGTCCTCGAGCGCGACTACGGCCTGCGCTTGCCACGCGCGCTCGCCGTCGAGCTCAGCCGCGAAGTGCAGCTGCACACCGACACCAGCGGCCAAGAATACTCGGCCGAAGCCACCCTCTCCCTGTTTCGGACCCGCTACGTGAGCGCCCCAGGGCCGCTCGTCTTGGAGAGCGCCGGCGTCGACCGGCAACGCGAAGGCGCTAGCAGCAAAGTGACCGCGCGCCTGAGCTACGCCGGGCGAACGCAAGAATGGACGGCGACCGGCGCAGGCCCGATCGAAGCGTTCGTTCAGCTACTCTCGAAGTGCGTGGCAACGGAGCTCGAGATCAGCGACTACTCGGAGCATGGGGCGAGCGAAGGCGCCGCGGCCTGCGCAGTTGCCTACGTGGCGCTGCGCGGCAATGGGCAAACTCGCTTCGGCGTGGGAGAACACGAGGACGTCGTCATCGCCTCGTTTCGCGCCATCGTCAGCGCGTATAATCGACTGGCAGGCTAGAGCGGCGGATTGCGACGGTTCGCGTCAGGGGGGAGCGAAGCCCCAGATCGCGCTAGAGTCGGTGAGGGCTCGATGATGCGTCAAGTCAGCTGGGTTTTGTCGATACTGCTCGCGGTCGCGTGCGGCGGGCGATCACGCGTCGACGGCAACGCAACGGGGGGCTCGGGGGATACGCGAGCCGGCGCAGCCAACGCGAGCGGGGGCGCGTCGGGCGCAGGCAGCTCGGGTGCAGGCAGCTCGGGTGCAGGCAGCTCGGGCGCAGGCAGCTCGGGTGCAGGCAATACCGGCAGCTGTCCGGACTCGGAACCGAGCGAAGGGGCCTCGTGCCCGAGCCCCGGAGTGAGTTGCAACGCATACGGATCACTGTCGTGCCCAGAGACCGCGCTGTGCAGCGCGGACTCGAAGTGGCGCATCAATTGCCCGGGCGGCTCGATGCTCGGCGCCTGCAGCTGCCCGCACCATGACTACGGTCACCCCCCGAACGAACACCGCGCCACCGCCGTGGAATGTTCGCACACGCGCGCGGCGAGCCTACCCACGCCGAACGGCAACTGCGGCGGCGCGACGTGCCCAAACAGCGACTGCAGCCAAGACTCGGACTGCGTGGACGGCGCGCAGGGCACGAATGGGCGCTGCCTTCAACGCGGCCCGCTTGCCGGTCTTACCTGCAGCTATGACGCCTGCTTTGCGGATACGGCGTGCGTGAACGGCTCCGTTTGCCAATGCCGCGAGCCTTTGGACGGCGTCGAACCGAACTACTGCACAGCCGGCAATTGCCGTATCGACGCCGATTGCGGCATGAACGGCTACTGCTCGCCCAGCCAAGCCCACGAATGGTGCAGCACGTTCTACGCTTGCCACACGCCGAATGACGAGTGCACGAACGACAGTGATTGCGGCGCGGACACGCATTGCGACTTCGCCATGACCGAAAAACGCTGGGTGTGCGCCAACCTGTGCGGCCCGGTGCCGCTCTGAGCGGCGCTCCCTTCCCGCGCACTCCGCTGGCGGAGTCAATACGGGCGCGGCAACCTGCCTGCTAGGACGCGCAACATGAATCGAGGCGACATCTTCTGGATTGGTCCGGACGAAGTGCGAGGCTCGGGGCCAGGCCCAGCCCACCCCCACGTGGTGATTCAGGAGGACGTCTTCAACCACTCCCGCATCCACACCGTAGTGGTCTGCGCCTTGACCACGAACTTGAACCGAGCCGAAGAGCCCGGCAACGTCCTCCTCGACGCCGGCGAGGGCAATTTGCCCAAACGCAGCGTCGTGATCGTGTCCCAGGTCGACTCGGTCGAAAAGGGCAAGCTGGGCGGCTACATCGGCTCGCTCTCCGCAGAGCGAGTGGACCAAGTTCTCGACGGGTTGCGCTTTCAGCAGGCGTCTTTCTTCGCGCAGCGGTAAAGGGTTGGGTGGTCGCCCGTCACGTCGCGTTCCGTCACAGCCTTCGGCGTCGCATTTCGGTGTGACACCAATTGGCATGGTGTGCCGACCCAATCTCTCGCATGATTCGGGCGGAGATCTTGGAAAAGCCTGCCTCGAGTCGCTTCCGCTTCGTCAATCTCGACGGCACTGGGCCGCAGCCGCTGTCTGCGGTCCTGAAGTGGGCGCTCGTCGACAAGGTGCTGGGCCGCCGTAGGAGCGATCACGTGCCCGCGGCGACACCGCGCGTCGCTGCGAACGTCGCTCAGCTCGCGCGCCCTCCAGCCGTCGGCGAACCGGCGCGTCTCACTTGGATCGGACACGCCAGCTGGCTCGTCCAGCTCGACGGAGTCTCGCTGCTCATCGATCCCATCTTTTCGGAGAGCATTGGTCCCGGCGTGCACCGCCACGTGCCGCCAGCGCTCGAAGTCGCTCAGCTGCCGCCGATCGACGCGCAGCTCGTGACCCACAACCATCGCGACCATCTGGATCTGCCTTCGTTGCGCGCCGTGGGCCGCCCCATCATCGGCGGCCTCGGCCTCGCGCCATTCTTTGCGCCCCACAATCTAGGGTGCACGGAGCTCGAGTGGTGGGCTGAAACGCGGCTCGGTGCGGTGACCATCCGCTTCGTGCCTTCCCAGCACTGGAGCCGGCGCGGCCTCTCCGACACCAACGAAACCCTGTGGGGTGGCTTCGTGATCGCCGGCTCCAGCGCCCGCATCTACCACTCGGGAGACACCGCCTACTTCGACGGCTTCACCGAAATCGGCCGCCGTTGCGGACCGATCGACGCGGCCCTGTTGCCCATCGGCGCCTACGACCCAGCCTGGTTCATGAGCAAACAACACATGAACCCAGAAGAAGCCACGCAAGCCTTCCTCGATCTCCACGCGCGCCACTTCTTCGCCATGCACCACGGCACCTTCAAGCTCAC
>OUNO010001626.1_pt2 | contig 13937 bp, 13 predicted proteins | sample 1779811 | NCBI WGS metagenome assembly OUNO01 (sample SAMEA3914804, study PRJEB12502) | metagenome | biome: forest; material: soil | place: Canada | collected 2010-06-25 | depth 0.3 m | reverse complement strand
TTCATGATGCCCTTGTTGTGCGTGGCCGCGCGATAGGGGTCGAGCTCGGCAAAGCGCGACGCAGAGACGATGGCGTCGATCACGTCGCCGCCTTCGAGCTCGCTCGTGGCGGCCGCGCTGGGAGGTGGCCAACTGCCGCCGGCGCCGCTTTGCGAGCGCGGCGTGCTCACCAGATCCCGTGCGTGCACCCGGCACGTGACGCGCGCGCGACGCCGGTCGCACAGGTTCGACAGGATGCGCAGACCGAGCTTGCCCTGAGCCAGCTCCGCCGTGAGCGGCCCGATGGCTTCGGCGATGGTGTTGACGAGATTGGCGCCCATGGCGTCGCGACAATCGACCAGCACGTGCAGCACGATGCAGCCCTCGCCCAGATCGCGCACCTCGACGGCGCGCGGGCCGCCGCCGCGCGCGATCAGGTTCGGCACCGACTTCGTGGCCAGCTCGAGCAAGCGCGGCGCGGCGGCCTCGAGCCTTGCGCGCGCGCCCGCAGGGTCGGTCACCCCCGTCACTTGCACCTGGCCGATCATCAGCGACTCGACGACCTCGGCACGGAAGCCGCCGCCTTGGCGCACCATGCGCGCAGCGTTCGAGGCAGCAGCGATCACGCTCGGCTCCTCGACCACCATGGGCACCAAGCGGTCGACGTCGTTCACGCGCACGTTCAGCGCGATGCCGAAGGGTAAGGCGTAGATGCCGAGCACGTTCTCGACCACCTTGTCGGCCGTTGCTGCGTCGAGCCCCCCTTGCTCCAACGCCAGACCCAGCTCGTCTTGCTCGAGGCCCACGCGGTTGGCCACGACCTCGCGCCGCGCGGCCAGACTCAGCTTGTAAAACCCGGGGATTCGCGAACCTTCGGACATACCGGACCGAGGCTTATCACGGCTTTCGCGGGCAGTGCGCGGCTCTTTAGACCGCGTGAACGCCGCGCGCAGCCAGGCGCAGCTCGACTCGCGACAGGCCGAGCGAGCGCGCGCGGGCCGAAAACTCGGGCGACGGCGCTTCGAGACCGACGTAGTACGCCACGTCGCCACCGCCCGCTCCGGCCGGCAGGAACGCGGCATTTTCAGCGCGCGCCGCGAGCGCGAGCTCGCCCAGCTCCGGCGTCACGATGGCGGCATTCGCGGCTTGGCCGAGCGCACTCAGTGTCTCGACTTGGCGCGCGATCGCCGCGACGAAATCGCGCGCCACGCCGCGCTGCGTCGCGTCGAGCGCGCGCTCGGCCGCTTCGGCCTGAGCGGCAATGCAGGCGCGGTGCGCGGCCGCATCACGCGCGGCGAAGTCCGCGATGCGCGCCAAAAAGGCGGCCGTGGAGGCCGACACCGAGCACGCCCAGACATCGAATACGAGCTCGCTCGGTAGCACCGCCGCGCTCAGCTCGAGCCCGCGCTCATCCGGATGACGGCGCGCAGCGAGCACGCCGCCATGAGCGCTCGCAGCGACATCGACACCGCTGCCGCCGCCTTGCGCCGTGCGGTGCGCGCTGAGCGCACGCGCGTAGACCCGATCACACAACGCGCGATCGTCGAGGCCCGGCGTTTGGTCGAGCTCGAGGGCCGCCAGCGACGCCACCAAGATCGCCGCGCTCGAGCCCAAACCGAGCTTCTGTCCGCGCTCGCGCAGCTCGTCCGCATCGAACCAGGGGGGCGGCCGTTCGCCGAGCGCGGCCTGCACTTCGGGAGCCAAAAACGTGGCCTCGCGAGCGCTGTCGGCGAGCACGTAGCGATCCACCGCCACGACCAGCGCGGGCGCACCCGAGAGCACGGCATACGCGCCGGAGAGCACCAATTTGCCCGGCGCGCGCGCGCGGCTCATGCGTCGATCCAGCTTGCGTCGGGGCCGGCCGCCGAGCGCAGCACCTGCGTCACGCCTTCGAGCTTCGACAGCTCGAGCTCCAGCGCGGTCGCCGCGCTGGGCTCGACCAGCACCTTGACGTGCGGTCCGGCATCCATGGTGAAGAAGGCGCGTCCGCCGCTCTTACGGAAGGCACGCACGCGCTCCATCACGCGCAGCGTCGCGGGCGCGAAGTAGATCAGCGCGGGGCGCGCGGCGAGCATGGAGGCATGCATCGCGAGCGCGCTGTGCTCGACCGCAGGCCCGAGCGCGGCGAAGTCGGCGGCGAGCACGGCCCGGCGTACCTCTTCATAGATGGCAGGCGCGGCCTCGACCCAGGCGCGGTAGTAGGGGCTCGTGTCTTGGGTGTGGCCCATCCCGTCCGTCGAGCCAGTCTCTTTTTCGCCGGCGACGGTGACCGCGACCAGCATTTCCAAGGGAAATGCCGCGGCTTCAGCCACGCGCTCGGCGGATTCGGCGCGCGCCCCGAGCGACACGTAGCCGCCGTACACCGAGCGCGCCGCAGACGCCGACGCCGCACGAGCCAAGGCGCTCACCTCGCGCAAGCTCGGCTCGAGTCCCGCGGCGCGCGTGGCCGCCATGGCCAGCGCCGCAAAGCCCGACGCGCTCGAGGCCAAGCCTGCCGCGGTCGGAAAATCATTCAGCGATTCGACGCGCGCGTGCGTCTGGATGCCGGCATTCGCGCGCACGGTATCGAGCAACTTGATCACGCGCGCCAGTGGCCGACCGCTGACCGGCGCGCCTGCGAGCAGCAGCTCGTCCGTCGCCAACGCTTCGTCGAAGCGCACCGAGGTCACGGTGCGCAGCGCGGCCAGCGTCAGCGACAAGCTGGGCACGGCGGTCAGGTTGCGCACGGCGTCGGCCTTGCCCCAATATTTCGCGAGCGCGATGTTCGAGCACGCGACCGCCTTTCCGAAACCCATCATGCAGTCACCACCGGAGCAGGCGACCGAGCGCGCACGTAGCTGCCGAAGGCTTCGATGCCGGCCGCGCGCCAAGCCGCCAAAATCGGCTCGAACGTGGCATCACACAGCGCAACCACCGCGCCGCCGCCGCCCGCCCCCGTGAGCTTTGCTCCGAGCGCGCCCGCTTCACGCGCCAGCGCGCAGCACCGCTCGATGCCCTCCGTGGACACGAACAAGCCCGAGAGCAGCATCTGGTTGTAGTTCATCAGCGAGCCCAGACCGGGCAGATCGCCCGCTTCGAGGCACAGCTTGGCATTCTGAACCAGGGCGCGTACGCCTTCGATCGCCTTGTCGACCACCGCGGGGCGGCGCTCGCGCAGGCGCGCGACACCTTCCACCATCAGCTTGGTGCTCGCGGGCGGATCGGCCAAGCCGATGGCGAGCACCAAATCTCGCGCCAACGCGAGCGGCGCTGGTCCGCTCGCTCGCTCGTACCAAATGCAACCGTCGTTCGCGGCCGCTGCGGCGTCTACACCCGAGGGGTTACCGTGATAGATGCCTTCCCACGCAGCGGTGGCGCCCAGCACGCGCGCGGGATCCGGCGCCCTGTTCTCCGCCTCCAGAACCGCCCGCGCGATGGCCACGCCGAGCGCAGCGGAGGCGCCCAAACCGGAGCCGGGCGGCAGCTCCAACCGCGCTTCCACAGCAATATTCGTGGCACCGAGCGCGGCGAGCAAGGCTTCGAAACCGCGTCCGAGATCGCTGCCATCACCCGGCACGGCCGCGCGCTCGCCCACGCGCAAGGTCGACGCGGCGGCGCGAGTGGCGTGCGCTTCGACGCCGCGCTCGATGCCGGCGGCGATCGCCGGCACGCCGTACACCACGGCGTGCTCGCCGAGCAGGATGACTTTGCCGTTCGCGCGCGCCATGCCCTCAGCTCCGACGCGCGGTGAGCGCGTCGGTCGCGCCGACCAAGAGCAACGCACCCTGACGGCTCACGCCGTGCTCGAGCTCGGCGAGGCCGATCTGCGCCAGTTCCGTGACGCGCGCTTCGATTGCCGCACGCGCGCCCGAGCTCTCGAGCACCGCGAGCGCGCCGCGCATTTGCGCATCCGTTGCCGACGACTTGCCCACGACGCTCTTCAGGGTGCGCAGATCTTTGCCGCGCGCGAGCTTCAAGCCGGCGGCGAGCAGCGCCGTGCGCTTGCCGGCGCGCAGATCGTTGCCGAGTGGCTTGCCGGTGCGTTTCGGCTCACCGAACGCGCTGAGCAGGTCGTCTCGCAACTGGAAAGCGACCCCCACCGGCAGCGCGAAGCGATCGAGGGCCTGCAGCGTGCGGGGCTTGGCAGACGCCAAAATTGCGCCCAAACGCAGCGGCCCGCGCACGGTGTAGCTGCCAGTCTTCAGCTGATAGGCCAGCTCGACGTCGTACTCGCCGCCGATCAGATCCAACTGTTGCCCCGCGATGGCGTCGAGCTGCATCTCTGCGAAGCAAGCGAACGCGGGCAGCGCCGCGGACGGCTTCATGTCCACGTGGCTGAGCGCTTCGAGCGCTACCGCCGACGCGTAGTCGCCCGCCAAGATGCCCGAAGCGTGGCCCTTGTGCACGGAGCGAAAGTGCTTGGCCAAGTGCGCGTGCACGGCCGGCCCGCCACGGCGCACCAGATCGCCGTCCATCCAATCGTCGTGGATCAACAGATAAGCTTGTAACAGCTCGATGGCCACGCCCGCATCGAGCGCGGGCTCGAGCTCGGCGCTCTCACTGGCGGCGCGGTAGCCGGCAACGAGCAGCGCAGGGCGCAGGCGCTTGCCACCGCGCAGGCACAGATCGCGCACCGCAGACACCATCTCCAGCACTTCGGGGCCTTGCCGACGCGCGACGTCCAGCCGCGTTTCGAGGAAACCGCGCAGCCGTTGATCGACCTCCGATTGCACCGCGCCGAGCAGCGCGGAGAACGGATTTTGCGTCAGTGCCTTGGGCGCCACCGGCATCACACGCGGCGATGCGCCAGATTTGACGCGGGGAGCGCGGGGAGCGCGGGGAGGCTGCTTGCGCGTTGCCATTTTCGGAAAGGGGGGCGGAGCCTACACCGAGTTCAACCGTCATCCAACGGAATCAGCTGCTGAACGACTGCGTCGGCTATGACAAGCTTACCCCGCTCATGGCCGATATCTCGGAACGCAAAATCGATCATCTGGATCTCGCCGTCTCGGGGGACGTCGGCTTCAAGCACACGACCACATTGTTCGAGTGCGTGCGGCTGGTCCACGACGCGCTTCCCGACCTCGATGTGGACGCGCTGGATCTGAGCTCCACGGTGCTCGGCAAGCCATTGCGCGCGCCGATCCTGATCGCCGGCATGACCGGCGGTGCTGCGCGCGCCGAGCGCATCAACCGCGAGCTCGCCGCCATCGCCGAGGAGCGCGGTTACGCGTTCGGGCTCGGTAGCCAGCGCGCGATGCTCAAGCGCGCCGAAGCCAAGAGCACGTACGCCGTACGTGACGTCGCGCCGAACGCGCTGCTCTTGGGCAACGTGGGCGTGGTGCAGGCCGCGAAGATGAGCACGGCCGAGATCCAAGATCTGGTGCAAGCCGTGGGCGCCGACGCGCTGTGCGTGCACTTGAACCCCGCCATGGAGCTGGTGCAGGAAGAGGGCGATCGCGATTTTCGCGGCGGGCTCGATACCCTGGCGCGCTTGGTGAATGAGCTGCCCGTGCCGGTGATCGCCAAAGAGACGGGCTGCGGTCTGTCCCACGGCGTGGCCGCACGCCTGCGCCGCGTCGGCGTGGCCCACGTGGACGTTTCGGGCGCCGGAGGGACGTCGTGGGTCGCGGTAGAAACGCAGCGCGCGCAAGCCGAGAAGAAAGCGCTCGGTGAAGCGTTCTGGGAGTGGGGGATCCCGACGGCCGTCAGCGTGGCCTGGGTGCACAGCCACGGCTTCGAGACCGTGTTCGCGACGGGCGGCATTCAACACGGGCTGGACATCGCCAAAGCGATTGCGCTCGGTGCCAGCGCGGGCGGCATCGCGCGCGCGGCATTGCAGGCCTTGGAGAACAGTGGCCCGGACGGCGCGCGGCGGTTCTTCGATCGGGTCGAGGCCGAGCTGCGGGCAGCCCTGCTCCTCACGGGCTCCCCGGATCTGAGCGCGCTCCGCCAAGCCCCACGCGTCCTCGTCGGCGAGCTGAAAGACTGGCTCGCCCAACCGGCGCGCTAACGCCTCCGCTCCGGCCTTCCCGAAAAGAGAGCGAGGACGGAGCTTACTTCCGTTCGACGGGTGGCGGCGGGTGGGAGTGCGAGGCCGATGATTCGCGCGTCTCGAACGCTTCGGACGACGCCGTTTGATAGAGCGCCTTCGCTCCCGGCCAATCCGGATTGCGACGCATCAGTTGAATCAGGGCCTGCATCGCGAGCCCCGACGCCATCGAACCGTCGTACAGCGCGAGCTTGATGCGCGGTACGGCGTAGCGTTCATCGGTTGCCGCGATTCGTTGCAATGCGTCGCGCGCGCCACTCAAGTCGTCGGCCTCGAGCAAGGCATCGACCGCCTCGGGCTCGAGCAGGGAATCATCCGCCATGACCTCACACCTTATCAGCCCGCGCCAAGCCCCACACCTTCACCCACGCGCAGCACGTCATAAACAGCCATTATCATTGAATAATTTCCAGTACCCTCAGCTAGCTGCTCGGCGCCTCCCCAGCGAAGGCAGCGCGCGCGCTGGAAAAAGCCGAGACTTTTCGCGCGCTCGTCAGGTGCGTCTATACTGATGGGATTCGATGACGAAGGACAAGCGCAGTCGCAGCTCGGAAAGCGACGCTCCGGGGACGGATCTGAAGACCGAGCGCGACGAGTTCCTGAAGAAGTTCTCGCGTGGCACCCAACTCACGGAAGATTTTTTGAAGGAACACGAGCGCATGCAAAGCCGGCTGCAAGATCTCGAAAGCGAGAACGCCGGGCTGCGCGCCAAGGTCGAAGCCGATCAGGCGGTTCGCGAGCTCTTGAAGAAGATCGAGCGCCTCGAACACGAAAAGAGCGAGCTAGTCTCGCAGTATCGCGAAGCAGAGGCAGCCACGACCGAGTTCACCGCACGCGTGCAAGAGGTCGAGTCGGAGTTCGCGAACCTGGCAAACTTGTTCGTTGCCAGTAACCAACTGCACTCGAGCCTGTCCCCCCGCGGAGTCACCCGTCGCATCAAGGAAGTCCTGGCGCAGCTCGTGGGCGCCGAGCGCTACGCGATGTACCTGGTGAACCCCGAGGGCGAGCAGTTGATCCCGATCGCGTCCGAAGGCGTGCCGGGTCACCAGCTCGTTCCGGTGCGCATCGCCGGCACGCGCATCGGTGATGTCCTGAGAAAGGGCTCGGCCAGCGTGGCGGATTCCGACCCGAGCCAAGGCACGATCCAGGATCCTCCTGCCGTGATTCCCCTGTCGGTGGACGACCGGGTGGTCGGAACAATTGCAATCTTTTCGACCCTGGCGCAAAAAAACAAGTTCGACCAGGTGGACTTCGAGCTATTCAAGTTGTTGGGTCAGCACGCGGCGCAAGCACTCGTCGCCGCTAGCCTGTTCGCTCAAGCAGAGCAAAAGCTACCTGGCTTGGAAGCGTTCTTGGACCTGAGCGTGTAACGCATGGCTGAATATTCCTGCTTGATCGTTGAAGACTCGCCCATGATGCGGCAGCTCCTGGTGTTCGCTCTGGCACGGGTGAAGAACCTGCGCGTGACCGAGGCGGATGACGGGGTGGATGGCCTGCGAAAGCTAGCCTCCGCGCGCTACGACATCATCGTCACGGACATCAACATGCCCATCATGGACGGCTTGAAGCTCGTGAAGCGTGTGCGCACCGATCCGGTGCACAAGGACACGCCGATCGTGATCATCACCACCGAGGGCTCGCAAGAGGACCGCCAGCGTGCGCTCCAGCTCGGGGCGAACGCGTACATCACCAAACCGATCCAAGCGCCGCAGGTCATCGCGACCGTCAAAGAGCTGCTCAAGATCGAGTGACGGCCGAGCGCCAGCGGCCGTCATGACTGCCACGACCTGGATCAAAATTTGCGGCATCACCAGCGTGGAAGATGCGCTGCTGGCCGTCGAATTGGGAGCTGACGCGCTCGGACTCAACTTCGTGCCGTCGTCGAAGCGCGTGCTCAGCCGCGCCACTGCCGCGCACATCGCCGAATCGCTCGAGGGTCGGGTGGAGCTCGTGGCGGTCGTCGCGGACCTCGACGAAGGCGCACTGCAAGAGCTGCGCGAGGACACCGGCATTCAGTGGCTACAGCTCCACGGCTCCGAGTCGCCGCAGGCCCTGAGCGCGCTGCTACCCGATGCCTTCAAGGCCGCGGCCATCGGCAGCGCCGACGACGCCGCACGCGCCGCCGAGTATCCGGGCGAACGACTCTTGGTCGACGCCAAGAGCCCGGGGCAGCTCGGCGGCACGGGGCATCGCTTCGATTGGTCGCTCGTCGCTGCGCTCGCGCGTCAGCGTCAGCTGATCGTCGCAGGTGGCTTGACCCCGGACAACGTGGCTGATGCGGTGCGCGCGCTCCACCCGTTCGGCGTCGATGTCGCGAGCGGCGTCGAAGCTCCTGGCAACGCGCGCCAGAAAGACGCAGCCAAGCTGCGCGCATTCATCGAAGCCGTGCGCGCCGCCGATCAGGCGTCATGAACCGCTTGCCCGCTGCGCTGCTCGCGGGACTGTGCGCGCTGGGCTGCGCGGGCTCGCCCTTTCGCGGCGGTTACGCCGAGCCCGAAGGTCCGGTGCGCGGGCTCAAGATCTTGCAAAGCTTCATTCCCGGGCACTGTGAGGACGCGCAGCACGCCGAGCATGCGCCCCGCTTCAGCGCGGTCGAGCTGGTGGAGACGGCATCTGGGAAGTTGCAGTTGTTCGAGCACCGCCAAGGCCATGAGCGCCTCATCGTCGAGAATTTCCACAGCGACGGCTCGTTCTGGATCTTCGAGGTAGTCGTGCACGGCGATCACGTGCGGCGCTTTCGGATCCCGCGCTCGCTCTCGGGCACGGGCAGCGTCGAGGTCGGGCGAGAGCTGCGTGAGGTCGCTCGAGGCGATCGCTTCGAGGCGGGCCTCGCCTCGAGCCGCGCGCACTGTGCGCTGGTCCCCAAAGACTCATTTCGCCCACAGAACCCCGACAAATTGCCCGAAAGCGCGCAGCGATGACGAGCGGGCCCGGGCTCGTCGAGCGCGCTTGGGACGACGCAGCGCGCGGCTATGACGCTTACTTCGGACCCCGCTTCGCGCCCTACCTGAGCGCGGCCATCGGCGCCTTGGCGGCGCACTCGAACGCCTTGCCGCCGGGCGCGATCGTGGTGCCTTGCGCGGGCCCGGGCCGCGAGCTCGGCCCGCTGGCGCGTGCCTTTCCCGAGCGGCGCATCCTGGCCAGCGATCTGGCGAGCGAGATGGTCGAGCTGGCGCGCCAACGGACGCAAGCGTTTCCCAACGTGCACGTGGCGCGAGGCGACGCGAGCGCGCTCAGCTATCCCAGCGAGCCGATTGCGGCCGTGCTCAGCGTGTTCGGCTTGCAGCTCTTGCCCAAGCAAGCGACCACGCTCACTTCTTGGGTCGAGCTGCTCGCGCCCGGCGGCGTCGCAGCGGTGCTGTTCTGGCCGCGCGACGCCGAAGCGAGCGGGCCCTTCCACACCATGCGTCGCCTGCTCCGCGGCGCAGGCTTGGTCGACGGCGAGTGGGAAGCCGAGCTCGTGCCACGAGCGCTCGCGCTCGGCGCTCGCCTACGCGCCGACATTCAGCTCAGCTTCTCGATGCACCACGATGACGCGCAGGCGATGTGGAACGCGCTGACGCGCCTCGGGCCCCTGCGTGGGCTCGCGCTCGAGCGCGGCGCTGCCCTGATCGACGCGCTGGGGGTCGAATTCGTGGCCGAGCTCCCCGAAGGGCAGATCGAGCACACGCCGTCGGCGCGGCTACTGGTACTCGAGCGCCCTGGCTGACGAGAGCCAGGGTAGGCGCTTGCCCGACATGGGCGCTCACTCGAGCGGGACGACGTGCTGAGCGACGCTGATGCCGAGGGCAGAGGTCGTCACGATCGTGAAATCCGCGTAGCCGCCGCCCGGCGCCTCACCGACTGAGCCCACGTTCACGATCCGCACATCGGCCACCGAGCGGTCGAAGGGCACGTGGCTCCCGCCGCAGATCACCAGATCGCCGGGCTCGTCGCCGAGCAACGCGATCAGGTCGTCATCGCTCATCTCCAAGCTGAAGGCCTCGCTCGGGTCGAGCGGCGAGCCATGCACGACGAGCAGGGTGTGCCCCGACTCGATGGGCAAGGTCGCGACCGTGGGCAGCTGCCCGAGACGGGTGACGATGATCTCGCCCAGCTCGTTCTGCACCTGCCGTAGCCGCTCGATGCGATTGCGCTCGACCTCGCTCGTGGCGCTGAGCTTGTTTGGGTCGACCTGAGCCAGCGCGCGATCGCCCACGCCTTGCACGCACAGCGCACGATGCGAGAGCAGTGTCTTCCACACCGCGAGCGGCGCGGGACCGGGGAAGCACAGATCCCCGCAAGCCACGAGCTGGTCCCAACCCAAGCTGTCGGCCTCTTTGATCACCGCGTCGAGCGCACTGGCGTGGCCATGAATGTCCGAGACGCACAAAAAGCGCATGCCGCACGGTTCGTACGGTCAGGCGGGCTCGGGGACAAGAGGCTATGCTAGGCCTCTCCGCCAAGCGCGCGTTTTGCGCCCGAAAACCCCCGTGACACTCGCCCAAGAGCTCCAAAATCTGGCTGTTGCCATTGCGCCCGAGCGCGCCCAGATGCTGCTCGCCGAGCAGAGCGGGCGTGAAGGCGGCGCGCTCGGCGTGCTGCTCGGTGCCGCGTTCCCTGCGCTCACCCCGAGCGCCGGCCATCAGCACGACGCGCTCGACGTGATCGCGCGCGAGGGATTTCGTGCGCGTCGGCGTCGGCGAGAGCTCGTGCCGGCATTGCACGCCGCGATTCGCGATCCGGAGGACAGCGAGCGCGGCATCGCAGCGCTGCGCCGCAAAGTATGGGCGGAACGAGCGCGCATCGCGCTGCGTGAGCTGCTGCCCGTGCGCCTCGGTGGCGCCAGCATCGAGGTGACCGCGGGCGAGCTGAGCGATCTGGCGGCCGCTGCCTTCGACGCCGCGCTCACCGAAGCGGAGCGCTCGATCGCCGAGCGTTTCGGCGCCCCGCTGCGCAGCGACGGGGCGCCGTCGACCCTGGTCATGCTCGGGGTCGGGAAATTGGGCGGAAATGAGCTCAATGCCGGCTCCGACGTGGACGTGATCTTCGTCTACGACACGGACGAGGGCGGCAGTGAGCTGTCGCTCCACGAGCACTTCAGTCGCGTCGTGCGCCGCGCGGTCGCGACCATGAGCACGCCCAGCAAAGACGGCATGATCTGGCGCGTCGATCTGCGGCTGCGCCCCGAAGGCTCGGCGGGCGCTCTGGTGAACTCCGTTGCCGCCGCCGAGCGCTACTACGAAACCTGGGGCCGGCTCTGGGAGCGCGCGGCGCTGCTGCGCGCCCGGCCTTGCGCGGGAGATCTCGAGCTCGGTCGCGTGCTCAGCCGCGAGCTGCTGACGCCGTTCGTGTATCGCAACACGGTCGACCCCACGATTGCCGAGGCGCTCACCGAGCTCGTGCTGCGCTCTCGCAGCGAGCTGAGCACCGCCCCCGAGCGCGACCTCAAGCTCGGCCCCGGAGGCATCCGCGAGGCCGAATTCTTCGTGCAATCACTGCAATTGGTGTGGGGTGGTCGGGAGCAGGCGCTGCGCGTTCAGGGCACGTTGCCTGCCCTAGCGCGCCTGCGCAGCCAAGGTTTGGTCTCGGACCGCGAGGCGCGCGGCATCGCCGAATCGTACGTGCTCTTGCGTCGAGTCGAGCACCGCGTGCAATGGGCGAACGGCGTGCAGACGCACCTCTTGCCCACCGACGAAGAGGAGTTCGCGCGGCTCGCCCGCGGCCTGGGCTTCGCCGATCCGGCAGGCCTGCGCAGCGAGCTCGAGCGCGCGCGTGAGCGCGTGAACACCACGTTCCAGTCGCTCACTCACGGCAATGGGCCGCGCAGCAAGCCGCGGCCCGAGCTGGTCAGCGAGCTCGAAGGCGAAGACCCCGACCTGGGCAAGGTCCTTGGCGAACAGTTCAGCAGCGCCGACATGGGTGAGCACATCGCGGCGCTCGCGCGACGCCCCGACGGTCTGCTCGGCTCACTCACCCGCGAACGTCACCCCGATCTCACCACGGGCGTGCTCGACGCCGTGGCAAGCTCTGCCGACCCCGAACAAGCCGCGCGCTATTTGCGCGCCTTTTTCGGGCGTTTCTTGGCGCCAGCCGCCTACGTCAACGCGCTCGGTGAGGACCGCCGTGCCCTGCAGCGCTTGATCACCGCCTTTGGCTCGAGCGCGTTCGTGGGCGACGCCGTCTCGAGTCGGCCGGAGTTGGCCGACGTGATCCTGTTCGGCGGCGGCGCAGTCAGCGATCCGCAGGCCGCGGTGCGGGCCGAGATTTGGAACGCCGCCCAATCGCTGTCGGTCGATGCCGATCGCGATGAACGCGAAGAAGCCTTCATCGGCGCGCTGCGCGCGGCCAAGCGCCGCGTCACGGTCGAGGTTGCAGTGGCCGATCTGGCCGGCACCATCGGCATGCGTGACGCGACACGCACCTTGGCGGATCTCGCGGAGGAGATCTTGAGCTGCGTGGTGCGCCACGTATTCGGCGACGTGCCTGGCTTCGCGGTGCTCGGCCTAGGCAAGCTGGGCGGTCGCGATCTGGGCTACGCCTCGGATCTGGATGTCATTTTCACGTTTTTGCCGAGCGCCGCGCCCCACCCCGACGACGCCACGACTTACTTCGTGCGCGGCGCGCAGCGCGTGATTCGTCTGCTCACCGAATCGCACGTGGCGGGCCCCGGCTACGAGCTCGATACGCGGCTACGTCCCTCGGGCTCGCACGGCCTGCTCGTGACGTCCCTCAGCTCGTTCGCGCGCTACCATGGCGTCGCGCTCGACGGCGGCAGCGAGCTCGAGACCGGCCCCGCGGTGTTCTCGTCCGGCGCGCCCTGGGAACGACAAACGTTGCTCCGCGCGCGCGGCGTGGTCGGTGATCCGGAGCTCTTGCGCCGCGCGCTGGGCGTCGCCTGGCGCGCCGCGTACGAAGGCGGCGCGCCCCCCGCGGCCGAGATGCACCACCTACGCACGCGCCTCGAGAAGGAACAAGGTCGTGAACGCGAAGGCCGCTACAACCTGAAGACCGGCCGGGGCGGCCTACTCGACATCGAGTTCGCCGTGCAATGGCTGCAAATGAAGAACGGTGCCGATCTGCGAGTGCGCACGCCCGACCTCGGCGTTGCCCTGCAAGCACTGCACAGCGCCGGCTACCTCGCCTCCCGCGACTTCGAAATCTTCAGCGACGGCTACCGCTTCCTCCGCCAACTCGAACAACGCATCGTCGTAAAAATCGGCGTCTCCGCTTCCGTGATCGACACCCGCGGCGTCGGCCTCGCCCCCCTCGCCCGCCGCATGGGCTTCCAAGACGGGCAAGGGCAACGCGCCAGTGAGCACCTTTTGGCGCGCTATAAAGACGTGACGGATGGTGTGCGTGCCGGGTACGACCGTGTGCTCGGGCTCAGCGAACGAGCCGGCTGAGTACGTCTTTTAGGCGAACCCCCAGCGCAAGGACTTCGGCGACCTGCGCCGGAGCGCAGACGCCGAGTGCACCCGCGATCTCGATCGCAGCGCAACATTCGCAGCACTCCGCGAGGGCGATCGCAAATACGCGGCTCTTGTCAGCGATCGTCTGCCGAGGAGCACCCTCCGCCGCGTTGAGCGCGGCCGACACCGCACTCTTGCGAGCCTGCGCACGCAACTGCGCGTGCCCAACCCGAGTGCGAGCGACGAGCGTTACCAGCGCCAACGCGAGCTGATAAGCGACGAGCCGATGATGTGGAAATGAGGCCTGTTTTTCGGTGAAGCTCATGCCCCCCCAGGCGCAGGAGGCATGCCAGCGCCCCACCGCCCAAAGCCCACTTCACACCGGCGCTGGCAGGCCTCGTGCGCCCTCCCGCATGAGCTTCACCGAAAAACAGGCCGAGACTCCCACTCCCGAACCCGCTCCCGAACCCGCTCCCGCTCCCGCTCCCGAACCCGCTCCCGCTCCCGAACCCGCTCCCACTCCCGAACCCGCTCCC
>OUNO011322992.1_pt1 | contig 13940 bp, 12 predicted proteins | sample 1779811 | NCBI WGS metagenome assembly OUNO01 (sample SAMEA3914804, study PRJEB12502) | metagenome | biome: forest; material: soil | place: Canada | collected 2010-06-25 | depth 0.3 m | reverse complement strand
CCCGGACCCGTCCGGTAACCTCTTCCGCGGTGGCGTGTCCGAGCGGCCGAAGGTGCAACACTCGAAATGTTGTGTGGGTTTATCGCCCACCGTGGGTTCAAATCCCACCGCCACCGCCATAGGGAAACCCCCAATTTTCCCCGGAATTCCGGGAAAAATTGGGGGTTCTCTTTTTCCCAAAAGTCGGTTTTGGGCACATTTTGGGCACACTTTTCTCAGGATGTGGATGATTTTCGGGCCAGAAACGTGACCTCAGCGGACCGTGAACGGTTCGCCGCACCATGTGCTGACGGGCGCAGCGCGGTGGTGCATTTCGCCCACTATGACGCAGCGGTCGATCGCCCAAATTGGCTCGGAACCGCGGCCGCATGAGGGCCCGTGTCGGACGTACAAACTAGACTTTCCAACCGTGGTGGCAAAGTTGAAGCAAGAATGGACCTTCGGTGCCAAGATCGGGGGCGGCAGCTTCGCGCGGGTCGTAAAGGCGACCGACGAGAATGGCACCGTCCATGCAGCAAAGTTCGTAAAGAAGCAACCTGGCGCGTCGCGAGAGATGCTGCTCGCCGAGCTCACCGGCGTGCGCAATATCGTTCCTGTCGTTGACTCCGGCGAAATCAATGATGAGTACGTACTTGTGATGCCAATGGCCGAAACCTCCCTACGGGATTACATGGAACAGAACGATCCCCTTCCCCAACCACAGGCCTTGCAGGTGCTGCTCGATGTCGCGACTGCACTGGCTGACCTGGAGGGCAAGGTGGTCCACCGAGACTTAAAGCCTGAGAACGTCTTGCTCCTCGATGGCACGTGGTGCCTCGCGGATTTCGGCATCTCGCGGTACGCCGAGGCTGCTACCGAAGCAGGCGAGACGCGTAAGCATTTCATGACGTTGCCATACGCCGCGCCCGAGCAGTGGCTGGCCGAGCATGCGACGCCGGCCACCGATATTTACGCGTTTGGCGTCATGGCGTTTGAACTGCTAGAGGGATCAAGACCATTCGAGGGGACCCGGGAACAGCTGCGTGATTCGCACCTTCACTCGGATCCGCCGAACATGACCGTCGGCCCAGTGTTGGCAGCACTCGTGCAGGAATGTTTGTTCAAGGCCCAGCAGGCTCGGCCCCCAGCAGCCAACTTGTTGGCGAAGCTGAGCAAGGTTCGGGAACGTGCCGCCGACTCCCGATGGGAGCGGCTCGCTTCAGCCAACCAAGCCGAGGTTCAACGTCGTTCAGTCGTTGACGCCGAGTCAGCTCGCGAGCAAACAGAGTACGAACGCCGACTGCGCCTCCTCGCTGCCGCAATCGCATCATGGTCAAGAATTAGCGAGCAGTTTCACGAAATCATCCAGGATTACCTAAGCGCTGCAACGCTGGACGTCCGTCATGACAAGCACTGGTCGGTGGGTCTGAACGACGCCACCTTCGGGCTTTCTTATCCCTCCTTTCAGAGTGAACCCGGATGGGACCTTCCCTTTGACGTAGTGGCGACCGCCACGCTGAGTTTGCTGACTCCCGCGAGAACCAGTGCTGATCAACAGTGGATGGGACGAAGTCATTCGCTGTACTTCGCTGACGCTCTTGTCGAAGGCGAGTACGCGTGGTTCGAGACGGCGTTCATGGACATGCCGATGATGAACCGCACAGGTTTTCGCGATCAGGAGCCCTTCGCAATCAGCGACCTTGCGGATGTTGGGTTGCACCACGCTCTGGGTGGCGTCGTGGGGACTCGCCAGATCGCGTGGGAGTTCACTCGTGTTGACCCCGGGGAATGTGACGATTTCCTCCAGCGCTGGCTTGACTGGTTCGCTTCCTCCGCCGAGGGCACGATGTACCGTCCAAGTCAACTGCCGGAGCACCCCGTCCCCCGCACTTGGCGCCGTTAGTCCACGTCCAAAGACATCCGCATCTGCCGCTAGCAAAGCCCTGCCGACATTGCGTCGTTTCGCCGCGTGTGACTGGATGCTTTCGAGACAGCCTAAGTCCTGAAGTGAGGCCTGCTTGAGGGGTCGAGGGTGCCATTGAGCGCGCTCTCGACCGACAGATCTGGGCCAGCGGGAGCCGTGACGCTTGACACACTGCGGTCTTAGATGGTTTGCTTCAATCTCCCGATCGATCGATCGATCGATCGGGAAAGGAATCAGAGGAGTCAGCGTGTCGAATCGAATCGAGCACCTGGAAACGCCGGGCGGCAATGCTCGAGCCCGCGGGCTGGGAATTCCCTTCGCGGGCGAGCCTGGTCGGTTCAACGCCATCACGGACGTGGCCGGCGTCGAGGTCGGCCACGTGACACTGATCGAAGGTGATGGGCCTCTTATCGCGGGAGAGGGCCCAGTGCGCACCGGAGTCAGCGCAATCCTTCCGCGCGGTCGGGACTCAGCACTCGCATGTGCGGCCGGTCGCGCGACGCTAAATGGAAACGGCGAGCTAACAGGTTCTCATTGGATCGATGAGGTTGGTGCAATCGCTTCTCCAATCCTTCTGACCAACACGTTCGCGGTGGGTGAGTGTCACCGCGGCATCGTTGACTGGTTCACTCAGCGTGGATCGGCCGACCCCGCATGGATCTTCCCCGTCGTAGGCGAGACGTACGACGGGTACCTGAACGACATCGCAGGTTCGCATGTTGGCCGGCGCCATGCCCTCGAAGCGATAGCCGGAGCGCACTCTGGTCCGATCGAGGAGGGATCCGTCGGCGGCGGGACCGGCATGAACAGTTACGGGCTGAAGGGTGGCGTCGGAACCGCGTCCCGGGTCGTCAACTACAGGGAGACCCAGTTTCATGTGGCGGCATACGTTCAGTCGAATTTTGGTGCGCGCCCGGAGCTGACCATCGCTGGCGTCAACGTCGGGCAAATGCTTTCCACGCCGAATCCGATGCAGGACGGTGAGTGGGGTCTCACCCCAGGTTCAGGATCGATCATCGTCGTCGTGGCGACGGATGCTCCGGTCCTGCCCCACCAGTGTTCAGCGTTGGCTCGACGAGCAGGTGTCGGGCTGGCACGAACAGGGACAACCGGGTCACACCATTCGGGGGACATCTTTCTCGCATTCTCGACGGCGAACACCGGCGCGCTGACGTCAATCCACCCCAAGGACCCTGGTGCAGTCGGGCGACCATCGCTTGAACAGATGACCTACCTGCCTTGGGGCGAGATGGACCCCTTCTACGCAGCCGCAGCGCACGCAGTCGAAGAGGCGGTCGTCAACGCTTTAGTCGCCAACCATTCGATGACAGGGCGCGACGGCCACGTGTCGCCGGCGCTTCCTCACGCGGAGCTGCAGGAGATCCTGCGGCGAAACGCGATCAGCCTTTCCAATGTGAATCTAGGGGGAAATAGCAATGAGCACTGAGCCAAGGGACGAGACCGGCGTTCGCGTTCGATCTGCGGCAGTCGACCTGTTCGCGAAGAAGGGATTTACCGCGGTCGGGATCCGAGAGATAGCTGATGCGGCGGGGATCAAGACTGCCACGCTCTATCACTACATGACGGCGAAGGAAGATCTGCTCGTCGACATCATGACCTCTGTCATCAAGCCCTTGACCGAGGCGGCGACGGCCGCCGTGCGGGAGTACGAACGTCCGTCCGAACAGCTGGTGTGCCTCATGGAAATGCACGTATGGGTGCACGGAGGTCGGCCGCGATCGACTCTGGTCTCCGACACGGAACTTCGCTCATTGAGCGAAGTCGCCCTGAAGGAAATCTCATTGATTCGCGATGAATACGAAGACATCTGGCGCAACGTCGTGCGGGCTGGTCGCAAGTCCGGAGAGTTCACGGTCGAGCACGACACAGTCACTACGTCTGGACTGCTCACGCTCGGCACCGGTGTCGCCCACTGGTACCGCCTGGGTGGCGCGATCTCGTTGGCAGAACTCTGCTCCATGCATTCCGACCTTGCTCTGGCGTTGGTTCGCGCTCAAGACGCGTCCGGTGCCATCCGCCGCCCCGCAGTCCAAGTAGGCCCGCCCCGTGAAGTCCTTTCCCCGGACCCGTCGCTCTAGAAATCTATGAATTGAGCCTGAACGTTTCATGACTGAACAACTCATTTTGACCGAGCGCCACGGATCCGTCGCGCTGATCACCATCAACATCCCCGCCAAGCTGAACGCCCTCGATGGATCGGCACTAGCGCAACTTGTGGCGGCCATGGAGTTGGCCACGGCAGATTCCGCAGTGGCCGCGATCGTGTTGACCGGAGGCGAGCACGCGTTTTGCGCGGGTGAGGACTTGACGGCGGCCGCCTCGATGACGCAGCCCGAGTTCCAGGCGCAGGCAGCGAACTTTCAGGAGCTGGCACGCATCCTCCTTCACACGAACAAGCCAACCATCGCAGCGGTGGCCGGTGCGGCGATCGGAGGCGGACTCGAGATTGCTCTCAATTGTGACGTCCGCATCGCTTCGCCATCAGCCTTGTTCGGGTGCCCGGAAGCCAAATGGGGGATGACCGTGAGCAACGGTGCCTCCATCCTGCTCAGGCGCTGTGTAGGCGAGGGCTGGGCACGAGACCTGATGATCTTTGGTCGTGAACTGGACGCCCAGAGTGCGTTGAACATAGGTCTTGTCACTCGACTTGCGCCTGCAGGTGAGGTGGTCTCAACGGCATTGAAGTTGGCAGCCCAAGTGGCACAAGCGCCGGCCACGGGCCTTGGCTACGCGAAGTCCTTGCTTCGTGACGCGTCCCCAGGGGTCGTTGAGGCGATCGCCGGTGAAGAGAAGGCCCTGGTGGAATCATTCGACTCGAGCGAGGTGCATGACCGAATCGCCGGATTCGCGACACGCAAGCAATCGGGTGACTGGACATGACGCTCACAGTCTGGAGCGCGTTCGAAGGCGCGGCATCCGATCGACCGCAGGTTCCCTTTCTCAGGACAGCCGCCGGCGACCTTACCTATGCTGAGGTCCTCCTGGCGAGTTTGCGCGCAGCCCGAGGTTTCCAGGAGCGTGGCGTGTCCGTGGGGCACCGAGTCGCCATACTCATGGCCAACTCTTCGGAATTCGTCATTTCATGGTTCGGGCTCAATGCCCTGGGCGCAATCGTCGTACCGATGAACACCGGACTGCGGGAATCCCAGCTCGAACACCAGCTGGCGATCGCAACCCCCATGGCGTTGATCATCGACGAACCACTCCGAGAGACCATCGCCAAGGTCCACCCAGAAAAGTTGCCGAGGCTCTTGATCCGGCACACCCCCGACGCGGCAATCCCGCAGGTCGCCGGCTGGGTCGACCTCAAAGATGTTCTCTCGAGCGAGCCCCTCGAGGCGACGCATGGCTCGAGCCCTTCCGACCCCGCGCTAGTCCTCTTCACCTCCGGCACGACAGGCCGTTCAAAGGGATGCGTTCTCAGCAATCGGTATCTGGTCCGCCAGGGCCAACTATTGGCTGACCACCTGGAACTCACCTCGGACGATGTCCTTTACTGCCCCTTCCCGCTGTTTCACGCCGACGCCGTGTCGTACACGGTAATGCCGGCGATTCACCTTCGGACCACAGCAGCGATCGGAGCACGCTTTTCCACAACCCGGTTCTGGCATGAGGTGCGCCAGTTTGGCGCCACCGTGTTCGACTTCATGGGCGCGACTCTCTCGATGCTTCATCAAGCCCCCACCGATGCTGACGATGCCGACAACCCCGTGCGGCTGGCCTGGGGTGTTCCTGTGCCTCCCTTCGCAGCAGAGTTCGAACGACGTTTTGACCTTCGGGTGGTCGAACTGTACGGCTCAACCGACGCCGGAATCCCGATCGTGCATCCCCTGGACGAGCCTCGCCGCGAAGGCTCGTGCGGCCGCGCGGTGCCGGAATACGAAGTTCAGTTACAAGACGACTCCGGTATGCCGGTGCCAACAGGAGCGATCGGGGAGATCGTGGTGAGGCCACGAGAGCCTCATCTCATTTCTGATGGCTACTTCGGAAACCCGGATGCAACGCTCGAATCCCGACGCAACCTGTGGTTCCACAGCGGCGATCTCGCCACGCAGGATCGCGATGGCTACTTCTATTTTGTCGGCCGCGCTACTGAAGTCATCCGTCGGCGAGGGGAAAACATCTCCGCTCACGAGATCGAAGAGATCGTCAGCGCGTTCCCCGGACTACGTGAATGTGCCGCGTTCGGTGTGCCGAGTCCCCTTACAGAGGATGACGTGATGCTCGTGTACACGGCTGACCACGAGCTCGATATCCGAGACCTACTGACCTTCTGCGAAGAGCGGCTGGCTACATGGATGGTTCCCCGATACCTCGAACAGCTCCATGAGCTCCCGCACACTCCGACCGAAAAGGTTGAGAAGGCAACGCTGAGATCACGTGGAGTCGTCGACTCCACGTGGGATCGCGAGGGCTCTCAGGCGCCCACCCCACTCACTTCCCCCGCAACATCCATGGCACACCACAACAGGAGCAACTCATGAACAGCACAATGACGAGTACCGTCCTCGGGATCGTTGGTGCGGGTCTCACTCTCGCCGCGTGCGGCAGCGGGTCCGGCCCTTCAGCCAAGGGCAACATCAAGACCGACGCGAGCATCGTCTACGCGATCGCGTCAGATCCAGGAAATCTGGATCCCCAGTTGACGTCGGTCGACCTCAACCGGGAGGTGGGACGTTTTGCGTACGACCCGCTGGTTTATCGCAACAAGGACGGCAAGATCGTCTCCGGCCTGGCGCAGTCTTGGAAGGTCGGCGAATCGACATCGACATTCGATCTGAAAGATGGGATTGCCTGTTCGGACGGGACTAAGTTCACAGCTGAGACAGCGGCGAACAACCTTTCCTTCATCCTCAAAGATGGAAGCGGCTCACCATACGCAAGCTCGTTCCCCAAGGGAACGACTGCCAGCGCCTCGGGCAGCACACTGACCCTCAGCACGCCGCAGCCCGCGAGCTTCCTACTGGTCAATCTGGCCGACATTCCCATGGTGTGCCAGGCCGGACTCGACGACCGCAAGGGCCTTGCCTCGAAGACATTGGGCACCGGTCTGTACACGCTCACTGGGTCAAAGACCGGTACGAGCTACACGTACACCCGAAACGACAAGTACACGTGGGGTCCAGACGGAGCGTCAGCGTCGCTCAAGGGCGTGCCGAAAAAGGTCACGCTGCGTGTGATCAGCAACAAGACGACCGCAGCCAACCTCATCGCCAGTGGCGACGTGAACATCGCAGTTGTCAGTGGTCCGGACCAGAAGCGCCTGGAGAAGATGAAGAACCTCCACATAGCCACCAACAAGATCCTGCGCGGATTGTTCGCCTTCAATGAGGCTCCCGGGCGCATCACTCAAGACATCAAGATTCGCGAGGCGCTCGTCAAAGGCGTCGACCTCAAGGCCGCTCGTTCGGTCATTACAGGTGGCTCGGGCAGCAAACCGACCACGCTGCTTAGTCTCGAACCCAAGGTGTGCCCGGGTAACACTGTGGATGGGAACATTCCCGGCACGGACGTTGCGAAGGCCAAGAAGGTTCTGGACGACGCTGGGTGGGTGGCCGGAAACGGAGGCCAACGGTCCAAGGACGGCAAGGCACTCAAGGTGAACATCCTCACGCCGAACTTCGCGGGACCCGGTTACACGGATGGCGCCGATTACGTCGCCAGCCAATGGCGGAAACTGGGGATCAAGGTCAGCATCAACGCAGTCCCTGCAGCGCAGTTGAATGATGCTCTGTTCTCCACGGCCAACTACGACGTGAGCTTGGTTGGCATTGCTGAGCGGACGCCCAACCAGATGAGCCAGTACTTCTCAGGCCCGCGTCCTCCGACGGGGACGAACTTCCCAGCTCTGACGAACAAGGCTTACGACGCGGTCGTCAACGGAACCCCCAAGGTAGATCCGAAGCAGGAGTGCGATCGCTGGAACAACGCCGAGACCGCACTGTTCAAGGACTTTTCGGTCGTGCCGTTCGCCAACGTGGACGTGCCCGTCTTCGGCAACAAGGTCACGTTCGACGAGATTGGCGGTTGGATAGTCCCGTCGTCCATCCGCGCATACTCGAAGTAGCAGCCAGCCTGATATGACGAACTTGAACCCCTCTACCGACGTCTCGCGGACACCCCCTGTCCGCGAGGCGCCGGCCGGGCTGAAGGTGATCTTGAGCCTCGCGACGCGGTTCGTCGTATCACTATGGGCACTCATCACCCTGACCTTCATGATGCTCCAGCTCGTGCCCGGCGACCCGGTTCGCGCATCCCTCGGAATGTCGGCCTCCCCTCAGGAGGTCGCCGCGGCACGGGCGAACCTCAATTTGGACCAACCACTCCTGAAGCAGTACTTCGACTACCTCGGCAACGTCGTCACCGGTGACTTCGGTGACTCCATCATCCGGCGGATCCCCGTGACACAGATCGTTGCTGCGGGTTTGTGGAACACAGTGATCCTGACGCTTGCGGCATTCGCGCTGGCGCTCGTGATAGCAATCCCCTTGGGAAGTATCGGGGCCGCAATCGCTGAGACGGGGCTGAAACGTCGTCAGGACTTCGCATTCACAGCAGTCACAACGTTGGGTGCGAGCGTTCCGGAGTTCCTGCTCGGGGTTGGCTTGGTATTCGTCTTCGCCGTGAGCTGGCCTGTCCTGCCTGTGGCGGGGAGCGACGGACCGGTGTCGTTCGTCTTGCCTGTCCTTGCGCTCAGCATGGCCCCTGCCTTCAGTCTGGCCCGGATACTTCGCACCGAAGGAACGCGTGTCCTGAGAGAGGAATACATCAGAACCGCCCGCGCCAAACGACTCACCGGTTGGCGAGTACACACACGTCACGTCCTCCCAAACGTAGTGCCGACAGGCCTCACCGTGGGTGCACTGCTGTTGGGCGGCATGCTCGCGGCAACGGTTCTTGTCGAGTCAGTGTTCTCGTGGCCCGGGCTCGGAGAGGCTTTTGTTCAGGCGATCCAAGACAAGGACTATCCCGTCGTACAGACCATCGCTTTGATCTATGGCGCCATGGTCTTACTACTCAACCTCGCCGTCGACGTCGCCATCGTCGTGATTGATCCGCGAGCTGATCGGAGCGCGCTATGACAGAGAACATCCTCGTGGTCACAGCGGCACCGATGCGACGAGGCCCCCGACCGGTCATCTGGGCACTGCTCTTGCTTCTGGTGGCGCTGGTAATAGTTCCGGGTCTGTTCTGGGCGACGAGCGCGCGTGCACCCGATCCGGCAGCGTTGTCCCAAGGGCCGTCCGGCGATCACTGGCTGGGCACAGATGCCCTTGGTCGTGACGTCTTGCAGCGCACGTTTGTCGCAGCACGTCTGTCAATTGTCCTGTCTGTCTTGGCCCTGTTGGTCGGGACGACTGTGGGAGTCGTCGTCGGGGGACTCGCGGCCGCAGCGCCGAAGCGAATCGGGTCAGTGGTGTCTTCTGGCATTGGAGTGCTGGTTGCATTCCCTTCGCTCATGCTGGCGCTCTTTCTTGCTGTCATTTTCGGGCGCGGTGGAACGGGCAGCACGCTTGCGATCGGGTTCGCCCTGATGCCGTACTTCGCCCGAGTCACAGAGAACGTTTCGCGGGCGGCGTTGGCCAGCGACTACGTGGCGGCCGCCCGTTCGCTGCGGGTGTCGCGATCCAGGATCTATTTGAGGCACGTCATACCAAGCGTCTCGGCTCCCATACTTACTAGCGCGAGCATCCTGTCCGGGACAACGCTGCTGTCATTTGCCAGCCTGTCCTTCCTGGGTCTTGGCGTACAGGACCCGTCAGTCGACTGGGGCAGTCTTCTCAATAGCGGACTCGACGAAATTTATGTGACCCCTGCTACGGCCCTCGCTCCCGGTTGCGCGATCGTCGTCGTGGCGCTTGTCCTCAACGTCATCGGGGAGAGCTTCTCCGCCGACGGCGCGCGGCGAATCCTGCGGCACGGGAACGCTCCGAGCACCCGAACCGACGGGATAGCCGCAACCAGCGATGACGCTCTGGTAGCTCAGGTCCTCGATCTCACTGTCGAAACCGCAACGCTCCAGGGAGAGCACGCCCCGGTGGTGCGATTCGACCTGGCGATTCGACCTGGCGAGCGCGTCGGCTTGGTTGGGGAGTCCGGGTCGGGAAAGAGTCTGAGTGTGATGGCACTGTCCCGGCTGGAACCTGCAAGTTGTCAGGTGACTTCTTCGGTCCACACGTTCGAGGGTGAGCGACTCGCAGACCTCTCCCCGCGCGGATTGAGGCGTCTGATGGCAACTCGGCTAGGGGTCGTGTTTCAGGATCCGATGTCGGCGCTCAATCCAGTCATGACCATTGGGTCGCAACTGGTCGAGTCCTCCGTCGTCCACACCACGGAGTCCCGCAGATCAGCGTTGGCACGAGCGGCGCAGGCGTTGGACAGTGTCGGCGTCGCACAAGCCAAGAGTCGCCTACGAGCTCGACCGCACGAGTTCTCCGGCGGCATGAGGCAGCGCGTAGCTATTGCCATGGGCCTGATGGGTGAGCCCTCACTCCTGGTCGCAGATGAGCCCACCACCGCGTTGGATGCGACCGTGCAGCTCCAGGTCCTGCAGGTGCTGCGGCAAGCCTCGGATGCAACGGGTGCCGCCCTCATCCTCGTGTCTCACGACTTGGGAGTGATCGCCTCCCTGTGCGACCGGGTTCTGGTGATGTATGCGGGGCGCGTGGTCGAGGAGCTCCCCGTTTCGCGTTTGCGCGAGGCACAGCACCCGTACACGTGTGCACTGGTTTCCTCGATTCCTGATCTGGAGTCGCCTCGTGACATCCCACTGGCCACCATTGCTGGCCGCCCTCCCGAGCCCGACGAACGAGTCGACGGGTGCTCGTTCGCGCCCAGATGTGGGAGGGCCGACGAAGCCTGCTTCAAGACTAGGCCGCCGCTGGAACGCCTCGACTCCACTGTTGTGGCGTGCTGGCACCCAGTTGGACCCGAGGAGAGAAATGACTGATCTAACGTTCGAGGACGTCTCGATTCGTTACGGGAGTCGTCGGTCCGATCCTGAAGCTGTCAGCGGCGTACGCCTGAAGGTGCCTTCGGGGTCAACTGTCGGCCTGGTGGGAGAGTCGGGATCCGGAAAGTCGAGTCTGGCGCGCGCTGCCGCTGGCCTCGTCCCAATCTCGACCGGTCAGATCTTGTGCGGAGAGACCCTCATATCGAAAGGCGGACGTCGACGGACGCGACCCAATCCGGTGGTCCAGATGGTCTTTCAGGACGCCTCGGCAGCTCTGAACCCTCGCATGACGATCGGCGAGTCGCTTCTGGAAGCGGTTTCAGCAACTCCTTCGATCTCATCTCGCGGTCGTCGAGCCGAAGTCGATCGACTTCTGGGACTCGTCCATCTGCATCCTGAGCATGGCAAGAGACTTCCACGAGAGATGTCGGGAGGACAGCGACAGAGAGCAGCATTGGCGCGGTCAATCGGTGCACGCCCGGAAGTCATCATTGCCGACGAGGTGACCTCGGCCCTCGATGTTTCCGTCCAGGGCGCGATCCTCAACCTTCTTCGCGAGCTTCAGGACAGCATGAACCTCACCATGTTGTTCATCTCTCACAACCTGGCTGCAGTGCGTTATGTCAGTGACCACATCGTCGTGATGCAGGGAGGACGAATGGTTGACGAAGGTCCCGCCGAGACGTTGCTGACCACGTCTCCGGTCCCGTACACCCGATCGCTGGTGGGTGCTGTCCTTTCCGTTCCCCGTACGCCGCGCATCCCCACCTTCGCTCCATAGGAGTCAGCATGTTGGATCCCTCTGCCGTTGAAGCGATGAAGATCTACCGAAGCGCGTTGTCTCCGTGCCTCGTCGAGGGAACCTGGACAGAGGAACCCGCGATTGACGTGCGTGAGAGACTCGCGGAATTCAACCGAGCTGTGTCAGAAAAGCGAACCTCCCCAGACATCGAACGGGTGAATGACGTTCGAGTGGAGACCAGGGATGGCCATTTGCTCGTGCGCGTCTACCGGCCAGCAGACCCCAGATCCAATGGGTCCGTCGTCTATTGCCACGGCGGGGGGTGGGTGCTGGGGAGCATCGACGGCCATGACTACCACTGCAGGCGGATGGCAGAGGCAAGTGGCCGGACGATCGTCTCAGTGGACTATCGGCTCGCACCCGAGCACCCGTTTCCCGCGGCGTTCTGTGACGCCGTCGATGCAACAGCGTGGTGGTTCGATCACGCTGAGGCTTATGGATGCGACCCGGCGCTGATCTCCATCGCAGGTGACAGCGCAGGAGGAAACCTCGCGTCAGTCGTGAGCATCAATAGACGTGATGCAGGCTTGGCCCTCCCGGCCACACAGGTTCTGATCTACCCCGTCGTGGACGACGACACCACCACTGCCAGCTATTCAAGGTACGACCGCGGATACCACCTCGGCCGCGGCGTAATGGAATGGTTCTTCACGCAGTACTTCCAGGACCCCTCAGACAGGGCTCACCCCGGTGCGCTCCCATTGAAAGCGCCCGACTTGTCCGGACTCCCACCGACCTTGGTCCTGACCGCCGAATGCGACCCCCTGTGCACCGAAGGCGAGAAGTTCGCCGATCGACTCTCTACCTTCGATGTGCCGGTTGAATACCGATGCTTCGGTGGAATGATCCATTCCTTCTACGCCGCGTCTGACGAAGCACTCGCCGTGACGAGCGAGTTCCTCGAACGACGCTTGCCAATCGAACGAGCAGCCTCTAACTCGGTATGAACGCCCAATCCCACAAAGGAACTCCATGCAACTCGCAAACACATCAGCGCTGGTCACCGGTGGAGCCTCAGGCCTAGGTGCTGCCACCGCAGCCGCTCTCGCCGCGCAAGGTGCTCACGTTTACGCCATCGACTTGCCACACGCTCTCGACGATCTACCCATCGTGCAGGGGGTGACGTATCTGCCCGCAGATGTGACGGACGCTGAGCAAGTGCGTGCAGTCGTCTCGATGGCAACTGAGACCCAAACCGAGCCGCTCCGCACTGTGGTCAACTGCGCCGGCATCGCCCCTTCCGCGCGGATACTGGGGCGTTCCGGCGTGCATGACCTTGAGCTTTACGCCAAGGTGGTGCAGATCAATCTTGTGGGAAGCTTCACTGTCCTCGCGATCGCGTCGTCTGCGATTGCGAGGACGAACGCCGGTGAACACGGCCAACGAGGTGTCATCGTCAACACAGCCTCGATTGCTGCCTTCGACGGCCAGATCGGACAAGTCGCCTATGCCTCGTCCAAAGGTGGCATCGTCGGCATGACCCTCCCGGCTGCTCGTGATCTTGCACAACACGGAATCCGCGTTTGCACGATCGCACCCGGCATCGTCGACACGCCCATGCTGTCGACTGTTAGTGAGGAATTTCGCGCAGGGCTGGCTGCGGGGGTTCCTTTCCCCCAACGTCTTTGCGATCCATCCGAGTACGCAAAACTCGTCACGATGATTGTCAATCACGACTACCTCAATGGTGAAACCATCCGCATGGACGGTGCCCTCCGCATGGCGCCACGTTGACACGACGATCTGCTCTAGGGGGCGGCCGCGAGGACGCTGCTCAGGCCTTCGCCAGATGTTGTGGCCGGTGAGCGTCCGGAACGGCGTGGAAACTCACGGTTGTGCGAGGGCGTGCACTGCAGCCTCGTTCATCGCCACTGCAACAGCATCCAGATCGTCCTCGAAGAGGTCGGCGTAGACGTCGAGGGTCATGGCAGCCGACTTGTGGCCAAGCATTCGCTGTACCGCCTTGGCGTTTGCACCGGAGGAGATTGCTAACGAAGCGGCGGTGTGGCGGAGGTCGTGCGGAGTGACGCGGGGGATGCCGGCTCGTCGTACGGCGCCGGCGAACCATCCGCCAGACGAGCCGTCGGTGCGGGTTCGCCGTCGCAGTTCTCCATCGGGTCCTGGGAACAGGAGCGCTTCGGGTGCCTTGCCGGCGCACGCCTTTTCGAAGAGTGGGTCGAGCATCTGGATGTATGGAGCTGAGCGGCGTTCGTGGTTCTTCGGTGAGCCAACGTGGATCTCGGTGCCGACCTCGACGGCAT
>OUNO010004835.1_pt1 | contig 13950 bp, 12 predicted proteins | sample 1779811 | NCBI WGS metagenome assembly OUNO01 (sample SAMEA3914804, study PRJEB12502) | metagenome | biome: forest; material: soil | place: Canada | collected 2010-06-25 | depth 0.3 m | reverse complement strand
CGGCGGCGAGCCTGCGCGTGGCGCGCCTGTCCCGGGACTGCTACCGTGAATGGATCAGGTTGGGCATCTCGCCCAACATCGCAGTGCCAGCGCTCGTAGCCTTGCCCAACAGCATCTCCGCGTTCGCAGCACGCACCGACGCCGGAGGAAGACAATGGCTACAGGAACAGTTAAGTGGTTCAGCGACGACAAGGGATTCGGGTTCATCACGCCCGATGACCAGTCCAAGGACCTATTCGTCCATCACAGCGCGATCGTCGGCGAGGGGTATCGCTCACTCGCAGAGGGCGCGAAGGTCACATACGACTCAGAGGCAGGCGACAAGGGCCCGAAGGCGGTCAACGTCCAGGTCGCATAGGGCGTTGGGCCACGCGTCGGCCGACCGGGAGGGTTGGCCGACGCCGGTAATCCTCTAAAAGGCAACAGGTCATGTACGACCAAGCCGGCAGCGGAGACACGGCGGCTCTCGAGCACGAGAGCGTCGATCGAATCGCCAACGTCGTCGTCACCGTCGTGCCCGCCCTTCTCCTCGGTCTTGCGATCTGGCTGGCGTGGGGAGGGACACTCCACTGGCAGGACCTCGTGGTTCTGGCAGTCAGCTACCTCATCACCGGCGTTGGGATAACGGTCGGCTACCACCGCCTGTTCACCCACCGCAGCTTCAAGACTTCTCGCCCGCTTCGCGCGCTGTTTGCCGTGTTCGGCTCCGCTGCGGTGGAGGGCCCGGTGATCGAGTGGGTGTCGACCCATCGCAAGCACCATTGCTTCAGCGACCTTCCCGGTGACCCTCATAGCCCGCACACCGACCACGGTGTCGGTTGGCGCGGGGCTCTGCGGGGCCTCGCTCACGCCCACGTCGGGTGGATGTTCCGCGGCGTCGATCGCGCGAGCGAGGAGCGCTACGCCAAGGACCTGCTCGCCGACCCGCTTATCCGCGCCGTCGATCGCACGTTCCCGCTCTGGGTCGTGCTCGGCCTCGCGTTTCCCTTCGGGCTCGGCGTCGCCATCACCGGGTCAGTGGCCGGCGGTCTGACGGGGATGCTGTGGGGCGGTGCCGTGCGCATCCTGTTCCTGCACCACGCGACCTTCTCGATCAACTCGCTGTGTCACTTTTTCGGCAAGCGCCGCTTCGTCACGGGCGATGAGTCGCGCAATCTCGCGTGGCTGGCGCTACCGACGTTCGGCGAGGCATGGCACAACAACCATCACGCCTTTCCGACGTCGGCGCACCATGGCCTCACCCGCATGCAGCTCGATCCGGGGGGTTGGCTGATCGACGGCCTTGAGCGGCTCGGGCTCGCCTGGGACGTCGTGCGCATCGCCCCGAGCCGCCAGCAGACGAAGCTGACGGCCGACCGCACGGGGTAGTGGAGCTAGTCGGGCTCGAACCGACGACCTTCGCGCTGCCAGCGCGACGCTCTCCCAGCTGAGCTATAGCCCCGAAGTCAGCCAGAGTGTAGCTGCCGTGGGATCGCGTCAGCGTCCAGATGGCGTCCTCGAGCCCGGTCGATCATGGCGCCGAGAACATAGTCGCGCGCCCACTTGACGCCGGTGAGCTGGTTGTTCCTCGGCGGCTCGATGCGAAGGTGTAGGGCGCGTCGACCGGAGACCTCGGAGATCGGAACGAGGAATGATTCAGCAAGCTCGGGGGAGTAGATGCCGACGGCGTCCACCTCGGTCGCGCTGTAGCTCGTCGAGACATACCCACCTGGAGTGAGGCGGTTCGTCTTGAGGCGCACCGCGAGCACGCCGTTCATCTGCTGAGCAAGCTTGCATTGGACCCGAAGGAGGCCGGGTTCGAGATCAAGCACGAGGTCGTAGCGTCTGCCCTCGCAGAGTGGCCTGAGGACGACGAGTCCGAGTGCGACTGCGGCGGCGGTGAACGCCGCCTCGGCGACCGCTCCCTTCTGGCTGGGCGTCAGATCAATCACACCGTGGACGCTAGGCGAGTCGGCGTGACACGGTTGTGACTTCTGCGCCGAAAGCGTGACTTCGTCACGACCCGCCCGCAGGTCACCCCCGCGGGATGAACTCGGGTACGTCGAGATCGTCGCCGGGGTCCTCACCGGCTCTGCGCTCGCGCGGGGACGGCTGGTGGGCGGTGCCGGGGGCGACCTGGTCGAGGCGGGCGGTCATGCCGCCGTGGGCGAGGCGGACGTCGCGCAGGAGTCGCTCGGCGTTGCTACGCAGCGACGCGGACAGGTCGCGGAGGTCGCGCGAGACCTCGGTGCCCTCGGCGAGGACGTCGCTGGCGACGGCGTGGGCCTCGCTGGTGATCTCGCGGGCCTCGGCGCGGGCGGAGGACGTGATCTCCTTGGCGCGGGCCTGCGTCTGCTCGTGTAGGCGGGCCAGCTCGTCGCGTCGGGCGAGCAGCAGTCGCTCGGTCTGATCGCGAGTGTCCTTGGTCGTCTGGTCGGCCTCGGCGCGGGCGGTGCGCAGCAGGGCGTCGGCCTGGTCCTTGGCCTCGGCGCGGGCCTCCTCGGCGTAGAGCTCGGCGGCGGCGCGGAGCTGGTCGGAGTCGCGCACGGCGGCGGCGCGCAGCTGCTCGGCCTCCTCGGCGACGGCGGCGTGCCACCGGGCGGACTCCTCGCGGCTGTCGGTGAGCAGCCGGTCGGCCTCGACGCGGGCGTCGGCGAGTGCCCGGACGGCCCCTTCGCGGGCGCCGTCGGCGTCGGCACGCAGGCGGGCGAGGTCGTCTGCGGCCTCGTTGGCGATGTCCGCGGCCTGAGCGCGGGCGGTGCGAAGGATGTCCTCGGCCTCGTCCTCGGCGGCTGAGACGCGGTGCTCGGCGGCGCGGTCGGCCTCGGCGATCCGCTCCTGGGCGCGCGTGTCGGCCTGGGCGCGCAGCTCGTCGGCGGCGGCTTCGGCGGCTCCGACGATGCCGGCGACGCGCCCGGGCGCGCCGGCAAGGACATCGGCGCGAGGATCGCCTGCGAGCTGCTGGTCGTGAGGGCCGTGCTCGTCCACCGGGCCATCGTAAACCGCCGATCCAGCGGCGCGTCCGCGGCGGTCGGCGGCGATGGCAGTATCTGTGGGAAGTACGTCCTTGCGGACAAGGCCGGGGTGGAGGATGATCGAGCGATGGACAGTCGCCGGCCGACCCGCCAGATCGTGATCGTGGCCTTCGACGGCGCTCAGAGCCTCGACGTGACCGGGCCGCTCGAGGTCTTCGCGGGCGCGTCCGAGCTGAGGGCGGCGACCGGACGTCCTGAGCCGTCCTACGAGGTGTCGATCGTGAGCCTCGACGGCGAGCCGCTCACGACGTCGAGCGGCCTGCGGCTCGTGCCGCACGCGTCGATCGCGACGGCGCCGGCGTCGATCGACACGCTGGTGGTGGCCGGCGGGTCCGGTCACGCGGCGGCGTGTGAGGAGCCGGCGCTGATCGACTGGCTCAGGGAAGCGTCGGGCCGGGCGCGGCGGACGGCGTCGGTCTGCACGGGCGCGTTTATCCTGGCCCGGGCGGGGCTGCTCGACGGTCGCCGCGCGACGACCCACTGGTCGAGGGCGGCGGAGCTGGCGCGGGCATACCCGGCCGTGGCCGTCGACTCGGACCCGATCTTCGTCCGCGACGGCGACACGTGGACGTCGGCCGGCGTGACGGCCGGGATGGACCTGGCGCTGGCGCTCGTCGAGGAGGACCTCGACCGCGAGGCCGCGCTGACGATCGCGCGCCACCTCGTGCTGTTCCTGCGCCGTCCCGGCAACCAGTCCCAGTTCAGCGCAACCCTGATGGCCCAGCAGCCGGCGAGGGAGACTCTGCGCGAGACGCAGAGGGCGGTGCTGGAGGACGTTGCCGGCGAGCACTCGGTCGAGGCGATGGCCGCTCGCGCGCACATGAGCCCCCGCCACTTCGCGCGGGCGTTCCGGGCAGAGACCGGCGTGACACCCGGGCGCTACGTGGAGCGCGTGCGCCTCGAGGCCGCCCGCAGGCGGCTGGAGGACGGCGCGGCGAGCGTGGCGAGCGTGGCGGCCGACTGCGGGTTCGGCACGGCCGAGACGATGCGCCGGGCCTTCATGCGGACGCTCGAGGTCGGTCCGTCCGAGTACCGCCGCCGCTTTCAGGCTCGGGGGAGCCGCCCGAGAGCGGCCTGAGGGCACGGCCCGCCCCGACCGCCGTGATCAGACAGGCAGATCCCGCCCTTCCATCCAGCCGACAGACAGGAGCGAGAGTGGACATCGCAATCGTGGTCTACGACAGGTTCACGGCGCTCGACGCGATCGGGCCCTACGAGGTGCTCAGCCGCCTGCCTGGCGCGCGCCTGAGCTTCGTGGCCGAGCGGGCGGGGCCGGTGGGAACCGACAACGGCATGCTGAGCATCGTGGCCGAGGTCGCATTGCACGACGCCGGCAGCCCGGACGTGGTGCTCGTGCCGGGCGGTCCGGGCGAGGTGGCGGCGCGTGCCGGCGGCGAGGTGCTCGAGTGGCTCGCCGAGGCGGCGGAGACGAGCACGTGGACGACGGCGGTCTGCACCGGCTCGCTGATCCTGGCGGCGGCGGGGCTGCTCGAGGGGCGCCGGGCGACGACCCACTGGCTGGCGCTCGAGGAGCTCGGCCGCCTCGGCGCGGAGCCGGTGAGCGAGCGTGTCGTGTTCGACGGCAACATCGTGACGGCCGCCGGCGTGTCGGCTGGCATCGACATGGCCCTGTCGCTGGCAGAGAGGATCGCGGGACGGGAGGTGGCCCAGGCGATCCAGCTGGGCATCGAGTACGAACCCGAGCCGCCCTTTCACGCCGGAAGCCCCGGCACCGCGCCTGCGGGCATCGTGGCGGCGCTTCGGGCGCGCTCGCGCTTCGCCTAGTCGCCGGCCACCGCAGTTCCGTCCCAGGCCGATCGCTAACCTGCGAGCCCGATGGACGAGAAGCGATACGACCCGAGCGAGATCGAGCCGCGCTGGCAGGCGGTGTGGGCCTCGGAGCGCACCTGGGAGGTGTCGAACGAGAGCGCGGGCGACGCGCGGGCGGGCGCCGGGAGGAACGGTGGCCAGGCGCCGAGCTCATATGTCCTGGAGATGCTGCCCTACCCCAGCGGCGAGCCGCACATCGGTCACCTGAAGACCTACTCGGTCGGCGACGCGATCGCGCACTTCCGCCGGCGGCTGGGCAGCCGGGTGCTGCACCCGATGGGCTACGACGCGTTCGGCCTGCCGGCAGAGAACCACGCGATCAAGACCGGCGTCCACCCGCGCGAGTCGACGGCCGTGTCGATCGCGTCGTTTCAGCGCCAGTTCCGCTCGTGGGGCATATCGATCGACTGGTCGCGCGAGCTGGCGACCCACGAACCGTCCTACTACCGCTGGACGCAGTGGATCTTCCTCGAGCTGTTTCGCGCCGGGCTGGCCTACCGCAAGGAGGCGGCGGTCAAGTGGTGCCCGAAAGACCAGACGGTGCTGGCCAACGAGCAGGTCGACGCCGACGGACGCTGCGAGCGCTGCGGAGCGCTCGTCGAAGTGCGCCAGCTCGAGCAGTGGTTCCTGCGCATCACCGACTACGCCGAGCGCCTGCTCGGCGACCTCGACACGATCGACTGGCCCGAGCACGTGAAGACGATGCAGCGCAACTGGATCGGGCGCAGCGAGGGCGCGGAGGTGACGTTCCGCTGCGAGGACATCGACGTCGACTACCCCGTCTTCACGACGCGACCGGACACGCTCTTCGGTGCGACCTTCTTCGTGATGGCCCCGGAGCACCCCGACGTCATGCGCCTCGCGGCGGGCACAGCCGGCGAGCGGGAGGTTCGCGAGTACGTCAACCACGCGATGAACGAGACGAACGAGGAGCGCGGCAACGCCGAGCGCCCGAAGACCGGTGTGGCGCTCGGGCGGACCGTGACGAACCCGGTGAACGGCGAGCGCATCCCGATGTACGTGGCCGACTACGTGCTGATGGAGTACGGCACGGGGGCGATCATGGCGGTGCCTGGGCACGACGAGCGCGACCATGCATTCGCCGAGGTCTTCGACCTGCCGATCCGACGCGTCATCGCTCCGCGCGATGACGATGGCTCGTCCGACGACGAGGGGCTGCCCTACATGGGCGACGGAGTGATCGTGAACTCCCACCCGGACTTCGACGGCATGGGCAACCGCGAGGCGCTGGGGGCGATCGTGTCGTGGCTCGACCGCGAGGGCAAGGGTCACGCGTCGATCAACTACAGGCTGCGCGATTGGCTGGTGTCCCGCCAGCGCTACTGGGGATGCCCGATCCCGATCGTCTACTGCAAGAGCTGCGGCATGGTGCCGGTGCCCGAGGAGCAGCTGCCGGTCGAGCTGCCGGACATCGACGACTACACGCCCAAGGGTCGCTCGCCGCTGGCGGCGGCCGAGGAGTGGGTGAACACGCGCTGCCCGTCGTGCGACGGGCCGGCTCGGCGCGAGACGGACACGATGGACACGTTCGTCGACTCGTCCTGGTACTTCCTGCGCTACTGCGACGCGGGCAACGACTCTGCCGCGTGGGACCCGGCGGCGCTGCGCGAATGGATGCCCGTCGACCAGTACATCGGCGGGGTCGAGCACGCGATCCTGCACCTCATGTACGCGCGCTTCTTCACCAAGGCCCTCGCCGACCTCGGCCACCTGGACTTCCAGGAGCCGTTCAAGGCGCTGTTCACCCAGGGCATGGTGACCAAGGACGGGTCGAAGATGAGCAAGTCGAGGGGCAACGTCGTCTCGCCGGCGTCGATCGTCGAGCGCGTCGGCGCGGACACGGCGCGCTGCTACATCCTGTTCGTCGGTCCGCCCGACCAGGACGCCGACTGGTCGGACGACGGTGTCGAGGGGGTCCACCGCTTCCTCAGCCGGCTGTGGCGGCTGGCGGCCGAGACGGCCGAGCGAGGTATGACAGGTCCGCATGCGGACCTGTCACGGGCTGCACATGTGCAGCCCGACGGGTCGGCGCATGCGCCGACCCGAACAGACATCGATGCCGCGGGCGATGACCTGGCGCTCCTGCGCAAGACGCACTGGGCGATCGACAAGGTCACCGGCGACCTTCGCCGCTTCGCGTTCAACACGGCGATAGCGGCCGTCATGGAGTTGCTGAACGACTGCTCGCGGCTGCGGGAGTCGGTCCGGCTCGAGACGCTCCGCTTCGCCCTCTCGACGGCGGCTTCGCTGCTGTTTCCATTCGCGCCCCATGTCTGCTCGGACATCTACGAGCGCCTGGAGGGCGAGCGGGTGTGGGAGCAGCAGTGGCCGGAAGCCGACGAGGCGATGCTTGAGAGCGAGGTCTACGAGCTGGTCTGCCAGGTCAACGGCAAGGTGCGCGACCGCGTCCAGGCCGCAGCCGGCGCCGACGCCGAGGCGCTCAAGGCGCTCTGCCGGGCCGCGCCGAACGTGATGGCTCATCTCGACGGCCGCGAGCTCGTCAAGGAGATCGTCGTGCCCGGGAAGCTCGTCAACCTCGTAGTCCGCTAGCCGGCCGATGGGCGGCGCTGGCCGATCTTTGATCGGTCGGCGTCCTCGGTCGCTCGCGTGCTAGCGCACGCCACGCTCCCTGCCTGTGCCCCGGAGGGGTGCGTCCTTGGCTCGCTTGCCTCTCGACCGGCTAGGAGCCTGCGCTGAGCCACGTCGTGGCTGGGTCCTAGACTCGGGTCGATGGCGCCAGAGCTCAAGCCCGCCTATCTGATCCACGGCGACGACCACGGAGCTGTGGCTGAGCGCAGGGCGCGCCTGCGGGCGTTGGCCGAGGGGGGGGACGGGGGAGCGGCGAGCGTCGAGTTGCTCGACGGCGCCGACGCGAGTCCGGCCGGCGTGGCGGATGCGCTGGCCATCATGACCCTGTCGGTCGGGCGGAGGGTCATCATCGTCGAAGGCGCCGAGCGCTGGCGCCAGGACGACGTCGAGGCTCAGCTGACGGGCGCCATCGCCGAGATGCCACCGGACACGACGCTCGCGATCTTCGCGCGCGAGGAGGCCCGGGCGAAGGTCCCCGTCGCCGTCCACGACGCCGTCCGCCGAGCCGGCGGCCAGATCGTGGCCCAGATGACGGTCAAGTCGTGGGAGCTTGCCAGGTGGGCTCGTGAACAGGCGGCGCGGCTCGGGTTGGAGCTCGACAATGCGGCCGCCAAGGCGCTCGTGGCCCAGGTCGGCGAACGCCAGCAGCGTCTCCTGCGCGAGCTCGAGAAGCTCGCGCTCGAAGGCGGCCCCGAGACGGGGTCCAGGCGGGCGGTCGACGTCGGCGACATCGAACGCCGGGCGGCCCACTCAGCCGAGTGGCGGGCCTTCGGACTCGCCGACGCCATGGTCGGCGCCGACGGCCGTGAGGCGACGCTGGCCTACCTGCGCCTGCGCGGACAGGGCGAGCGCCTTTCGGGGCTGCTCTATCTGATGGCCGGCCGACTGCGTGAAGCGCTCGACATCGCACTGCGGCTGCAGGCCGGCGAGGCCGTGGCAGAGATCAAGCGGGGCCTGCGCATGCCCGCCCGGGCGGCCGAGCGCTTCGTGGCCGACGTGTCGCGCAGCGACCCCGATCGCCTGAGGGCGGCCCTTGGCGTGATGGCCGACCTCGAGCTCGACTCGCGCGGTGGCGCTCCGCTTCGTGCCAGTCGGACGGCCGTCGCGGGCCTCGCCGAGGACACGCTCGCCCAGCGCGCCATCGAAGCCATCGCGGGCTGACTGCGGCTGCTAGCCGGAGGGGCGCTGGGCCGCGCGGACGCGAGCGGCGCGGGACTTCTTGCGGTCACCGGTGTTGCGGTGCATGGCGCCGCGCTTGACTGCCTTGTCGATGGTGCTCATGAGCTCGCGCAGGGTGGCGTCGGAGCCGGGCTCGTCGCCGCCGCTGACCTGCTCTTCGAGGCGCCGCAGATACGTCTTTACGGTCGACGTGTAGCGGCGGTTCTCGAGGCGCTCGCGCTCGCTGCGCAGGATGCGCTTCTTCTGTGAATGGATGTTGGCCATGAGTTATTGCTGCGAGGCGCCACTGACACCGGCCCGGGCGCGCCGCAGAGCGCCGTACTATAGCGGCCTTGTCCGTCTCCGCTGAACCCGCCGGGGAGGAGCCGCTCGTTCCGCCACCGCCGGGCGGCGGGGGGGTGGCGCGGAACACGGCCATCTTCTCGCTGGGCACCGGGGTGTCGCGGATCGCGGGGCTGCTGCGGGAAATCGTCTTCGCGAAATACTTCGGTACGAGCGGGCGGGCCTCGGCGTACACGATCGCCTCGCTCGTGCCCAACCTGGTGGCGAACCTGTTCGCCCAGTCGGCGCTGTCGGCCGCCTTCGTCCCGGTGTTCACCGACCTGCTCCAAAAGGGCCGGCGCAAAGAGGCGCTCAGGCTGGCCTCGACCCTGTTCTGGATCCTGCTGATCGGCCTCGGCGCCGTCACGGCGATCTTCATCCTCGCCGCTGGTCTGATCATGCCGCTGTTCATCGGCCCGAAGTTCAGCCACGAGCTGAACATCCTGACGGTCGGCCTCTCGCAGGTGTTGTTCCCGGTGATCCTGCTACTCGGCCTGAACGGTCTGCTCGTGGGGATCCTGCAGTCCTACGACCACTTCACGATCCCCGCCATCTCGCCGGCGATCTGGAACATCGTGATCATCGTCCTGCTGGTCGTTCTGGCGCCGCATTTCCATGGCACGGACGAGGTGTATGCGTACGCCATAGGCATCCTCGCGGCGACCGGCGTGCAGCTGATGCTCGCATTCGGCGCGCTGGGGCGGATCGACTTCCGCCTGAGCTTCCACATCGACTGGCACGACCCTCGCATCAAGCAGGTCTTCATGCTGATGCTGCCGGTCACGATCGGGCTGGGGATCGTCAACCTCGATCAGCTGATCAACTCGGCCTTCGGGAGCCTCGTCTCAGAACAGGCCCCGCGAGCGATCGACAACGCGTTTCGCGTCTACATGCTGCCCCAGGGCATGTTCAGCGTCGCGGTCGCGACCGTTCTGTTCCCCACCCTCAGCCGCATGGCGTCGAGACGTGACGCGGCCTCGATGCGACGGGCCGTGGGCATCGGTATGCGCCAGATCAACCTCCTGCTGATCCCGGCGGCGGCCTTCATGATCGTGCTGCCCACGCCGATCGTGCGACTGCTGTTCCAGCGCGGACACTTCAACGCCGAATCCACCCACCTGGTCTCGATCGCGCTCTTCTGGTTCGCGTTCAGCCTGCCCTTCGGAGGCCTGAACCTGCTGCTGACCCGGACCTTCTTCGCGGTGCAGCGACCGTGGATCCCGACGCGCCTGGCAGGGATGAACATCGTCGTGGACATCATCGTCAGCGTCGGTCTCTACAAGCCGTTCGGCATCTCGGGGCTCGTGATCGGAACGGTCGTCGCCAACGCGGTGATGACCGGCCTTCAGCTGCACCGCCTGCGGCTCGGTCTGAACGGCCGACTCGAAGGCGCCCTGACGACGATGATCACGGCGCGGATCGTGGTCGCGGCGTCGCTGCTGGCCGGCGTCTCATGGCTCGTGTGGAAGCTGCTCGACGGCGTGCTCGGCGTCTCGCTCGCGGCGCAGATAGTCAGCGTCGGCGGCGCCGCCGCTGCAGGAACCTTCGTGTACGCACGCGCCGTCCTGGCCATGCAGGTCCCCGAGGCCCACCAGGTCAGCAGGCTGATCCGCTCGCAGCTCGGCCGCGCGTAGGGACGCCACACGGCGAGCAGAGGCCGGGTGGACCGAAGCCCACCCGGCATGCGCCCGAACAGAGATCGCCGCTTACTACTTACGTCCCAGGACTGTGTGTTTCGCCTGGGCGGCTTAACACTCCCGAGCACCTGGACAGGCCGCCGGCCCGAGGGCTGGCGCGTTGCCGCGGCTGGAGCCCGCCGGTCCCCGAAGGGGGGAGGGCATCCAATGTCGGGTTGGCGATCTGCCGGAGGCTCAAGGCTAGCGCGTCTGAACCCCCGTGCAAAGGAACGCCGACACGCGGTGGTCGCGCCATCGGGTCGCCGCCGGGTCGCCGCCGGAAGCCCGCCGGCCGTGGACGTCGACGCCGCGGAGTCTCCCGGGGGCCGGGCGCCTTCTACGCTGTAGCGGCCCATGGACCAGGCCCACATCCGCAACTTCTCGATCATCGCCCACATCGACCACGGCAAGTCGACGCTGGCCGATCGCATCCTCGAGCTCACCCACACCGTGTCGGCGCGCGAGATGCGCGCCCAGGTGCTCGACTCGATGGACCTCGAGCGCGAGCGCGGCATCACGATCAAGGCGCAGGCCGTCAGGGTCTTCTTCAATGCCAAGGACGGCGAGACCTATCAGCTGCACCTCATCGATACGCCCGGCCACGTCGACTTCACATACGAGGTCTCGCGCTCGCTGGCAGCCTGCGAGGGCGCGCTGCTCGTGGTCGACGCCTCCCAGGGCGTCGAGGCCCAGACCGTGGCCAACACCTATCTGGCGGTCGAGTCCGGCCTCGAGCTGATCCCGTGCCTGAACAAGATCGACCTGCCCGGCGCCGAGCCGGAGCGGGTGGCCGGTGAGGTGAGCGACCTGATCGGTGAGGCGGCCGACTCGATCCTGAAGATCAGCGGCAAGACGGGCGAGGGGGTCGCCGAGGTGCTCGAGGAGCTCGTCGCGCGCGTGCCGCCGCCGACCGGCGACCCGGACGGGCCGCCGCGAGCCCTCATCTTCGACTCCGAGTTCGATCAGTACCGGGGTGTCATCGCATATATCCGCGTCGTCGACGGCGTTTTCCGCAAGGGCGAGGCCATCCGCGCGATGGCCACCGCGACCGAGGCCGACATCGACGACATCGGCTTCTTCAGCCCGCAGATGATGCCCACCGACCAGCTCGCCGCGGGCGAGGTCGGCTACCTGATCACCGGCCTGAAGGACGTGACGCTGCTGCGCGTCGGCGACACGCTGACGACCCGCACGCGCGCCACGGGCCCCGGCAGCCGCACCGGCGGGGCGGGCGCGACCGAGGCGCTGCCGGGCTACCGTGAGGTCAAGCCGATGGTCTTCTGCGGCCTGTTCCCGATCGACTCCGACGACTACCCCGACCTGCGCGACGCGCTCGAGAAGCTCGTCCTCAACGACGCCGCCCTGTCGTGGGAGCCCGAGACCTCCGACGCGCTCGGTTTCGGCTTCCGCTGCGGCTTCCTCGGCCTGCTGCACATGGACATCGTGAAAGAGCGCCTCGAACGCGAGTACGACCTCGAGCTGCTCGCGACGATGCCGTCGGTCGAGTTCGACGTGACGCTGACAAACGGTGAGGAGTTCGACGTCCACAACCCGTCCGATATGCCCGACCCGGGCACCATCGCCGAGATCCGCGAGCCCTTCATCCGCGCGTCGGTCATCGCGCCGAAAGAGTTCGTCGGCGCCGTCATGGAGCTCTGCCAGGAGCGTCGCGGCGAGCACATCGGCATGCACTACCTCTCGCCCGAGCGCGTCCAGATGACCTACGACCTGCCGCTGGCCGAAATCGTGCTCGACTTCTTCGACCAGCTCAAGTCGCGGACCAAAGGCTACGCGTCGCTGGACTACGAGCTGAGCGGCATGAAGGAGTCCGACCTCGTCAAGCTCGACGTTCTGCTCGCCGGCGACCCGGTCGACGCCCTCTCGATGGTCGTCCACCGCGACAAGGCCTACGAGATGGGCAGGACACTGACCGAGAAGTTGCGCAAGAAGATCCCCCGCCAGCAGTACGACGTGCCGATCCAGGCGGCCATCGGCGCCCACGTCATCGCCCGCGAGACGGTCAAGGCATTCCGCAAGGACGTCATCGCCGGCTGCTACGGCGGCGACATCACGCGCAAGAAAAAGCTCCTCGCCAAGCAGAAGGAGGGCAAGAAGCGGATGAAGCAGGTCGGGCGCGTCGAGGTGCCCCAGGAGGCGTTCCTGGCCGTCCTCGAGCTCGGCGAGGAGTAGCGCTTGCGGCTGCTGTTCGTCTGCCTGGGCAACATCTGCAGATCGCCGACCGCCGAGGGCGTCATGCGCACGCTGATCGAGCAGTCAGGCATGGCCGACGCCATCGAGGTCGACTCGGCCGGCACCGGGGCGTGGCACCTCGGCAGCCCGCCCGATGCCCGCGCGGGCGCCGCTGCGCTCGGCCGCGGGGTGCGCCTCGACGGCTCGGCCCGGCAGGTGACGGCGGCGGACTTCGAGTCGTTCGACCTGCTCCTCGCGATGGACGCCGCGAACAGGCGCGAGCTTCTGCGCGCGGCCGACGGAGAGGAGCAGCGCGCCAAGGTCAGGATGCTGCGCGAGTTCGACCCGGACAGCTCACGATCGGGAGACCTCGATGTTCCCGACCCCTACTACGGTGGCGACGGTGGCTTCGAGGAAGTGCTCGACCTCGTCCAGGCGGCCTGCGCAGGCCTGCTCGGGGAGATCCGCACCGGCACCGTGCCGTGAGCATCCCGCCGGGCGCCAGCATCATCGAGCGCGTCGGCGGCGGCGACATCAACGAGGCGCTGCGGGTCAGGTTGGCCGACGGCGGCGAAGCGTTCGTCAAGACCCGCCCCGACGCGGCCGAGGGCGAGTTCGCGTGCGAGGCGGCGGCTCTGGCATGGCTGTCCGAGCCGGGCGCCGTCAGGACCCCGGGCGTCCTCGGCCTCGCGCCGAGCTACCTCGCTCTCGAGTGGGTCGCCGGCGGACCGCTGAGCGACGCCGGCGCCGAGGACCTCGGCCGCGGCCTGGCGTCGACGCACGCCGCCGGCGCAGAGCTCTTCGGCGACCCCGGGTTCGCGCCGAGCTGGGGCTTCGGCGCGCTGCGGCTCTCGAACGAGCCGGCCGATGACTGGCCGACGTTCTATGCACTGCGGCGGCTCGCGCCTCTGGCGCGGGCGGCCGGCGACCGCGGAGCCCTGTCGGAGCGCGGCGTCGGCGCCGTCCAGCGGACGTGCGAGCGGCTGGCCGAGCTGGTCGGGCCGCCCGAGGCCCCGGCGCGCCTGCACGGTGATCTGTGGTCGGGCAACGTCATGGCCGGCGCCGACGGGCGGGCGTGGCTCATCGACCCCGCCGCCTACGGCGGGCATCGCGAGGTCGACCTCGCGATG
>OUNO011322903.1_pt1 | contig 13957 bp, 3 predicted proteins | sample 1779811 | NCBI WGS metagenome assembly OUNO01 (sample SAMEA3914804, study PRJEB12502) | metagenome | biome: forest; material: soil | place: Canada | collected 2010-06-25 | depth 0.3 m | reverse complement strand
AATTTTCTACATTTCTCCATGGCAGAAGTTCCTGGATCACTTCCGGCAATGATGAACGAAGATGGCAGGATTATGCAATGACATTCCCGGCTGAGATGCAGGATTCTGTGTTTGCAATGACACAGAATTTACGCGCCAGTATGAGCTGGAGCACATTTGTAAGCAATGGATACACGGGTATCTTATCGTATTTAGACGCGTTCCCTGATTCAAAAAAAGATCTGCTGTATGGCTTTAGTAAATACATGGTCACTAAAGCAAATCAAATGAGTGGTGTATGGATCAATACAGAGAAACAATATCAGAATGAAGAACAATTGCATTTCATTGATTTCAGTAATTTCATTTATGATCAACCTTATTTCATTCAGCATCCCAATTACGATAAACGTTTTGAGATCATAACAAACATTCAAAGCAATCAACTAGCTGATTTCTTTTCACTTTATATAAAATATTATCAGAACCCGCGTGTCTTTGCAGATTTTCTTATTAAAGATTTGCTTAGTCATTGTGCATTGATATTGAATCAAAATCACGTTGAGGGAACGGAACCTCAAGCCATAGCAGCCTCCTATCGTACACCTTTACAAGATGGGATCCGTTCTTTTCTTGAGCGTTTAAAAACAAGAGGCATTTTATCCGGTAATTTTAAAGATATCCTTACAATGCCTGTCGATACAGGTATTGACGACAACAGATTGTGTACAGGAAACAATACCGGTCCTGAGCTTATGTATAATGGTGATTTTTCTGTGCCATCCGGTGGCTGGTATGATTCAAGCGGTGTACCTGTGGAAGGCCTTGGCAGCGACAGCGGCATGGATCAACATTTACAGACCTGGTATTTTATAAATCCGCTATCTACTTATCATGTATCCATAGAAGTGCTTGACATAACCAACGGGTCAACCATTTTAAATGGAAGCACTGTTGTATATACTGCTACTAAAACAGGTGTACAGACATTCGACTTCACCGCAGGCAGTGATACGTATTTAGAATTTTCGATTTCCCGATTCAAAAATGTTTCTATCCGGGAAGCTGTAAGTGAAAGCTGTGAACCGGTAAGTACTACACAAATAGCAGGAAGTTCCCAGCCTCAAATTGATTACTTAACTCCTGTGGGCACGATCGTGTCCGGAGACAGTTATATGATCCTGCTGAATAATCTTGTTACACTTACCTACCAAACAAGTGCAGGCACCGCTGCGGATATTATCAGCGGGCTCATGGCGGCTATCAATGGCGCAACCGGTGAATGGACGAATGTAACAGCATCCAATGGCGGAAGCTATTTAATTGTTACGGCAGTTCACAATGATACACCTTTCAAGCTTGAGGTGATCGGTCTCAAAAAAGAATTGTTATCGCTATCTACGAACGATCCTTTTTATCTTGCTTATGCTTCAGAATATCTGGGCTTAATACATGCCTATGCCAATACAGAATATCTGAATTTTACATTCCCGGGTAAAATCTCCGGAGCTGCCGGCTATGTTGGCGGCTACACTGTTGAAGCCACACAGATGGATCTAGGCGTACCCAAATACATGGGTACCGAGACTACTCAGGCGAATGGATTTTTCTCAATCGATTACCGGATCAAAAAACCATTTGATCCAACCACGTACATTAAAATTGAAGTTAAAGATCATGATACCGTACTTACGGATGCGTACTTTAATGTAGACAACGGTTCGCAAACCATTAATGTCATTACCTATAATGGTGCGCCTGCAACACCTGCATATACAACCATTGCAGCTGTTGTCACAGCAACAAGTTTATCCATACCCTCTGCATTAGCAACTTTTTTAACCACGCATGGAATTGTCAATTTAAAACAGATCCGTGATCAGGGTGGTCTAAAATATATGACCGGCTTACCTGTTGCTCAGGACGATCCTGCTGTTATTGCACTTGATGCACACGCCGATCTCAATACCATTTCGTATGATATTTTAGTCAATCAAAAACTTATTGATTCCGGAATATACAGCTTGCGGGATCTTAATAACATGAACCGCACCGATGCTGTGAATCGTTTCATGGGAATGAGTGATGTACAAACGGGTGGTTTTAACGCATTAAAAATTCACGCAGTCTCAAAAGTGTACGGAAGTTTTCTTCAATCACTGATTGTAGGGCACCGTGCCGCTGCGAATACACCATCCACGATGGGGAAAATCCCTGAGCTGGATGCTGTGTTGGAAGAACAATGTATTTGCGATGATTGTGATGCAGCTGTAAGTCCGCTGGCTTACCTGACAGACTTATTAAATTACACAATCACGAATGTAAAATATTTTGGTGAAGGAGATACATTTGCCTTTTTAGAATCAACGTTCTATCAGAATTTCAAAGAGCTGCCTCATTACTGTGATGCAGAAGAAAATCTGATCTGTCAGCAACGTGTGGTGGTTGAAATTTTACGCCGCTACATCAACGATCCGGATCATACACCAACCAGTGGTCAACTAACTGCTCTTGCCAAATCCACAAAAGAATATATTTCAAATGCGTACCGCTATTTGCTTGAAGCATTCGGAACTTCCTACGAAGAATTGCGCGATGTACGGATCGGGTCCGATAGCAGTGACCGAAAAGCCAAACTTGCAACACGCCTCAACATACCCTATGTAGCAGACGGACCGGATGCCTATGATCCATTCACCACATTATTCATTGATCTGAAATCGATCAATCTTACCGAAGCTTATCTGGAAAAAGTATTTGGATTGATCGACACGACACGAGATTGTATGTGTACGGGCCTTAAGCTGAACGATACGGATGATCAGGTTACACGCTGGTCCATCAGTGGTTTTTCATGGAACAAAAACACAGACAAAGAAGGTTTCATTTATCTCAGCATAGACTCGTTAACCAACGAAGTACGTGTATATAAAAACGGCAACCTGGATGATAGCGAACTTGTAAGCATTGCTTCTGAAGTTGATACGGGCCGTTACTTAATGGAAGCGGCGAATGAAAGCGATCTTGTCGGAGAACTTATATTAGCTGACAATACAACGAATGATTCGATATCCATTTCACTGGTACCGATGACGACAAGCTGGAGGCTTCAAAACCAGCGTGCCTTGTGGAAGACAAGCGATATTGCAACTACCTCTTATTATGAACATACGCTCCCGATCATAGAACCGGATATTATCGGACCGGACGATTTCAGAAACCCCGTAGACGGGAATCATACATTTGCTGTATGGGAAAACCGCCGTGCATGGATCGATGATCAGTTGGGATTCTTCTATGCTCGAGGTGTTCAGATAGACAGTATATTAAGTATCATGACAACCTCAGTTGATTATACTTTTTTTGACGCAACGGTAATATCGCATGCTGCATGGACAACAGTTCCAGACTATGATGCCATGAAGGCCTTGTATCTGGCTCTGAAAGCGGGTTCTTCAGCTGCATACGATACGGCACTCGCAACCATTACAAACGATCTGAAACTTACCGTTGCGTCCTTCTTCCGGTTGTTTGAACTGTATCAGGCAACAACAAAAACAAACGATGAAAAGGGAATCAGCATCGTTCTTGAAACACCGCAGGACATAGGCGTTAAACAGGTTACATCGCTTACATTTTCAGGAGTAAAACGAGGTGATGTATTTACGTTAACAATAAATGGAGATGATCCTCTTACATATACTGCAGATGATGATGATACAGAAACAGATGTTGCAAAAGAATTAGGTGACCTGATATCGGGAGCGAGCACCGGTGACTGGATACTGGTGAACGTACAAAATGATCCTTCTCCATTTACTCAGCCGCTGGTATTGCAGGCAACAACCGATGCTACTGCTTTTACGATTCAATCTACCATTCTGCGTTCCGCAACAGACGATGAGTTATCGGAAGTACGTTCGATCTTAACACAGGCGCGTAAAATTACTTTCTTTGCAGACTGGATCACAGAAGAAGAATTAGGTCCTACCAGTATCCGCCTGAATTCTGCTGACTACTGGAAGAGCCTTGCTGAACCCGTAGCAGGTACATGGCCGCTGCCTGCTTCTGATTCGATCCCGCTTGTAGATCCTGAAATCGTTGGTGTGAAAGAACTGGCCGAACCTACCATAGGTGCAACAGCCATTGGTTTGTGGTATGACCGTACAGACGAGCTGGAAGTAATAAAACAAACGATTCAATCCAAACGTGAAAATGTAAATCTTGAGGAAGCGTTCACATACAGTTGGGGTGATGATTATTTACCTTATACCTATACCCATCTTCCTGATGACGAAACATTCAAGACACTGGACGATGTACTTGCCAGCTTAAACAGTCTTACAGATCCTACGGAAGTAAGCGCAGCGGAAACCTATATCAATACTGTGCTCTATATGAGTGCCGATGATTTCAGATCGATCATGGCAACGCGTGCCAAAAATATACTTGGCAATCCAAACTCAATCACTCCGGATGAATGGTCGGGTATGTACAGCATCCTTACTACTTCGTATAAGCTGCGTGTATCATACCCTGTCTGGATAACAGAAGAAACCGGTTTTACATACTGGAAAGTACGCAAAGCACAGCTTCCGGTATGGCGCGCAGACCTTAGTAACCGCAGCTTATGGGCGCAAAGTCTGCAACGCATCATACGCAGTCCGGCTATCGATCCGGATATTGTCAGACCGGATTTTATCAAGTCACTGGATACAGGCACACCTGCCATTGTATTGTGGAACGCACGGTATACGGCAATAAGCGTATTGTTTGATACTATAAAAAGCGATAGAGAAACACATACTCCTGCCCTTGCCGGTTTTGATTTCATTATTGAAGCATACCTGACATCAGCCGGTTCGCCTTTGCTTATTACGTTGCAGGAAGAAAGCATAGCCGGGAATGTGATCTTAGATAAATTAAATCAGTTGAATATTGATCAGGAAATACTTGATTATTTACTCAACATCCGCAGCCTTGCCGACGCCGACCCGGACAGCATTCTGGACGAAGAATGGAACGAAGTATATTCGATCCTAACACAGGCAGATAAAGAACGGACATACAGTTCCTGGTATGAAGAAGAAATTACAGAAGGCGTATTTCTCACTCCGGATTTCTTTGTGATCTCGCCGTACAGCAAACAGAATTTCTTTACAGAAGATGAGCAGCACATTGTACGCAGACGGATGCCGGACAATGCGGTGCGCAACTGGCAAAACATGCTGCAGGCGCGTATCGACCAGCAGCAGGCCATTTACAATACACAAAAGCAGATGACCGATGATACAGAAGAAACCTATATCAAAGATCTGCGTGATGCGTTGGTACTGGCAACGGATGTAGATGGCAGCACGCTTGCAGATAAAGCCAAAGCCATTTCAGACCGTTTGCTTATTGATGCAGAAAATAATTGCTGTCAGAAAATCACCCGCATTTCACAAGCTATAGAAACCTTACAGGGTATCTTCTTTTCCATCCGAAACGGGATTTTACAGGATACGTATCCGGGGATCAGCATGCGCATTGTTTCGGATCGTTTTGATGAAGAATGGGTATGGATGGGCTCTTATGGCAACTGGCGATCCGCCATGTTTGTCACCTTGTATCCGGAGAATTTATTATACCCTACCTATCGTGCCAACCAAAGCGACGGCTTCAGGGCATTTGCAGGTGCGCTGCAGGATGACAACCGATTGACACCCGATTCGGTATGCAAATCGGCGCACGATTATTTTATGTATTACGAAGATGTATGCAATCTTACCTTAGTTGCATCCTGCTCCGGAAGCACGGTAAGCTATGCCGGATATGGCTGCGGATCGGAACAACTTACAACGTACAAAAACTTACAGCATGTCTTTGCAACAGGTTCCAAAACAGGACGCTTGTACTGGTCTACAATTGATACCGATCGCAGCGATGATTACGCGCACAGTTACTGGAGTCCCATTGCAGCATACGATGATCTAACCCCTGTTTTTATGGGAGCCACACCATGGGCACAAAGCGATAAACAAAATGTGCTGCTGGTATTTGCAAAAATCGTTAAAGATGGTGAAGATAAGATTGCGTATGCGCGCCTGAATCTGGATACCAATACCTGGGATGAAGATCTTACAGAAATTAATATTCCTTCTGAAGATAATTTTGATGGAGACGTAAGAGCAATTGTTCTTAATAAAGCGAATGAAGCATCAAAGGTCCCAACAATCTATATAGCCATACAACGCAACAGCATCGTGCATGTATATGAATTAAATAAAAAAGGATCTGAATTAAAGTTATCTGAAAATGCTGTTTTTACTGAATTATCAACAAAAAAAATATCTAAACTTTATGCATTTATAAAAGACACTCTCGTATATGAGCAAAAAATAGTAACTATTATTCCTTTAAGTTCTGGTGCACCAACAAAAAAGAAGTTTTCTTTATCGCTTATTGTAAATATTAAAAAGGATGATAACCAAGTTGAATTGGAAGAAACGCAAACTAGCATTTCATTTAAAACAAAAGTCGGCAGTCAAAAAGTTACAGATACTAATTTCCAATGGTATGTTAATTCCTTCATCTGGCCGGATGGAGACGGGATATTAACAAACGATAAATTTTATGTAATCTATGGACGGGATTCTCAAACCCTGAAAAATAGTGTAGATACATATTACAGCGTATTTGATGACATCAGTCAATTCATTCCTCAAAACAACAAGGTTATTTCAGGGCTCGAAAACACATACGTGTTTGCAAATTCATCGGGCAAAACATTTGTGCTCTATCAACAAGCAGATAATAAAAACGGCATCTATATTTCAGGTATTGAACGTGATTCAAGCACGCAGAAAATTTCCATTACTAAAAATTCCGAGCAACGTTTAACGCCCAATACCAGCGGACCATTCTCTATTCATCCGGGAAGTCCTGAAGCACTGGCAAACTATAAAGTATCTGTCCAGACCGCTTATACCGGAAATCAGGATCTGAAACGTTCGGGCTCGGATTACATTGCAGAGGCATATTATTTTGTTCCGATGCTTGCCGCTCTTTCCCTTCAGAATAAAGGCTATTATACACAGGCGCTCGACTGGTTCCGATTGGTATACGATTACAGTGTCTCTGCAACGGGTACATTTTCCAATCCGCGTCCGCGTAAGATCTGGTATGGACTCATTGTGGAAGAGTCTTTTGTGAATGATATCAAACGCATTCAGAACTGGCTGAACGATCCCATCAATCCGCATGCTATTGCAGAAGGCAGACAAAACAGCTACACCCGTTATACCGTGATTTCCATTGCACGTTGCATGCTGGACTTTGCGAACAGCGAATTCAGCAAAGACGATGCTGAAAGTGTGCCTAAGGCCCGTTTGCTGTACGAAGAAGCAATGGAACTCTTAAACGAGGAAGAGCTTGTTTCGGAACAGTCCGATTGTCAAAGTGTGATCACTCATCTGTATGATTATAATCCGGATGATGCAGGCTGGTATGACTGGCAGCCTGTGTGGTTAGGCATCATTACAGACCTTTATAAGATCTCGGATAAGGATGTATTAAACAATACCGTTGCTCTGATAGACTCGGAATTAGCAGGCAGTGATTCCCTTGCTGATAAAATGGCGTATTGCCGCGACATTACAGACGATGCACTTGAAAACCCTGAGCTGTTCAATGATCTGGGAACATTGATCGCTACGGATCGCGTTACAACACGTGATGCAATGACACGGATTTTAAAAAATGCAAACCTTGGCGACCTGGCAGAAGACATGGCTTTTAAACTGGCTGATATTTATCTGGAAACAGCTTCTCTTGTTACAGCCCTGCCGACAGAAACGTTATCACGTACCGATTTTTACTTAAGCTGGTTTGCCAGTGAACCTAAGAATGTAACGGACATTCCTTATCCCAATTCGTTTGCCAGTACGGTATTGGAAAATTATCCGGTACGAAATAACATGCGCGATAAAGCATTTTACAATTATGTTGCACCCTCAAACGAACAGATCTTAACGCTGAGCATTGTCCGGAACCCGATCAAAGCAGTGAACGATTATTTCGGAATGGCTTCTCTGTATCTGCCCTCTCCGAATCTTTCTTTCTGCGTACCACCCAATCCCGTACTGAGCGGAATTGTGCTGGAAGCAGAAATAAATTTATACAAGCTGCGCAACTGCATGAACATTGCAGGGATTGTGCGTGAGCTTTCTCCATACGCGGCACCAACGGATCAATACTCCGGCATTCCTGTTGCAACAGCAGGCGGACAAATCAGCACCGGAAATGCAGGCGGTACCTTCCGTCCTTCACCCTATCATTTTGATGTGCTGATCCAACGTGCCAAGGAGCAGGTGCAGCTGGCACAGCAGGTTGAATCTTCCCTGCTGTCCATGTATGAAAAAGCGGATGCTGAAAATTACAGTTTACTGAAAGCAAAACAGGACCTGAACGTATCCCAATCCAATATTAAGCTTCAGAACCTACGTTTAACAGAAGCTTATAGTGGCGTCACCTTAGCAGAATTGCAAAAAGACCGAATAACAATATCCAGTGATTATTATAAAGGATTATTACAGGGCAATAGTTTGAGTGATCTGGAAATAGCTGCATTATCGCTAAACGTAATTGCAGCAACCTTTTATGCTGCCGCTAGTGGTATTGCAATAAGTTCTGTAGCATTTAATTCTGGAGCTATTTTAGGATACGCAGGCCAAGCAACATCTGCAACAGTTTCATACCTTGAACAACTTGCTTCCTACGAACGACGACGCCAGGACTGGGAGTATCAGCAGGATCTGACGACAGCCGATCTTAAGATCAGCGATCAGCAGATCAAAATTGCAAACGATCAGAAAAATGTAGCCGATCAGGAACTGCAGATTGCCGTGTTGCAAAACAACAATGCACAGGCAACACTTGATTTCTTATCCAATAAATTTACCAATGCAGAATTGTACGCATGGATGAGCAAGGTACTGGAAAAAGTATACAGCTACTTATTGCAGCAAGCGACTTCCAGTGCCCTTACTGCTGCCAACCAACTGCGTTTCGAACGCCAGCAGGAAATCCCGTCCATCATACAAAACGATTATTGGGAAGCACCATCCGATGCCGTTTCATCGGCATCCGGAAGCGGTAACGGACCGGACCGACGCGGGCTAACAGCGTCTGCCCGTTTGCTGCAGGATGTGATTCAATTGGATCAGCTTGCCTTTGACACCGACAAGCGCCGCCTGGAACTTACAAAAAACATTTCGCTCGCAACACTTGATCCTGTTGCCTTCCAGCGCTTCCGTGAAACAGGTGCCATTACTTTCCAAACACCCATGGAACAATTTGATCGTGATTTTCCCGGCCATTATCTCCGCCTGGTAAAACGCATCCGCGTCTCTGTGATTGCATTGATCCCTCCTATTGACGGCATCAAAGCTACGCTTGTCAATCCGGGAGTTTCCTATACCATTGTCGATAAAAGCTTTCAGCGTGTTGCAATCAGAAGAGATCCTGAAATGATCGCATTCACATCCGCTCAAAATGCAACAGGCATGTTTGAACTTACACAACAGTCCATCAAATTAAATCCGTTTGAAAGCATCGGTGTTGATACGTTCTGGAATTTGTCCTTACCGAAAGCATCGAACTTCTTTGACTTCAACAGCATTGCCGATGTATTGTTTACGGTTGAATATACGGCACTTGAAAATCAGATCTACCGCAATACAGTCATTCAGAATTTAGATACTGAATTTATTGCCTGCCGTCCGTACAGCTTTAAAAATCAATTTGCCGATCAATGGTATGATCTCAATAATGCTATAAATAACGGCGAGGGTATGACCGTTTTATTTGATACACTTCAATCCGACTTCCCTGCAAATTTACAGAATCTTATTATAACGGGCATTACATTATACTTCGCTGATGGTACGCAACAGGGGAATCTATCCGTCGAAGGAGAATTCATTGAGTTGACATTTGCTCCTTCCGACAATTCACAACCTATCACAGGCCAGGAAGCTATTGTAAATGGGAATATGATCAGTACTTCTTCCGGAAGCAATGCGCCCAAATGGGCTGCTATGGAATCCAGCCCTGTTTCCGGAAATTGGAAACTAACGATTCAATCAAAAAAGGTGCTTGACAAAATCCGCAGTGAAGAAATTGCAGATATGCTGTTTGTGATCTACTACAAAGGTGACACTGCGAAATGGGTTTAATTAATGATGATCCGCCGCGGCGGAATAAATTATACATTATGAAATTGATGTCAACTTAGTAAAAACTGTTTACTGACCACTGACAACTGACAACTGTTTACTAACATTATGCCTGTACAAACTAAAACAACACTCAAAGGTTACTTCGAGACCGGAGACCAACCGACCGAATCTAATTTTACAGATCTGATTGATTCGCTGCAGCACGTGAGTGCAGATACGTTACAAACACTTACAGACGGCACAACCATCAGCTGGGATCTGAGCGTTGGCGGACTTGCTGCGGTTACACTCGGCGGTAACCATGCGCTCGCAAATCCTTCCAATCTTGCAGCAGGTGTTTACATGCTGAAAGTAATACAGGATGGTACCGGCGGAAGAGTTTTGACATACGATACAAATTACAAATTCGCAGGAGGCGTAGTACCTGTACTGAGCCTTGGTGCAGGGCAATATGATATTCTATGTTTTTTCTGCGATGGTACGTATATGAACTGCATTCCAAATTATAACTTCAGTTAATTATGTTTGGATTTGACCCTGTACATACTCCTCAGCTTGAATTATCTGTGAAAGGCGATTCCCGAAAAGGTATTGCTGTTCAGCGTACCATTACGGTTGCCAATGCATTCGACTGGGTAGATACCAATGGTGATGGCTTAGCAGACTCGTGGACCATCTCCGGCGGCACTCCGAGCATTATAACCGGCGGCGGTTTCCCCGGCAGAGCACAGCGCCTGGACGCTACCGGTACAAACAGAACATTGCGTACAACATCTACTGTGATGGTGGTAAAAGGAGAATATTACCGCATCCGTTTTAAATGGCGCTCGGGAAATATGAATTTCCGTTTGGGAGGAGTAAACTATATTTCTCTTGGAAGCAATACAGGAAGTGCCATTGCATACGATGGGATCCATTATGCGGATGCAAACGGCTCCATTCAGTTTTTAGCAGCTACAAGCGACTTTGTCGAAATCGATGAAGTGGAGCTCTGGGAAATAGATGTGGCGCGCCTTTGGGACGAAAGCCAAAACCGCATCAATCACGGTGTCTTGTTTTCAGGCAGAGGTTTTACCTTTGATGGTGTCAGTACCTACATCGATTGCGGAAATAATTCTTCGTTGCAGATCACAGCTCAATTGTCGATTGCCTTCTGGATCAAATCTGCAACCAACAGTAAAGTCATTTTATCCAAAGACGATACCGGTTCTAACAGAGCATTTCAGATTTACAAAGACAGTTCCGGTAAATTAAATTTTATTACGGTATCCGGAGCAACGGTTTCTACAACGGTTGAATCCACTGCAAGCATTGATGACAACCGCTGGCACAGAGTAGTCTGCACCTATACCGGTTCTGCAAAAAATATGTATGTGGATGGCACATTGATCACAACGCAGTCTGTAAGCGGTGCCATCAACAATGCTTCGGTAAATCTGTTCATGGGAAAACTTGGAAACAATACAAGTTACTTATCCGGTTCTTTATCCGATGTACAAATCTGGGACAAAGCATTTGACAGCGATGATGTGTTATATGATCTTCAGTATCCGGAAAAAGTTGCATCAAAGCGACCAGGCACATCGCTTGCAGCATCCGATTTAAAAGGCCATTGGTGGCTGTCTGAAAACAACGGCTATTATGCATACGATTATTCGGGCAATGCAAACAATGGTTTGCTGCAGGGAGTTACTGCCATCATTCAGCAAAAAGATATTCCGCAACAGACATTAATCAACAGAAATGAAAAAACATTTTGTAAAAGCGGTGTTTCACTTCGGGTACTGGATTCTACTCCTATCCGCAACATCTGGAACGGAGGTGGAAAAGCAAGCATGCAGATTTTACCTTTCAGTGACGGTGAATCGGATATAGGAACAGTTATAGAAAAAACCAGGTGGCAGTTACGTTGCGAAGGTCAAAGCGCCGGAAAAATAAAGCTCCGTTTTATCATGAACTTTTCAACAACAAACGGTGAATGGGTTACAACCAACACGGAAGTAAGCCTCAATACCATTTCAACTATTGAACTTGAATACAATTGCGCAAGCACAGCAAATAATCCTGTGATCAAAGTAAACGGCAGCAGCGTAACATTAACAAAAATAGCTACTCCCGCAGGAACTTTCGTATCCGATAATGCCAGTTATTTATATGTAGGAAATGCAAACGGGCTCACTACAGCTTTTGATGGTTTTATAAATTCTCTGCAGGTATACAACAGCTCTGTATTAAAGGGAGCCTGGATAAACGAAGGTTCGAATCGATGGTTTGATACCAGTGGAAATAACAATCCCGTGCTGGCACCCGGAAGTAATCTTCAGGCCTTCTTTGCAGAAGATCCTAATCAGCCTAGCTATGATGTTTTAGGATTTCCCCTCATTAATCTTGTGAAACGTTTTGGTTTGAATTTCGATATTACTTCATACTATGAATGCGGCAGATCCAACAGTCTTACATTTAATGCTGCTACAGATGATTTCTCGATCAGCTTCTGGATGCTGCGGGCCCGTCCCGGATCGGCATCAACAGAGGTAGTAGTGAATATGCAGGAAAGCACTACATCCGGCTACGGTATTATCATTGATACAAGTGACCGGATCCAGATGACCTTTAATGCACTGACTACACTTTCTTCTACAACCATAACGGATAAAAACTGGCATTTTCTGGTATTTACTATTGACCGGGATGATACGATACGGATCTACCTGGATGGTACGGAAGTATCGTATACAACGCAGGATCCGCTTGCTTCTGCAACGCTCAACAGTCTTGTCAATCTTCGTGCAGGTGCACGGGCCTATACATCCGGCACCAATCTTTTCAAAGGGCAGCTTGCCGGCTTAACTCTTCATCGAAAGCTGCTGGACGTGAATGAACAGAAACATTTATATGCATTTGGGGAATCGCATTATAGTTAATTATGAATTATAAATTATGAATTTAATCGATAAGGTTTAAAGCCTCAGGCGAAAAGGCTCAACCATGGCGGACTACAAAAATGATAGACACTTCCGCCGCAGCGGACAACGCTGCGCTAAGACCGGCGCCAGTGACGTGATTACAGGCAAATGGTTGGTGACGCCCGGGTTACTTCAATTTATAAGATAATATACTGGCGGGCTAAACACCAACCATGGCGGGGCGGCTTACGTGATCATAACGCAGTTTAATAATACAACGAATAATTAATAGAATTTAATCGATAAGGTTTATGTGGAACAATATCATGTATCTTTTAGTGCCCAAAACATTGTGGAACTCAACAGTACCTGTGCATGCGTATGATTACAATACAAACAACGGTACGGATGATGAACCGGATGTTGTGTCTTACACACCTACTTTTTCTGAAGTAAGCGAGCAGTTCAAATACAGCAATGGTGATACTATTTTTTCAAACAACTGGGATGATGAACAGGCAAGCGATGCAACAAAGTATGCCGTCTTAAAGGGAGAATTTACGATGGTAGCAATGGATGACAATGCTGATATCGTATATGATACACCCGGCGAACTCACACAACTGCTGCAAGCGGGTGTGATCCCGCTTACACACGAACAGATTTTGCGCGTGCTTGAAAAATGGAACGTGTCATAATTATGAATTATGAATTATGAATTATCGCCAAGCTGATAACGACGTATCTCGCCGTGGTTGTGTCTCCGCCGCGGCGGATGCACAACCACGGCAAAAGCAGCATTAGTACAGACTTAGAACATATTACTTACAACGTATTACTTTTTAGCATGGA
>OUNO011310224.1_pt1 | contig 13965 bp, 13 predicted proteins | sample 1779811 | NCBI WGS metagenome assembly OUNO01 (sample SAMEA3914804, study PRJEB12502) | metagenome | biome: forest; material: soil | place: Canada | collected 2010-06-25 | depth 0.3 m | reverse complement strand
GGTGACACCATCCGCGTCGATCACTCGAATGTCGAGGTCGGCCACCAAGACCAGGACGCGCCTGCCCTTGTGCGCTCGTCCCACTGCGACGTGGTGGAGCTTGGAGCGATGGCGCAAGGTGAAGCAACCTGTCTGGTCAACGCGGTCCCGGCGGACCCGGATGTGGGCCAACAGCCGCGCCAGCGGTCAGCCGGACTTCCATCGCTCGACAGCGGCGGTCAGCTCCCCGGCGAAGGTGGTGCCGAGGGAAGGTTCGGCGAAGTGGGCGCGAGCGAACTCCCGATTGAAGGCGCGTTCGGCTTCAATCTCGGGTCCCCCGGCCAAGATGTCGACCACCTGATCGACGATGTCGTCGGCATCTCTGTACGTACGGCAGTTCGGGCCACCGACGAGGGATGCCTCCGGCACATCGGGCAAGATGACCGACGTTCCGGCACACATACCGTCGATGATCGATCGTGGCATGCCGAATGGGAGGTTCCCGGTTTTCGTATACACGACGACAGCCGTCCGTGGCAGCAAATCGAGCACCTGATCGTGTGGCACATCAACCGAAAGCTTGATGGGTGCCCCGCTTTCCGCAACGAGCTCGCGAATTTGGGGTGGGGCCGCTTCTGTCTCGGCGGTAATGCCGACAATAATGCGGCAATCGACGCCTTTGCGGGCCAGCTTGGCGAAGGCTGCGATTAATGTCGGCCAGTCCTTCTTTGGGAGCGCAGCCGAGGCCGACAACACAATGGGCCGCGCCAGGGACGGGCCCAGCGCGTTCGTCAGGGTGCGCGCCGGAGGCACCAGTGGCACCAGGGCATGTGCTCCCTCAATGTGAGGTACACGATGCGGATACGCCCAGATGCCGACGCACAGTGGATGGATTCGAACACGCTCAATGACGGCCAGGTCGTAGTCAAACGAATGCACCCGGAGGGCGAACGGCTTTCCGATCTGTTCAAGAACATCGAGTCGTTCCGCACAGAAGCCAGCCCAATAGACGAACAGGACATCGGGCTCGAATTCCCTGACCGCGGTCGCAAGATTTAGGTAGAGCGGCTCCATCACATCAACCGGTGAGGGCGACCATCGATCCGTGCACCACGCGAGCTCCACGCCATTGACGGTCAACGCCGCCATCTCATCTGCAATGTAGGTTTCGCTCACTAGTGGAAAAAGCGAGTTGTAGGCCAGGACCCTGAGGGGGTGTTCCCGCACTATGCGCGAGCGCACCTGCGCATCAGCTTCGGCATAATGTCCCGCCTCGCTGATCCGATTGGGCGCCGTGGTCCCATAGAGGACAGCCACGACCGGCAAGGCGGTTGGGGCTTGCGCCATGGAGAGTCGCAAGACCAGGTCCCAATCACCCAACGCCTTGAGCGATGCATCGAACCTGGCCCCGGGAAGGCCTCGACGGTGGGCCACGACCCCCAGGTCAATGAAGTTGCCTGCCTCGAGCCTGAGGCGATCGTAGGGCTCGAAGTGCAGCGTGGGCAGCCGCTCCCGACCGGTGTCTCGGTCCGGGAGGTTTTCGGTGACTCGTGCGCCATAAAGCAGGTCAAGCTCGGGCTCGCGCTCAAACGCCCACGCCACCGCCTTGAGCCAGAGCGGCTGCATGATGTTGTCGTCGTCGAGGTAGCAGATGATGTCACCCGTGGCCGCCTCGAGGCCGGCATTGCGGGCCGCTCCAACGCCCTCGTGCGCGCGCATCAGCACGACCACCCTGTCGTCTCGGGACGCAATCTCGGACAAATGCGCCGGGGTGCCGTCGGTGCTCCCATCGTCCACTACCACGAGCTCCCAGTTGGCGTTCACCTGCGAGAACACTGAGGCAATGGCCCTTCGCAACAAGGCCCCTCGATTGCGGGTGGCCAGGATCACGCTGATGCGGACCGAACCGTCGAGCTCTGCCGCCTCGACCCACGAGGTGACCGGGGCGATGCTTGCGTGCAGCGCCGCCACCTCGGCGCTTCTCTCCATTGCGCCGAGGTGGAATCTGGTGATCGATGACGTACTCGTGAGAGACGCGGAGAGCGCGGTCATCGCCTCATCCCTTGACCTCGCGTGGCCCTCCAGGTTGGCGAGCTGCTCCTCCACCACGCTTGAGTTGTTCTGCAATGCTGCAAGATGCTCGGCCAGCGGCGTGGTCCGCGCCGTTATCACCTCCTCCAGTTCGCCCACCCGAGCATCGAGGGCGGCGATCCGGGCCGAGGTGACATCGTCCAGTTCGAGGACATGGCGCGACCGCGCCACCAGGGCGTTGCGGCTCCCGGACTCTTTGGACCGAGCGCGCAAGATTCTGAACTCGCCTCGGTATCGACGTAGTGCTGCCCGTAGGCGCAAATCCTTCCTCCGCATCTCGGGAACTGCAGTGAGGGTATCAGCGCACATTCGAGGCTCCCCAGCTTGCAACATTCCATACCAACGCTCGACCGGATCCGGCGCGCCGACCCGTGACGCTTCGGCATAGAGCACACTTTCCGCTTCATGATGGACCACTCGGCCGGACCACGCCATCGTTTGCAAGCCCGAGCAGGCCGATCGCTGGAGCTGGCTCACGGGCGGCGCTTCCTACGCCCAACTCCGCCTCGCACGGGGCCTCGTTGAAGATCTCCGATTGCCATGGAACGTCTCCGCAACCACAACAGCTCACCCCAGTGCGCACCCGCCGGGAGTTTCGACAACTACGTGCAACGCACGGCACGCCGGCCAGCCCAGCGAATCCACAGCGCCAGGACCCGGACGGCCCAAGGGGGCGAGAAAACCGCCCAGAAGGCGTTTTCCGGCGGTCGAGAAGATGGCCTGAGCGAGGGGTGGGAGTTTCATCGCAGTTAAGCGTTACATCAGCTCGGATTGATTGATTCAGCGCTGATGATCTTCCTGATTTCGGCCACAATCGGCCGCATGTCTTCCGGATCAATGTTCTTGACGAGGTCTGTAGCCCCGGCAGTGGCGAGCATCTGGGGCAGGCGGGTGGTCAGGCAACTCAATGACCAGTCGATCATCGAACCAAAAGCCGCTTCGTCATACCCGACACGGATGTTGTCGTGCGGTGGCCGCATGTAGTGGTAGTGCCACTGACCCGGAAAGTGATCGAATCTCAAGCGCTCAATGCCGCTTGTGGATTCGATGACATGGATCGAATAGCCTTTGAATTCAGTGCCCAGGGGCTTGAACTCCGCGACGCCTGCAAAACGGGCGGCGCGTACCGAGTCGTTGACCACCCGATACTCCAAGCCTACGGTCACCGGTCCGGCCTCGAAATAGCGGGTGTTAGCGGAGACGATGGCATGGGGAGGACCTTCGTTGACGGCGCCTAAAGGGTAGGGAGATGCGTCCCCTAGTGGTCTTGCATGGATCACCATTTCGTTCCTCCGAGTCGATCAACAGCCTGTACCAAAAATGTATCTCACTCATCAGGCTGCGCTTTTGAACTGTGGTCGACGAAATGGGGACCATGGAGTCGGGGTGGGTTGGCGCGACAGCCACAGCCGTGACTATCGCCACAACGGATCCACGCACGTCTTTCAACGCCGTCGTAGAACCACCAAGCTCGGTCCGCATATGCGTTCCATGGCAAGCATCGGGCAGAAGTGGGCGCGATTTGGTCCGATGCTTCCGGCAACGAGGTGGTCCCTTAAGGCTGAACGACAATCGCCGACTCGGGCATGCTTTGCGCTGCCAGAAGCCACCGCGCCGCTTCGGCGTCGAGCGGCCGGCTCAGGTAGTAGCCCTGGGCCAGAACGCAGCCCAAAGTGCGCAAGCTTTGCTCCTGAGCCGCGGTCTCGACGCCCTCGGCGATCGTTCCATAGCCCAGGGTTCGGGCCAGCTGCACCAAGCCTGCAGCCATGCTCCGTGAGTCGTCTCCGGATCCCAGGGTCTCGACGAAGGACCGGTCGATCTTGACAATGTCGATCGGTAGTCGGTCGAGATGCGAGAAGGTTGAGTAGCCGGTACCGAAGTCATCCAGTGCGATGCGCACGCCAAGGTCACGCAGCGCAGCCAGGTTATGCAACGTGGTTTCGTTTTCACTGATCATCTCACTCTCGGTGATCTCGAGGACGAGCGACCGTGGGTCGAAGTGACATTCTTCGATCTGCGCCGCGATCCGGTGCGACAGTGCCGGATCGGCGAGCTGGCCCGCAGAAAGGTTCACGCCGACATCCAGGTCGGGGCCGCACAAACCTGCCTCCTGCCACTGTCGAACCTGCCGGCATGCCGTACGCATCACGAACGAATCGATCTCGCCGATGAGACCTATTTCCTCGGCGAAAGGCACGAAATCCACCGGATGGACGAGACCCCGGTCCGGGTGTGGCCACCGGACCAGCACTTCGAACCCGGCCACCTGGTTGGTCTGCAGATTCATCATGGGCTGGTAGTGCGCGATGAGATCGCCGTTGACGATCGCCGCCTTCAGCTCCTCCTCCAGTTCGACACGGGCCAACACGAGGGCATGCATCTCGTCGCGGTACACCTCGAATCTGTCCTTGCCCAGTTTCTTCGCCTGGTACATCGCGATATCCGCGTTGCGGAGCAGCTGTTCACTGGTGATGCCGGGCTTGTCGAAGGCGATGCCGATGCTGCTGGCCGCGCTGACCGATTTGGTTCCCAAGCGGACGGGCGGCCGCAAGGAGTCGAGCATCCGAAGCGCCAGATCGGCGACAGCCTCTGGCGAGCGCACGTCTTCGATGAGAATCGCGAACTCGTCCCCACCCAGACGAGCCGCCGTGTCCGAGGTCCGCAGCATGTCGTGGATGGTTGTCGCAACTTTCCTCAAGAGCTGGTCCCCCTCGCCGTGGCCGAGGGTGTCGTTCACTGTCTTGAAGTTGTCGAGGTCGATGAAGAGCACGGCCAGGTGGGTGCCGGCGCGCGCGCTGCGAGCCAGGGCGTGATCGAGCCGGTCCTGAAAGAGCGTCTTGTTCGCGAGCCTGGTCAGAGAGTCATGAAAGGCCCAGTAGGAGAGCTCGTCTTCCAAGAGCTTGCGGTCGGTTACGTCTCGAAAGCTGTAGACCCGTCCCACGACCTCCCCGTCGACGCGTTGGGGCCTTGAGTACCGCTCGGCCACGCGGCCATCTTTGAATTCGATGAGGTCGAAGCTCTCGCCGTCGGGCTGGAGGTCGAGCTCTTCCAGTCTGGACGCAAAGGCGTTGGGGTCAGTCAACTGGTCCAGGGCGAAGGCGAGTGTGGCAAGGTCGTCCTGCCTGGCGACGGCGTTGTGGGGTAAACCGCAGATTTCGGCGAAGCGTCGGTTGAAGTCGGTGATCTTGCCTGCGGTGTCGACCACCAGGATCCCGTCCGCAGTTGAGTCCAAGGTGGCGGTCAGCCGAGAGAGCGCCTCGCTCAGGTCGCGCTCGGCAGACACCTGCGCGGTAGCGTCATGGCCCGAGATGACGAGCGCCTCGACGGTCGGGTCGTCCAACAGGTTCACGATGGTGAGATCGAACGGGACAGCGACGGCGAAGTCGTAACGAAGGAGGTCGATCCTGGTGGTGACCGGGCGGGCCGACGTTGCCCCGCGACACGCAGAGGCCAGGCGAGCGTCGAACTTCGAGCGGTCGCGTGCGGCGACAATGCTGGACAAGGGGCGTCCCTCCAGCATCTCGGGGTCATGTCCCAGGAGCCGCGTGATGGCCCCCGAGACCGATTCGACGACGCCGTCGGGCGACACCAGCATGAGGACGGACCCGGCGTTGTGCACGACCGATCGGAGTCGGGCCTCAAGCCCGCTGGCCAACTCGAGCCGCCGGCGCTCGGTCAAGTCGCGCAAGCACAGCAGAACCACGTCGTCGCTCAACCACTGTGTGGAGGTGCCAACCATTTCGATGAGGCGCCAACCCGAGGCGGCATTGACCCGGATCTCGATGGGTGTGCCCACCTCTTTGTCCCCAACGGTGGAAAGCGAACGCAGCGCCAATTCGTGGTCGTCGGGGTGCATGAGGTCGAAACCGGACTGGCCCTTCAAGTCCTCCAGCTTGCGCTCGAACAGCCGCTCGGCCGAAGTGTTCCCCCACACGATATTGCCGGCTCCGTCGACGATGACGACGGCGTCGGGCAGCTGCTCGAAGGCGTCGGCCATGGCACCACGCTCATCGGGAGACGACGCAGGCGCATGGCGCGGCCGCTCCTTTGTACGCCGCCGCGGTGGCAGCGCCAGGGGTTCTATGACCCCACCTGCCGTGCGCCAACCCCGCTGAGCCACCGTGGGGCTCCTCTCTCCACTAACCCACGATTTAGTGTCGGCTGGTTGGTGGCCCCACGCAGGTTGCTATCGGGTTGCGGGTCGACCCGCACGTTGGTGCACCCGTACAAACCCGGAGTTAGAGACGGCCCTCGTCCCACGAAGACCGGCGTGACGCGCGAACCGGGGAGGATGAGGGGCGGCTCGGGGGCCATCTACGGTCACTGACACCAAGCGGTGCCGAGCAAGGAGGTCCGCCGTCGTGGCCCCGACACCTGTCGCCTTGATCTGAGCGATCCGGATCTGCTGGCCGATCATCTGCCGCTTGACGAATTCGCCTGGCTGCGCCGGCTCCCTGGTACTCAACAAGCCGGTAGCGGGAAGGTCAGGTCTCGGACGGGTATTCCGCAGGACGACTCGTCCCCGCGCAACACCCGCGCGATATCTGGCTCGTTGGCAGTGTCACTTCACCTACTCGAGCCGATTGGCGTGCGAGGTCCGTCGCGTCGGCGACTCCACGCGGATCGCCGGGATACAGGTGGGCATACGTGCGAAGGAAGAGCACCTGAGGCGTAGATATGGCAGGATTTGCCCGGGGTTACTCAAACTGCATCTGGCGGTCATTCGGTCGGCCTCCGATGTCTGCCGCGTCAAGGGGAGGGGCTTGTGGAACTCAAAGTCGTTGGGGCCGGCGTGGGCCGAACGGGGACGCATTCACTCAAGTTGGCGCTCGAGCAGCTGCTCGATGCCCCGTGTCACCACATGCTTGAGATACTCGGGGACCCCGACCAAATACCAGCCTGGATCGACGCCATTGAAGGTCGGCCGGTCGACTGGTCACGAATGTTGGCGCGCTACGGGGCAATCGTGGATTGGCCGGGTGGGGCGTTCTGGAGAGAATTGTCACAGGCCAACCCCGATGCGCTCGTGCTGCTATCGGTTCGCGATCCCGAAGACTGGTACCGCAGCGCCTCGAACACGATCTTCCTCACCTTCGACAACATGCCGCCGGAGCTCGCGCCCTGGATGGACGCGGTGCGCAAGCTTCTGAGGGACCGGTTCAGCGACCGCTTTGACGACCCGGAAGCAATGATCGAGGCCTATGTCCGCCACAACGACGCCGTGCGTGCCGAAGTGCCAGCGCGGCGCCTGCTCGAATGGAATCTTGGCGACGGCTGGGATCCGATCTGTGAACGGCTCGGGCTGCCAGTTCCTGCAGAGCCATTCCCCGTCACGAACTCGACGGGCGAGTTTCGCGAAATGGTGGGCATTCCACCGCTGACCTGACATCGCGGGCTGGGGCGCGGCCAGTGGCACTTTGGGGGCCCGTGCTCGAGGGTCTCGTGGGCGGGCGACGAGTCCTGTCAGCGGATGGGCTGGGCAAGCGCAACGATGATCCCCTCGGGGCCTCGGACGTAGGCCATCCGCCAAGAGCCCTCGTACTCGCCGATTCCGCCTACCAACCCGTAGCCGGCGGACGTCGTCTGGTCGACGGCGGCGTCCAGGTCATGAACCTCGAAGGCGACACTTCGCAAGCCGACCTCGTTGGCCATAGCGGCCGGCGCGCCGGGCGCGCAGGGAGGCCGGACGAAGCTCGAGAGCTCGACGCCTGTCCCCTTGTCCGGAGGCCGAAGCATCACGATTTCGGTTCTTGATCCCGGCATGCCGATGACGGTGTCGATGAACTCGCCCTCCACGAACATCGTTCCCTCGATCTCCAGCCCCAACGCGACAAAGAACTGCGTCGCGGCATCAAGGTCGGCGACAGTGATGCCAACGTGGTCGAAACGGCGTACGTGTGACATGTCGTTTCCTCCGTGTTCTAGCCCCGCGCCCGCCTCCTCACACCGATACCCGGGCAGCAGTCGGGTGGATTGGCCCCTGGGCTTCTACCTACGGGACGTTGGTTTCAAGGATGCTGACTACCAACAGCTTGGTGGCACGGCTGCACGGCCCGATCGAGCGTGCCAACATCGCCGACACCGCCCCTCGCCATGGCCGTGACAATACTGTCGACGGCTGACTGCCGGTCCCAATCGGAGGAGATGACCGTGCCCCCGCGCAGCTCGACGCTGGCGATCTTCTCGGCGATCCCACACAAAGCCGCAGATCGCGAATCGCCGTCGGTGAGGGAGTGCGAGGTCGTACAAGAATCGTTCAGGAAAGCCGTGTCACGTCGGCGCCAACACGACGGCGACGTCGACGATTGCCACCACCAATGCGGCCACGAATAACCAGACCAATACCCAGACGGCGGTGTTGTGCTCCACGTCAGCTAGATACGGACCCTGGTTACACCCTCGGCAGAGATGCCAGGCCAGGCGGTCCTTAGCGTCCCCTCCCTCGGTCCAGCCGCGGTAGACCGCCGATCTCACACCACCGCTGTCCCTGCATGAGCACGTTCCGAGCTCGGACTGCTGCCTACTGGTGCCCGCGTGACCCATTCGCCGGGAGGTGAGACACGCTGGCCCCTCGATGACGCTGCCGATAGCTGCGGGACAACTTCGAAGAAGAGATCAACCCTCGGCAACGGGCTCGTCGAACAAGAGGAGCTCCTCCTCGTCGGGAGGCTGAAACATCGTTGCCCACTCTTCAAAGTGAGCCCGTGTAATGGGCGAGGCTGTCCACTCGCCCGACGCATTGCGACGTTCAGCACGCTCGATCAACTGCTCCAAAGGTGCATGGAGATAATGCAACTCGACCCCCACTCCCAGCGCTCGAGCCCCGAGTCGTTTCTCATCGCGCTCAACCCGCGCCCAGTGGCCCCACTCCAAGATCACGCTCTGGCCCTGGGCGAGGAGCTCCTTGGAAAGAGCCCACAACTGACCTTCGAGGCGCCCTCTGAATTCTCCGTCCCACACATCGGCGCCCAGTTGCGTGACCCACCCGTCCTTATCCAACCTGATGGCGGGGATTTGGGGTGCGAGCTGGCGAGCCAGGGTCGACTTGCCCGAGGCCGGAAGCCCACAGATCAACACGAGCCGAGTCGATGACTTCGCCATGCACGATTTCTAACATGACGTAAAGATTTGACTGCCCCCTACATCGATCTCCTTGCTGGCGAAGTCGAGCGCAGGGTGCCGTCGCCGAAGTTGGCTACCCCTTCGTCGTCGGTCAGCCGGACGTCGAGATCAATTGCGGCAATCCCTCAATCTGGCCTCCCCGTAACCCTCTCGGGTTCACCAACGGTGTCTTTGGGTGCTCCGTGGAAATTCCGGTGTGACATGAGCCACGTTCGGACGATTGAGACGATTGAGGGGATGAAGCTGGAGACTGCTGCCAACCGGGACGGTGACCTCTCGCGCCTCAGGGCGCGGGACGCTGCGACCTGGGAGGCACTATTCGATCGGATGTATCCCCGCATGCTGGCGTACGCAGAGAGAAGAGTCGGGTCCAGAGAGGACGCCCGGGATGCTGTGTCCGAGACGTTTGCCCGCATGGTCAAGAGCCTGGACGGGCTCACGCAGCCCGACGTGACGCCTGATGGGTGGTGTTTCGGGATCCTTCACCACGTCGTCGCCGACGTGCAGCGGCGAATGTACCGCCGTCGCAAAGGGATTCCGGCAGAAATCCGGGCTGACGGTGAGGTCGCTGATGCTCTCGTGCTTGCCGACGAACATCGGGTCGTCCGGGCTGCGTTCGCCCAGCTCTCGCCAAGAGATCGTGATGTACTCGAACTCAGGGTCATTGCGGGCTTGTGCGCGGAGGAAGTCGCGCTGATTCTGTCCATGCGTCCAGGGGCCGTCCGGATGGCACAGGCGCGTGCGCTCGAACGGTTGCGGGCGGAAATCAAGATCGAAGGCATAACCCCATGAACACACCACTCAGCGACACTGATCTCCTCGACATCCTGGCGGCTGCACTTGATCCGGGCGCGATCACTCCAACTCCGCCAGAGTACGAGCAGCTCCGCCGGGCACTGGCGACGTCGCCCGCCGCAGAAGGCCAACGGATGCCACGCAAGGTGGCCCCCCTCCGCCGGCTCCCTCATCCGGTCGCGGCGGTGGTTGTGGTTGCAGCACTCACGACCGGAGGAGCCGCGGCAGCTGTCAAGACGAACACGCTGCCGGGCCCACTTCGTAACATCGCAATCGCAGTAGGGCTTCCGGTTACCTCGCCCGCCCTCGAACAGGTGGACAACGACCTCGCCGCCCTACGTGCGGCCTTGAACCTCGGTGATGCGGCAGCCATCCGCTCAGACGCTGCAGCATTGAGTCGGGACCTCGACGCGCTCAACCCGTCAGATCGGGTCACAGTCGACGGAGGAGCGAATCTCCTGCTCACAAGGGCGGACGGATGGCTCTCGGCCCATCCGTCGGGTTCCGGGCCGATCGCCTCCGAAGGGAGCCCCCTGGGCGGCGACGCGCACGTCGGAAGTGGGGACGGCCGAGCCGGCACAAGTGGAGGTTCCGGGAGCGGGGACACGAACACAGGGGGCGATGACGGATCTGAGGCTCCGGCGCCCTCGAACACCTCCAATACGGAGAGTGGAGGCGACACCTCGAGCGGGGCTACTGGTTCCGGGACCGGACCTGGCAGCACGAGCGGTGAGGGCGGCCCGGACGGCGACGGGAACACCACCTTGGGGACAGCGCCGACTTCCGGGCAGACCCCGGTAGCCGATGACGGGAGCAGTGGGTCCGGGGGCACCGGATCGGGAGACGGCGATTCCTCGAGCACCGATGGATCGAACTCCTCCTCGGACGGCGGCCAATCGTCAACATCAGGTGACTCTGGATCGTCTTCGTCGGGCGACGGGTCCACGAGCCTGACAGGGTCTTCGAGTTCCGGCGACGGCTGAGGCCGTCTCCGCCTCGTCGCCGCCGGCAACGACGTCGAGTTGGTGCACAACGCACGCACGCCATTGCCTCAGCTGTGTGACATCGGGTCCCCGCAGACGATTGAAAGGTCGTTAGCACGTTCGCCACAAGGGAGGCCCTGCGCCATGATCGTCCGGAAGCTCATCTTCGCCGGCTCAGCAACTGCCCTCGGCATAGGTCTGGCCGGGATCCCGGCTGGGGCCTTCGCAGATAATCCGCCGTCAATCGAGTCTCCGACACAACCCACGGTGTCCCAACCAATAGTGACGCAATCGGCCGGGACATTCACCGTGACTCTGCCCGGCGTCGGAAGCCTCAGTTTCGGTGTCGACCCAACTTCGGGTGCGCTCACCGCTCTGACTGTCACCCCGGCGCCAGGCACCGGCTTCGTCGCGGGAGCGCCGATGACCACTGAAGAAGGCGTCCAGGTGCTTTTCACCGGGCCGTCGGGAAGCCAACTTCTGGAGGTCAAGGTCGATCGCGACGAGGCCGTGACCGAGGTGAAGGCTGAAGTAGAGCCTCCGCCGGCCGCCGCGCAGGCCGGGGCCACGCCGGGCGACGACCGGGGGGATGACAATGGTGTCGATAACGACCAGAATGAGACGACCACCACACTCGCCCCCGATCAACCGATCAGCGGGGACGATAATGGGATGAACGACGGCGGCGACGGCGAAGGTCAGCAGCAGACGACGACCACCACAACGCTCAGCACAGGCGGCGACCAGAGCGGTTCCGACCAGAGCGGTTCCTCGGGCGATGGAACCGATGGGAGTGGGTCAAGCTCGGGAGGCTCGGGCGACCAGAGCTCCGATGGAGGCGGATCGGGTCATGGCGATTCTGGTTCCGGCTCCGGCGGCTCCGGCGGCTCCGGCGGATAGCACTTGCCAAGATCTCGCCGAGCAGCCGCCATTCTCGGTGGCCTTTGCACGCTCACGACCGCCGCCGTCTGCGCGAGCTGCAGCGATTCGACGGGTCAGAGCAGCGACGCCCCATCAGTGCGCCCGGCGAGAGCCGCGGTTACCCAAGTACCCCAACCACTGAAGACGGCAATCGGGGGGATGCAACGGGCGCCAAACTTCTCGTTTGATGCGACGGTCGTCGCGTCACATTCGACAACACGCCTCATCGGCCAATTTGAGGCACCAGACCGCGAGCACCTCGTCCTCACGACGTCGAGGGGCTCGAGTAACGAGCTTCTCTTCATCGGATCCAAGACCTATGTTCGAAATGCGGGCGGCACGTGGCAGGACGCCTTGGGAGGTGTCACAGGCTCGAGCAACCCCCTCGCTGCGTTCGCTGCTCTCGCCGGGGCGCGGTGCCGTGCAACACCCCTTCAGGACGGCTCGCCCGGCACCCGCTACGCGTGCACGCTCACGGCCGGCAGCGCCAAGACGATCGTTCGAGGCAGTGCGACGAACGGCCCCATCCTTTGTTCGGTAACGGTCAACGCAGCGACCATTTCGGACCTGAGTCTCCGAGGGAAAGGCTTCGACGTCATGATCGCCTACGCGAACGTCGGAACGACACCGCCAGTACCGCAACCCGACTGACTGTTTTTTCCTGGGTCAGTCCCTGGAGAGCGCCTCGACGTGCTGGAGCTCGATCCACAGCGGGATCAAGAACCAGATGTACGCGTTGGTGAGTGTGTACTGCTTGTCGTTGTAGTGCGTCACCATGGCGCCGACATCGGTGAGACGGACCCGGTCGTCCTTGCCCTGGTACGCCTTGACCCGTTCGAGGATCTCCACCAATTCCTCTTTGGAAGACACTTCCATCCCGAAGTGGTCCATGTTCGGTGTCACCATGAATTCGTCCTTGGCGGGCAGCAGATACAGGAACTGGCCCAATGTCCCGGTATAGAGGATGAGGGGATTGCCCTTCTCCGTGCTGTTGTCACCCTCCGTCCATCCGAAGACCTCGGAGAAGAAGTCCAGGAGCGCAGCCCGGCCCTCATCGTCGAGAACGTCGGCATCCACACTGATCGCCACGTGGTTGATCCGGGGGGCAAACGTCGTCGGGCTCATGACGACAGGCCCGGTTGCACCATCACCTTGCTGGGGATCTCGCCCCGGGCGAGGCGCTCCATGGACTCCATCACCTCGCTGAGCGGGATGTCGTTCGGCTCGATCAATGACCCGAGGGGCATCGTGCCGCTGTCGAGCAGGTCCACGGCCGGCCCGAAGCCTTCATCGTTGTAGTTGTAGGCCCCGATGATCTCGAGCTCGAAGATGATGAGCCGGTTCTGGTTGAAGCGGGGCGGTTCGAACCCGGTACCGACGATCACCAGGGTGCCGGCATAGTCCAGCTGGCCGAGGGCGGCTTCGGCCGCACTGGCATGACCCGAGCATTCGAAGGCAACGGCGTAGGGCTCCGCTACGGGCAGGGCCATGGGTGGCTCCTCCAGCGCGGCGGGTACCACCACGCGGGTCGCTCCGACGTCGAGCGCCTGCCGGCGCCGGACCGGTGACGGCTCACTCACGGTGATGTCGACGATCCCCTGGGCGCGCAGCGCGGCGACGATGAGCAAACCGACCGGTCCGGCCCCGGTGACGAGGACCCGATCATCGGGGCCGGCGTCGGCCAGCCGCAACGCGTGCAGAGTGATTGCCGTCGGCTCGGCCAGGGCAGCCACTCTGGTCGAAAGAGAGTCGGGGATCCTGATCAGACCGTCGGCCGCGACCGCCTTGTACCGGCAGAACGCACCCCGGTACCCCACGAAGTCCGCCGAGGCACGGTGCAGGCAGACCGAAGGGCGGCCCCGTCGGCAGGGCCGGCACACGCCGCAGCCCGGGCTCGGATTCCCCACGACCCGATCGCCGGGGGACCAGCCGGAGCCGCTCGGGGCGGTGGCCACCACGCCCGACCATTCGTGCCCGAGAATGGCACCGGGTTTGGCGTACCGCTCCAGGACCATGTGCAGGTCGGACCCGCAGATCCCGCACTCGGCGATCTCGACGAGCACCTCGCCGGGCC
>OUNO010000066.1_pt2 | contig 13968 bp, 15 predicted proteins | sample 1779811 | NCBI WGS metagenome assembly OUNO01 (sample SAMEA3914804, study PRJEB12502) | metagenome | biome: forest; material: soil | place: Canada | collected 2010-06-25 | depth 0.3 m | reverse complement strand
TTGATAGAACGAGTCTTCGAAATGGAAGAAGAGCGCGCGGCACAGATTGATGAACTGGCTCAGCTCGGTTTGAGTGATCTCCCGAGGACTCAGCGAACCGTGAAGCCACGCATCCGCCACGGCGGGGTCCGCGAGTGCCAGGTGCAGCTCGACGATGCGCGTGGCGCGGCTGTGCCTGATCGAGATTTGCTGATTGCGCTCTGTCTGCCGAACTTGAAGCGCGAGGTAGATGAGCGAGATCAGTACCGCAAAACCGCTGACGAAGCTGCCCAAAGACGCAAGAACCGAAAGTGACATGGAGGTCTCCGCCGCTGAGTTGATCGGGCGAGGCTAGGCGCAGCTGGCGCCGATGTCATGGGGCGAAGCTCGGCTCGATGCGGCGCGGAATTTACTGGCGCGCCCTTGAAGAGCTGAGAACCGCCCCGGAGCCAACGGAGCTGAGCCCGGCGAGCTGAGCTCGTCCTGGCCGCTGCGATGTCGAACCCGCGAGCGCGGCGAGCCCGCGAAAACGTCACGGAGTGAGGCGATGAGCAAATTGCTGGTCTGGGGTGTCGTGGTGCTCGGTGCGAGTGGCGTTGCGAGCTGCGGCCGAGCTCGCGTGGATGGACCCGCGGACGGAGCGGCTGGCGCAGTAGCGGAGAGTGGCCGGGGCGCTGGCGGCGGAGCGAGCGAGGGCGGCGCTGGCGACGCGGGAACGAGCGGCGGCGGTGAAACGACCGAACCAGGAATGGGTGGTGCTGGCGCGAGCGGTGCTGGCGCGAGCGGTGCTGGCGCGAGCGGTGCTGCTGGCGGTTCTTCGATGTCCACGACGTCGGCTGGTTGCGGCAAGACTCTCCCTGCGCTGGCGGTGCCGGGCACGTTCTCGGAGCTCGCGAGTGGGTGCGCACGTTACGCGATCCGCGACTTGGCAGGCGAACCGGACGGCCTTCCCTCGCGTTTCAAGCTCTACTGCCGGGTGAGGGCGAGGAGCTAGCGTTCCCGGAGCCACGATCCCGACGCACGGCCGCCGTGGGCCGCTCCGCGCAAGACCGCGGAAGCGTCGCGAAGCGCGCTGGCACACGCTGCTAGCCCTGGGGAGTGACGCTGGTCGCGGCCGCCTCTTTCGACGTTTGCTCGATCGTGACGCTCGAACATTCAGTGCGCGAAACCCGGTGCGAGACGGTGGAGCTCAGCGAGTAGTTGAAGAATTCATCGACAGCCAGCATCCGAAAAGATCCGATGTTGGACAGATCGATCAGCGTTGTGTCCACGCCACCGGCTCCGGCTGGCACGGGCTCTGGGGCGACAAAGCCAACGTGCAAGGGCCGGGGATCTCGCCGCGCGAGCTCGGGGTGCCGGAAGGGCGCGTTGTCCTCCGTTCCGTAACCGAGATAGACATGGTTCGGCCGAAGGTAGATCAGGGTGACGAGCCAATCGGCATATTTCCCCGATTGCCAGCTCGCCCCGACGCCGACCGGCTCCAAAGGCAGCTCATCCACGAGGCAATCAGAAACCAGGAGTGCGGCGTTGGCGTCGATGCTGCGGCCATCCACGCCGTTCAGCGCTTGCAAAGCGCCGCGCGAGTCAATCACGCCTGAGCCGCGAACGCCCTCGATGCCGGTGCTGGTCTCTTGCCCGTCGAAGTCTCTGGTCTGCGAACTGCCGTTCGTCACTTGGAAGTCGAAGTTGGCACTGCCGTCCGACGACACGGAAGCGACGCGCAGCCATTCGTCTGCTTCGATCTCGATGTATGGCGCTGGGCGTTCCGCGTCTCTCAGCTTCAATGTTGCGATCCAACGGCTGTGAATATTCACAACCGAGTGAGCCGTGAAGTGGTAGCGCAGCAAGCGTCGAGGCTCGGCGCCCCTGCCGACCACTTTGATCCTCGCATCCCGTGGGGGAGCGGGACGCGCCGGCGCCGATGCAGACCGTGGCCGGCTAGTGCAAGCCGCCAGGGCGAGTAAACTGAGTGAGCAAACGAAGCGAGCAACCGCGGGCATCGGCGGTCACTCTGCATGACCCGTGCCCATAGGGCAGCGTGCCAATGTGCGCGCGGACCATCGGGGTCATCGGAGGGTGAACGCCCGACGGTCGATGTGTGGTGATTCCACCACGCCGATCCGTTCACACCTGCTCAGTGCGGCCCTGGCTGAGCCGCCCCGAGCTGATTTCTCACAATGCCGCGCAGGGCGTGCCGCGTGAGCCAACCGTCCCGAAGCAAGGACTGCAGCATGAGCCCTCCGGTCATTTCGTGTCGCTTTCTTAAACGGACCTTCGATGGAAGTGCCTCCGAAGCGTCGACCCACGAGGTCGTGAGTCGTCGGATTGTCGCGAACCAGGGTTGAGGTTAGTCCTTCCCATGGAGGCTAGGCACCATGCCCAACGTTCGAGTTCATTCCGCGTTCGAGCCCTTGACCGTCTCGCGTCGCACGCCCGTATTCGTCCTTACTGGCGCAGGGATCAGCGCGGAGAGCGGGGTTCGTACTTTTCGAGATGCCGGAGGGCTCTGGCACAGCTACCGATTCGAGGACGTGGCGAGCCCCGAAGCGTGGGCCAAGGATCCGGCGCTGGTTTGGAAATTTTACTCGGAGCGACGCGGGCAGCTCACCGGGATCGAGCCCAACAGCGCCCATCGTGCGCTCGCCGAGCTCGAGCGTCAGCTGGGCGACGCCTTTTTCTTGTGCACTCAAAACGTCGACCCATTGCACGAGCTCGCGGGCTCACAACGCCTGCTCCACATGCACGGCGAGCTCGTGAAAAGCCGGTGCGAGCGCGGCCATGCCCCGCCGTTCGACGACACCGCGCTCTATCCGACCCTCGCGGACATTCCGCGGTGTGACTGTGGTGGCCGGATCCGTCCGCACATCTGTTGGTTTGGAGAAGTTCCGTTCGACCTCGATCGCGCACAGGCCGAGCTCGCTCGCTGCCGCGTGTTCGTTACGATTGGCAGCTCCGGTGCAGTCTACCCCGCAGCCGGTTTCGCTGCGACGGCGCGCGAAGCCGGGGCGCGCACGGTGTACGTCGGACCCGAAGCGCCGGACAACGCGGACCTCTTCGACGAGTGCCGCCTCGGGACGGCGACCGAAGCCGTACCCGCGCTGTTTCGCGTCGACCCTCAGCCCGACTGACAGCACGACCGACGATGAACCTCGCGCTATTCGACTTCGACGGAACCGTTACCTTCAAGGACACGTTCACTCCGTTCATCTATTTCGCCTCGAGCCAGACGCGAATCGTACTCGGCACGGTGCTGCTCGGGCCGATGATTCTCGGCTATAAGCTGGGGCTAATCGCGGCCCCGAGGATGCGCGCTGCGATCGCGCGCGTCGCCTTTCAGGGCCGTCGCGAGAGTGAAGTGAAGGACCTCGGCGCTCGCTACTCGGCGACGCTGCCTGCGCTGGTACGCCCCGAAGCGCTCGAGAGGATTCGCTGGCACCAGGCGAACGGCGACGTCGTCGTGGTGGTGTCGGCGTCGCTCGGAGCCTATTTGAGCCACTGGTGCGAGGGGCACGGCGTCGAGTTGGTCTGCACGGAGCTCGAGAGTAGAGACGGCGTTCTCTCTGGCCGATACGCGGGTGGTGACTGCACGGGGAGCGAGAAGGCGCGGAGGGTGCAGGAGCGGCACGATTTGAAGCGGTACCCGATTGTCTACGCCTACGGCGATACGAAGGAAGACCGGGAGCTGCTGAGCCTCGCGACCCAACCTTTCTTCCGTTGGATTTCCGTTGGAAGCGACGGAACTAGATCTTCGCAGTAGCACTCGATTTTTGTGCGCTGTGACAAAAGCGGGGGTCTCCTCGCAAAGCAACGCCGCCGTCCTTCTCCGAATAAAGCTCCCGGCGCTCGACGAAAATGTGACCGCGACCGACGTCTGACTCCACACACGGGTTGGCGTACTCGTTTGCTCGCGATCGATTGTCCGATCCTGAAAGGCAATGGACGTGCCGTACCAGCGCTCTCTCTACCTAGGATTCGTAGTGTCCATTGTCGCCGGTTGCACCACCGGAGCCATCACTGGTGACCCCGGTAGTCGCCCAGGGGCCAATGGCTCCTCGGGCTCTACCAGCAGCGGCTCTCCAGGCGGCAGCTCCGCCGGCACCGGCTCGACCGACCCCGGTTCCGGGGGTGGAGCGGGGCCACTGTCGCAACCGACGGCCAGCATGCACAAGCTGTCCATCGTCGAGTTTACGAACAGCCTGCATGACCTGCTTGGCAGTAACGCCCCCGTTGCGTCGGAGCTCGAGCCCGATCAGCAGGTGAACGGGTTTCGCTCGATCTCGGGCGCCGTCGCGGCGGTCTCGCCGGCGGGCGTTGCCCAGTACGAGGTCGCAATCAATGCAGCGACGCAGTTTGCGTTCTCCAGCGCTACGCAAGCCAAGACGGTTCTGTCATGCGTTCCAACGAGCGCCACGGACGCGAGTTGTTCTGTGAGCCAGGTGCTGGGCACGTTCGGGCGGCGAGCGTTTCGGCGAACGCTGGCGCCCGAGGACGTGGCCCGCTACGCCGCCGTGGCGACGGACATCGCGCAGCAGCCGGGTGGCAGCATTCTGATCGGGCTCAAGTACGCGGTCTCGGCCATTCTGCAGTCGCCCGAGTTTCTCTATCGCGTCGAGCTCGGCGCTCCCAGTGCGGCCGATGGCGGCCGCACCAAGTACACCGACTTCGAGATGGCATCTCGTCTGGCGTCGCTACTCTGGGGCTCGGTTCCCGACGACGGGTTGCTAGATGCCGCGGCGAGCGGGAAATTGTCGACGCCCGAGGGCGTGCTCTCCCAAGCCAATGCGATGCTCGTGTCGCAAAAGGTCCATCAGTCGTTCAACGACTTCACGAACGACCTGTACGGCTTGGATCCCAGCTCGGGAACGCCCCTGAGCACGACCTTCAAAGATCCAACGTTCTATCCCAATTGGACGATGACGCTGCCGACGGCCATGCAGCAAGAGCTGGCAATGCGCATCGACGACGTGGCATTCACTGGCGATTATCTGTCCTTGTACGACTCGCGCGTCGTGTTCGTGAACAACGAGCTGGCGAAGATCTACGGCCTGCCCACGGCGGCGGTGGATGGCTTTCGCCGCGTGACGCTCGATGCGGGCTCGCCGCGGCTCGGCCTTCTGGGAAGCGCCGCGATGCTCGCATCGAATGGTCTCCCGCAGCGCACCTCGCCCACCTTGCGGGGGCGGTTCGTGTCCGAGCAGCTGCTGTGCAAGACCATCCCGGAGCCGCCGCCCAACGTGAACCTTGCCGCGCTCGACATGTTGCCTCCCGGGTCGTCGGTCCGAGCGGTGCTCGAGCAACATCGCAAGAACCCGGCCTGCGCCGCCTGCCATACGTTGATGGATCCGATCGGTCTCGGCCTGGAGAACTTCGACAGCGTCGGCGCCTTTCGGGTTACGGAGAACGGCGCGCCGATCGACGCGACTGGCGATCTCGACGGCGTTGCCTTCGCCGATGAGGCCTCGCTCAGCACGGCGTTGCGAAATCACCCGAACGCAGTCAGCTGCTTCGTGACCAAACTGTACGAGCACGCTCAAGCAAGGGCGCCGTTGGCCGTCGATGCCACGGTGATCGCCAATCTGAGCAAGCAGTTCGAGGGGCAGGGCCACCGTGCCGACGAATTGCTGGTCGACATCGTAACCAGCGACGCCTATCGCTTCGTCGAAATTCCCACCAAGTAAGCCCGGAGAAAGACTCATGTCGCGCTTCGCTCTTTCACGTCGAACCGTCCTCCGCGGCATGCTTGCAGGCGGCATCGGTGTTGCGATTCCGCTGCCGCGCATGGCCGGCATGCTCAATGACAATGGCACGGCCTACGCCTCGGGGGCGCCGCTGCCATTGCGTTACGGCACTTGGTTCTTTGGCAACGGCATCAACCCGCCAGAGTGGGTGCCCGCCATGACGGGGGTGGGCAGCGCGTGGTCGCTCAGCCCAGCGCTGATGCCCCTGCAGCCGGTCAAGTCGTACCTGCAGGTCATTACGGGGATGACCAACAAGATCCCGCCCGATCCCGCGCACAAGGGGCGCCCCGCCGCCGCGCTGACGGGTGCGAACGCCGGCAGCACGGACGTGCAGCTACCGTCGATCGATCAGCTCTTGGTCCCGATCCTCAATGCCGGGTCCATGCCTGCTTTGCCGAACGGCCTGCACGTCGGCATCTCCAACACCTCCGGCGCCGGCGCGTTGGATCTGCGGATCTCGTTTCGAGGCCCGAATGCGTCGAATCCCCCGCAGTACGATCCGGCAGCCGTCTACAAGCAGCTGGTGATGTTCGGAGGGGGCAACACCGGCGGGACGAAGCCGCCCACGGGGCCAGACCCGGAGCTTGCTCGGCGCAAGCGGGCGCTCGACGCGGTCTTGGACAGCGCGGCATCGCTGCGCCTGCGCCTCGGCAAGGCCGACCAACTCCGTCTGGACCAGCACCTAGAGGGCGTGCACCAGATCGAAAATCAGATCGCCATCTTGTCGACGACGCCGACGAACCCGACGACCACCAGCGCGAAGCTCGTCGATCCGGCGATAGCCTATCCCAACATGGGCGCGGTTGGATCGATCACCCAGTTGCGCAGCAGCGCGATGAGCGATCTGATCGTCTTCGCTCTGGCCACGGACATCACTCGCGTCTTCAGCTTCATGTTCACGTGCTCGGCCTGCCATGGCAACTACGCCGACGCTGGGCTGGATCCCGTGACCTTCCACGAGGACTACGGGCATCGCAAGAGCCCGAAGGGCCTCGACTACGCGACCAAGGGCTTCTCGACGGGCGTGCAATTCGCCATGAAGAACCTCAACAACACGTTGACGGCCATGATGAACTGCGCCGACGGCGCCGGGAACCTGCTCGACAACTCCGTGGTCTACACCACCTCGTGCACGAGCGAATCGCAGACGCACAGCGGCAACGACTACCCGCTCTTGGTCGCGGGCAAGGCAGGCGGCAAGCTGAAGACCGATCAACACCTGCGTCAGGTCGCAGGGCCTCCGGGCGCGACCGGAGCACCCAACGGCGACAACTCGTCGAAGGTACCCTTCACGTTGCTGACGGCCTTGGGCAGGCCAGAGAGCCCCTGGGGCATGGGCGATTCACAGGTCAGCTCAGGGCTGCCTGCCATGCTGGCCTGATCCCTGGCTCGACATCGCACGGCGAATGACCGTCGTTGCGGAACTTCGCTTTCGGGTTGCGCCAAATCGGACGGCAGGAGCCCGCGTCTATGCAGGCGACGTTTGGACGGGTCTGCCGGGAGCCGCCGTCCATACATGGCCTGTCTGGACGGGTGCAGCCGGGAGCCTCCGTCCGTACACGGGATGTTTGGACGGTCGCGGCCGGGAGCCTCCTTCCATGCACGTCATGTTTGGACGTTGGCGCGCCGCAGCCGGCGTCCGTACCCGGCCTGATTGTGGGTGCTTCGGCGCCGAAAAAGGCACACAGTGTGCGCATGGCTGGCCCGGCGGGTGGCTCGAACGAGACAGTGGAGTACCGGAGCTCGAGCGCGTTGCCAGGCGTCGAGGTGATCGCGGCGCGGAACTCGCCTCGGGCATGGCGCATCATCCCAGAGTCGTACGGGCTCGTCGTGTTTCGAACCTGGCGCGGCCAAACACGGACTCGTGGGCAAGTCGACGCGGCGGAGCCCGGGCTCGCGTTCTGCAATATGCCCGGTGAGTTGTTGATCGGTACCCCCCACGGCCCCGGCTCGTTCGACGTGCTCGAGATCCAGCCCTGGATCCTGGAGCAATGGCTGGAAGAGCAGCAGCCAAGCTCGGTTCGCCCGGTCTGGGCCGCGGTAATGAAGCCGATTTCCGAGCGCCTTCGGCAACGGTTTTCGGTTTTCTTGGATCCATCGAGACCTGCCGCTTCGGCCATGCAATTGCAATCACAGCTGCTGGACCTGTCCGAGTTGATGATCGGCGAGCTGATCCAGGGTGCGCAGCAGCCGCGGCCAATCGTCGGTCCGCCGCTGCGCGCTGCCGCGCGCATGCGTGAGTGCTTGAATGAAGAGGGTCTCAACGTCGATCTCGAAACGCTGGCAAAGCGCGCCGGCGTCAGTCGCTTCCAGGCTTTGCGGGCATTCAAGCAGCGCTATGGGCTACCGCCGCATGCCTATCAGCTCTGCTTGCGAATGAATCACGCTCGCCGTCTCTTGCTCCAGGGGGCTCCCGCGGCCGACGTCGCGCTGCGCTGCGGCTTCGCAGACCAAAGCCACTTCAATCGCCATTTCAAGCGCTTCTACGCAGTGACACCCATGCATTACGCGCGCTCCCATGCACGGCCAGCAGCTGGTGCGCGCGCGCCCGAGGGAAGGAACGCGCCGAGCGCTTTGATGGAGTCCTCCGACCGCTGATTGTCAGACGCTCGTCGCGCACGTCGAAAGGCGAATCTTGTTTGGCTCTCACTACTAGGCAGCGAGATCGACGCGTTGTGGAAACCGGCTAGCTCCCGATGGCTCGCAGGGTGTCGAGCAGTTGCTGCAGCTCGCCTGCGTTCAACCAGGGCGACAGCAAGTCCAAATCCGCGAGCGAGCAGCGAGTGAGCTGCCCGACGCTGCGCGCCTCGGCCACCGCGACGAGGATGCGGTCACCGAGCTCGTTCAGCGCCGGGCGGATTTGCGTGGCCAGATCCAGTGCGGTCGGCTCGCTGCTGCGGCGCTGCACGGCCTTGCTGAGCTCGATCTGCAGCGCGAAAAGGGCGCGCGTTTCGGCTTCGGGTAAGCCCATTCTCCGCGCGCTGGCCGCAGCCGAGTCGAGCACGAGCTGCTCGCGCGGCAAGTCCTCGATCGGCATGCCGAGCTTGGCTTTGGCGCCTGCGACGAGCGGCATGAACGCCATGCGTCGCGCGAGCAGGTCGGTCAGGTTGCCGAGCGCGTCGAGCCGCTGCTGTTCCCCGAACCAGCGCTGCTGTGCGCTCTGGATCCGTGCAGAGTTGGCGCGCAGCCAGCCTTCGATCTGCGCGGCCAGTTCCAAATGATCGGGCGCGAGCCAATACACCTTGCGCGCGAGCGCAGGCTCACAGCGCAGGCTCCAGCCAGGGCGTTCGAAAACCTTGCGTTCGAAGCTGTCGGTGACGATCGCGCCCGCACGCCCGCTCTCCAGCAGCTCGGGTAACCGTTGGTTGGTATCCACGGTCAGGAGCTCACGACCCGCAAAGTGCGCGCGCGCCCATGCTTCCAACACGCCACCGCGATTGACCGCCACCCGCGCCGCGCGCTCATTACCCAGCACGCACGGACCACCACGCGCGACGGCGCGCGTCAAAAAGCCGGTCACGGCACGTGTCGGCTGCCAAGTGACGCCACTCATCGCCACGTCAAACTCGCTATTTTGAAGCTGATTTTGCAGCGTCGGCCAGCGAAAGCTTACCCATTCGAGCTCGAGACCCAAGTCCTGCGCCAGCGCGGCGGCAATCTCGGCGTCGAAGCCGCTCACCGTGCCGGCTGCGTCGCGAGTCGAAAAAGGTGCGTAGTCGCCGCTCGTCCCGACGCGCAACTTCGAGCGCGTCGCTCCCTTGGCTGCGCTGGTGGCGGCCGCAGTTGAAGGCGCCAGAGCCCTTGCCGGCTGCGGCGCACGACTTCCCGGTAGCGCAGACGCCGACGCCGCAAGCACTGGCCGAGCAGGCGGCGGCGCGTGATTCGCGCAACTGAGCCCCAGCCCGAGCCAAACGAAAGCCGTGAACCAGTGGGTCGCTCCGAACGCCATGACGGCGCAGCTTGGGGAAAAGCAATGGCGTCGTCAATCGAGCGGTGCGGGCGAGTCGCGAGATTGCGCGGGAACGTCAGTCAACCGGATCGGCCCCACGAGAGGAGTAACTGCATCTAGCTCAGAGCCTGGTTCTGATTGCTCCGCCGGGAACCTCGTGCGATTCTGACTCGGGTATCGATGAGCTCGGTAATGAACACGGCTCAAGAAGTGATCGGCTTTCGACGGTCAGCTTCGACGCCCGGCTTCCAGATGATGGACGCCGCAAACTCAGCGCGGGAATGGCGTGTCGTTTCCCACTTGTTCTACGTAGTGGTGTTCGAGACTTGGCGCGGCCCGATCAGCATGGGCGGGCGTACGCAGCATGGCGCACCGGGTTTCGTGCTTTGCCAAAAGCCCAACGAGCTGACCATCGGGCGCCCCGCGGGCGGTTTGCCGGGGTCGTTCAAGGTGCTGGAGTTCACTCCCGAGTTCCTGGAAGAGTGGCTCGCCGAACAGCCGGGAGCCACGGTGCGTCCCGAGTGGTCCGCCGCAGTGCAAGCGCTCAGCCCGGCAATGAGCTCTCGATTTGGCCGGTTTTTCGAGGCGTTCCATGCGGCGGCGTCACCGCTTCAGCTGCAATCGGAGCTGCTACGGCTTTCCGAAGTCGTGGTGCATGGTCTCATCGCCGGCATGCCCGAACGCGTCGCGCGGCTCGAAGGTGCACCGATTCGCGGCACGGCTCGCATGCGCGAATGCCTACACGAAGAAGGCTTCGACATCGACCTCGAGACCCTGGCTCGCAAAGCCGGCATGAGCCGTTTTCAAGCGCTGCGCGCGTTCAAGCGCCGCTACGGTCTCCCCCCTCACGCCTACCAGATGGCAATGCGCCTCGGGCAGGCTCGTCAACTACTGAACGAAGGCGGCGTCCCTGCCGACGTCGCGCTGCGCTGTGGCTTCGCGGATCAGAGTCACTTCAATCGGCACTTCAAGCGCACGTACGGTGTAACGCCGCTGCACTACGCGCGCGGGGAGCAACGAAGCGGGAGGTACGCGCTCCGCCGCTCCAGCGACCCCCAGAGAATCGTGTCGCGCTCCGATCGCTAATTGCACTGCGCGCAAGGCTGTGTCGACCCAGCCTTGCGGTCGTGCTCCGCGCAACGCCTTTGCACCCGCGGTTGAGCTCGCCCCGTGATTCCCCCGCGATCACGGCGCGTTCCGGACCGAGGCAGCCTCCCGCAAAGCGCGCGCGCGAGTGATCGATTGCAAGGGCAGAGCGCTCTGTTCGATTCTTTCCGAGCTGGGCGCGCGGGATGAGCGCATTTGGTTCGAGCTCGCGCGCTACTTCGACGAGGAACCCATATTTGCGGCCGGCGCATTAGCTCGATATGGCGACGAACGAGCCCTTGCGCTTTTGGAACGCGAAATCCGCGCCTTCGCGTGTGAACCCGATGATCTGGCGTCGCGTTTCGACCTAGGCGAGCTCACCGCTGCTTACGAGCAAATTGCCGGCGTGCTTCCCGATGATCTATTGGAGATCGTCGACCTCCTAACGGAGCACGGCACGGTGCTCGATCGACTGGTGACCGCACCGTTGCCGGCAGCGAGCACCAAGATCGGTAGGAATGATCCATGCCCCTGCGGCAGCGGACGGAAGTACAAGCGATGCTGCCTTGCCTGAGCCAAGTGACGGCTCGCAGCCCGCGGTCGCCCGCAGCCGCTGCGGGTCGAATTGGGGGCCTAGGTCCCCGTGTCTCCGCGTTGCACGGCTGAATTCGAGCTGGCAGGCGGATCGATCAGCACCCACAGTCGCGCGATCTTTCCGTCGACGATCTCGGCGGCGTCCATACCGGTAACGGCGATGGCGCCGCCCTTTGGGCCGGCGTGCCAGCGCAGGTAAGCAAACCCGTGATGCCCAACGGTCCCCCCCTCGGGGACGAAACCGAAATCGGGACCAAATTGCTCCAGTAGCTTGCCGGCCACCTCCGAGATCGCGGCTCTTCCGAGCAGGCTGTTCGTCGGCTCGTGCATCACGGGTTCATCGACGAAGAGCTCTCGCACGGCTAGCTCGCGCTTCGTCGCGTCGCGTTCATTGAACACGCGCTCGAGATTCGAGCGCAGGAGCGAGTCGTAGTCCGGTTCTGTGGTTGTCATGCGGGTTTATCCAAACTTCACGAGGTCGAGTGTGGGCGTCGAGCGGCCCGGAAACTGTGCGAGTCGCCCGCTGGTACGTGGATGCAGGCGCCCTCTCGCTTTACTACGCTTTCGCGGATTCTGGTGACCGTGCGATGCTTCCGCCCGTGAGGCGTCAGTGGCTGTTCGTGGTGCTCGTCGGTGCTGCTATCTCGTGCCGGCCTGGCGCGGCGTCATCGCCCGCGGTCATCGCCACGGCGGCGCCGAGCGCCAGTGTGAGTGCGAGCGGTGGGGCCAGCGTGAAGCCATCGGGCACTACACCGTTGCTACCTCCGGCGAGCGCGGTGCCGCTCGATCGGGAGCTGTTCGCAGCTGCGCAGGCCGAGGTAGCCGCGGCCCTGCGCGACCTCGAAGAGCTCGTGAACATCGACAGCGGGACCGGGGATGCCGACGGCCTCGCTAAGGTCGGTGCGCTGCTGACGGCACGCTTGAGCGAGGTCGGCGCCCGAGTGGACATGACGTCCGCCGCACCGTCCGTTGGCAGCACGATTACGGGCAGTCTGCGCGGCTCGGGCACACGCGACGTGCTGTTGATGATCCACTTCGATACCGTGTTTGCTCCGGGTGAGGCCGGACGCCGGCCTTTCCGGCGCGAGGGCACACGCTTGTTCGGCCCGGGTGTAGCTGACGCAAAGGGCGGAGCGGCCATCCTCTTGCACGCGCTCGCCATCGCGAAGCGACGCGGCATCACGGGCTATCGGACGCTGAGCGTGCTGTTCAGTCCGGACGAGGAGAAGGGCTCGCCCGGCTCTCGCGACGCGATTGGCAGGCTCGCCAGCAGTCAGGACGATGTGCTCTCCTATGAGCCGCCGGACGGCGAGCGCGTGATCGTCGCCACGAACGGTATCGGCCAAGTCGAGCTCGTCGTGAAGGGCCGCTCCGCGCATGCCGGCGCGGCGCCGGAACAGGGTCGCAATGCCGCGCTCGAGCTCGCGCACCAAGTCTTGCGGCTCGACCATCTCGGTGATCCGGCGAAGGGCACGACCGTCAATTGGACCGTGCTCGCCAGCGGCGAGCGCATCAACATCATTCCCGATCTGGCCCGCGCTACCGCCGATCTACGCTACTCCGATCCGAGCGAGCTCAACCGGGTGGAGCACGACGCGCAGCAACTCACCCGCGAGCACCTCGTGCCCGACACGCAGGTGAGCGTCACCGTGATCGATCGCCGTCCGCCTTTCGCGAAGAATCCGGCCAGCGAGCGCTTGGCCACGCTCGCGACGCGGGTCTACCTCGGCCTCGATCGTGAGCTCGGTACCGTCGCGGCGCGCTACGGAACGGACGCGGGCTATGCCTACCGCGCCGGCCGAGCACGGCCTGCCGTGCTCGAAGGGCTGGGTATCGTGGGCGGCGGCCTTCACACGTCCGACGAATGGGCGGACGCGGGCAGCATCGGTCCCCGCCTCTACCTGACGCTCAAGCTGATCGAGCTACTGGGCAACGCGCCGGATTAGAGCCGTGCGCGTGACCATCAAAAGCAACTAACCGCGCTCGCTACGCCTTGCCGGATTCGGCGGCATCGAGCACGTCCCGAACCCTGCGAAGGAGTGCATCGGGCGTGAAGGGCTTCTGCAGGAATGCGACGCCAGCATCGAGGACGCCGTGGTGGATGATCGCGTCGTCCGTGTAGCCCGAAGCGAACAGTACTTTCATCTCCGGTCGCCCGGGAGCAAGCTCGCCGGCAAGCTTTCGACCGCTCATTTTCGGCATCACCACATCGGTCAACAAGAGGTGGATCTTGGCGGTGAAATCCTTCGAAATCAGAAACGCTTCGCCACCGTTCGCCGCCATCAGCACGTGATAGCCATTCCGGCGTAGAATTGCGCACGCCACCTCGCGAACCTGCTGCTCATCCTCTACGAGGAGGATGGTTTCTGTGCCCTCCAGCTTCTTCGGCACGACAGAGATGACTGTTGCGGGGGTCCGATCCGTTCGCGGGAGGTAGATCTTGAATGTGCAACCGCAGCCCGGCTCGCTGTAGACACGGACATGGCCGCCGCTTTGTTCGACGATGCCAAACACGGTCGAGAGACCGAGTCCGGTGCCCTTGCCTTGCTCCTTCGTCGTAAAAAATGGTTCGAAAATGCGCGCCTGCGTCGCGGCGTCCATACCGATGCCGGTGTCGCTGAC
>OUNO010001663.1_pt4 | contig 13985 bp, 14 predicted proteins | sample 1779811 | NCBI WGS metagenome assembly OUNO01 (sample SAMEA3914804, study PRJEB12502) | metagenome | biome: forest; material: soil | place: Canada | collected 2010-06-25 | depth 0.3 m | reverse complement strand
TCTTGAACTTTTCCGCAGCCCTCGTGACTGAGCGCGATCTGACTTTTTCCACCGTCGCTCTGCATGATCTTGCGCAAACGAGCTGCGACCTGAATCTGGCCTGGATGGGGGCGCACTTCGTGGATCTCGGGCTCGAACGCCGTCTCGGTTCCACGGAGAGCTTCGGCGGTCATCGCGCCCACGACGTCGGCCGTGTCGCAAAGATGTTCCGCTTCAAGTAGCGCAAGTGTGCCGATCGCGGTCATGAACTGCGTCCCGTTGATGAGCGCGAGCCCTTCTTTAGGCCCTAGGCGGATCGGCTTAAGGCCCGCTTTTTTCAGTGCGTCCGCACCAGAAATCGGAACCCCACCCATACGCGCACGGCCTTCGCCGATGAGCACCAGTGCGAGATGTGAAAGTGGCGCAAGATCGCCGCTCGCACCCACTGAACCCTGCTCAGGAATCATCGGGCAGATGCCGTGATTCAAGAGAGCCAGGATCTGTTCAACAAGTTCGAGACGAATACCTGAAAACCCTTGGGCCAAAGCGGCTGCGCGAAGGAGCAGCATCGCACGCGAAACTTCGTCCGCCATGGCTGGACCCACACCGACTGCGTGTGAGCGAAGCAGGTTGTACTGAAGCGTTTCGATATCGGCATCGGCAATTCGCACGTTCGACATCAAACCGAAACCGGTGTTGACGCCGTACATGGTTTTGCCGCTCGCGATTTCAGATTGAAGAAAATCGTATGCCTTTTGTATCTTCGCGCGCGCTTCTTTCGAGAGCGTGACTTTTCTACCGACAATCGCGACTTCGCGAACCTGTTCCAAAGTCAGTGGCGCGAGGCCTAGCTGGAGTGGTGTCGAGTCAGATGCCAGAGATAAAAGATGTTTTGCCTGATGGCTGAATGATGCCGGATTCATTTTGAAGTGCCCTTAACTTTGCCCCACACGACGAAGCTGCGCGATCGCTTTGCGGCGGTCTTTTGCTCCGAAGATCGCCGAGCCCGCGACGAAAACGTCTGCGCCTGCACGGCGAACATGCGCGACGGTTTCGGCGTTAATTCCACCGTCGACCTGAATCAGAAACCGCTTACTGCCTCGCGCTTCGGCAAGACGTTCGATTTTTCCAATCGCGCTTTCGATAAACTTCTGGCCGCCAAACCCTGGGTTCACGCTCATCACAAGGACTAGATCCACAAGATCCAGAACTTCTTCGAGCACCGGAAGTGGTGTACCTGGGTTGATCGACACACCGACCTTACAGCCGAGCTCGCGAATTCGATTCAGCAATCGATCGAGATGGACGGTCGCTTCGGCGTGAACGGTAATCAGATCGGCGCCGGCTTTCGCGAACGCCTCGACCCAGTTCTCGGGGTGGGCCACCATGAGATGGCAATCCATGAAAAGCTTGGTGTGAGGTCGCAGCGCTTGGACGACCACAGGTCCAAACGTCAAGTTCGGAACGAACTCACCATCCATCACGTCGAGGTGCAACCATTCTGCACCCGCCTGTTCAACCGTGCGAACCTCGGAAGCGAGATTTGCAAAGTCTGCGGATAGAAGTGAAGGAGCCAGAATCATCGAACTCTGCGGCCCCCATGCAAATGGGCGGGCCGAGATTTTCTTCGCTTTTTTGGAGGTCATTTACCTTCAGAGACTAGCTTAGAACCCGTCGCAAGCGGAAGCGACTTTCCTCGTCCTCGAAGGCCATTCAGCAGCCCAGCGGCATCGACTTCTTTTTTGCCTTCCCACTGGACGGCTCTCAGCTCGAGCGAACCCTGCGAAGTTCCAAAAAGGAGCATCCCCGAGCGCTCGAAAATCTGCCCGAACGGGCCTTGGATATCGTGTCGTGGACTGACCTTTTTGATTTTCAGCCGTTCCCAGGCGCCCGGCGCCATTTCGACCATAAGACTCGTGCCCGGCCAAGGATTGAGGGCTCTTACCCGACGATCCAAAGCTTCTGCGGTCTCCGACGGTTCCAGCCATTCCATCTCTTTGGAAAGCTTCGAAGCATACGTAACGCGACTCTCGTCCTGCTCCGCGCCCTTAAGAGTGCCGTCCGCCAGGCCTTTCAAAGTTGGAATGATCAGCTCGGCGCCCATCTTGGCCAGGCGATCGTGGATGGCGCCCGCCGTGTCTTCTGCAGAGACGGGGGTTTTCGACTGAAGCAGAACCGCGCCAGCATCGAGCTTTTCCACGAGATGCATGGTTGAAACGCCGGTTTCAGAGTCGCCGCCGAGAAGCGCCCATTGAATGGGGGCCGCCCCACGCCAACGAGGAAGCAAAGACGAATGAATATTGATGCAACCCAAGCGTGGTAGCTGAAGAACGTTTGTTTTAAGAATTTGCCCGAATGCGACAACGACAATCACGTCGGGCTTATAGGCTACGAGCTTCTCAAACTCTCCGGGCAGAGTGAGCTTTTCGGGCTGCTGAATCGTGGTGAGACCCAGCGCGAGTGCCTTGGACTTCACCGGAGTCGGACGGAACTCCAAGCCACGACCCACCTGGCGATCAGGCTGCGTGTAAACCGCGACAATCTCGGCGACCGAATGGACGGCCTCGAGCGCAGGAACCGCGAAATCGGGCGTTCCCATGAAAACCACTCGAAGCTTAGAGGAAGTGGTGGTCACTGGGGGCTCCGATCAACGCTTCTTTTTCATCATCATGTCTTCGAGTTCAGCTTCACGAAGAGCACGCTCTTCACGCAGCTTCTTACGAACCATGTCTTTTTTAAGCGGGCTCAACCGGTCGATGAAAAGTTTTCCATCGAGGTGATCCATCTCATGCTGAATGCAAACCGCCATCAAGCCTTCGGCCGAAAGCGTCTTCGTCAGGCCGTCGATGTCTTGGAACTGAACCTTGAGCTTCTCTGACCGTTTGATCTCGGCCGTGTACTCAGGAACCGAGAGGCAACCTTCGCTGATCGAGGTCGTGCCTTCGCGATAGATAATTTCTGGATTGATGATGATCTGAGGCTTCTTACCGCTGATCACGCTGCCATCGACGACTTCCGAGCCGGCCGGAATGGACTCACCCTCGGGAAGCTCCTCGAGATCATAGTCGGTATCGATCACGATAATGCGCTGGAGCAGACCCACTTGGTTAGCGGCCAAGCCGATGCCTGGAGCGTAGTACATGGTTTCCAACATGTCGTCGGCAAGCTTGAAGAACGACTTCTCGACGCGAGCGATCGGCGCCGCTTTCTGCGTCAGGACGATATCTGGAAATGTGTAGATCTTAAGTTTCGCCATTTGATTACTGACCCGCTACTTCACTTCTTTTGGCGCGAGATCAAGACGCCCGCCAGGGCTCCGAAAACCGCGCTAGGCAGCCAGGCGGCGAACCATGGAGGCAGTGCGCCGTTGGTCCCTAGCGATAGTCCTACAGAGAAAAAAAGCCAATAGAAAAACGTAATTGCGAGGCATGCGCCCATATCACGGGCAACGCCGCCTTCTCGCCTGCTACGGACTGAAAAGGGCACGCCCAGCAAGCACATGACCAACGGAATGAAGCTCAGGCTCCACCGCGAATGGTACTTCACCTCATACGCCTTCGTATCCGCCCCAGCGGTCCGAGTTCGTTCAATATAGGCCGAGAGTTCCTTGAGACGCAGGCCGTCCACTTCGCGTTCGATTTCTTGGAAGTCCTTGGGGGTCTCCTGGATCACCAGGTCCTTTTCCTTAAATCGGTGCGTCAGCGGAAACGGATCGTCTTTCGGAAAAACAGTAACGGTGCCATCGATCAGCTTCCAACCCTTGGGCGTGAAGGCGGCCTGCTCGGCCTCGACCAGCTGCCGCAGGTTGAAGTCTTCGTCGAACGTGTAGACGGCCATTCCGCGAATCGTCTTCGTTTTCGCGTCGAAGGTTCGCAGATTGTAGATCAGGTTTTTCGAGCGGTACCAGATCTTGTCCTGCTTCACGTCCAGGAAGAAGTCGGCTCGCTTCTTCATTTCCTGCCAGTAGTAGGTCGTCCGTTTGCGATAGAGCGGCGGAAGAATACGATCCTGAAGCACGAGTAGAAGGCATGAGAAAATCAGGACGAGCGAAACGATCAAAGAGACGATTCGCGGAAGGCCGATCCCGATGGAATAGCTAGCCGTCAGCTCGTTCGTCCGATTGAGTCCCGAAAGAGTCAGAACCGTCGCAACCATAACTGAAGGCGGGGCCATCATGACCAGAACCGCCGGAAGCTGCATGAGATTGTACAAAACGGTCTGATGGGCGGGGTAACTCTTGTCCATCAATTCAGACATGATGGCTTGGAATAGATACAGGCTGCAGAGCCCCAAAAGGGCAAAGGCTAGGTTCTTTAGGAATATGCCTGCGATGTATCGATCGAGAGTCTTCATGAGTTGGGTGCGTTAGTAGTTTTACTCTACACCTTCGGGGGGATACAGAGTATCGTCAAACCCATGGCCGATAGCTCAACAGAACAAACCGCCAACGAGCCTGCGAAACAAAGCCGCAAACAGTGGCTGATCGAGAACGTCACCTCGCTCGCTCTGGCTCTTCTTCTTGTCTTCATGATCCGCTCGAGCGTGATCGAGGCATTCAAAATTCCTTCGGGGTCGATGATTCCGACACTGTTGATTGGCGACCATATCTTCGTCAATAAGTTCGCTTACGGAATCAAGATTCCGTTTTCTGACCTGGTGACTGATTCGCCTATTTACGTCATCAAACGTGCCCCGCCTAAACGGGGCGATATCATCGTCTTCATGTATCCGAAGGACGAGAGCTTTTACTACATTAAGCGCGTAATCGGCGTGCCGGGCGATACGATCGAGATCAAGAGCAAGCAGCTTTACGTCAATAATCAGCCGGTCGTCCGCGAGACGCTGGGTGGCCCTGACGCTGATAAAATTTTCTCGAGCCTCGATGACCCTCGCTACAGCCGAAACAACCTCGAGCTCTACAAAGAAAAAATCGGCGATGATGCGCACGTCATCATGCTTGATAAGAACAACTTCCTTGGCGACAGCTACGGCCCACTTTCAGTGCCACCCGACAGCCTTTTCGTCATGGGCGACAACCGCGACTTCTCGAACGACAGCCGCTTCTGGGGCTTCGTACCGATGCGTAACGTAAAAGGTCGCGCGGTCGTGATCTGGCTCTCACTCTGGGTCAGCATCGCCGACAGCCAGCTCGTGTTCCGCCCAGGCCGTATCGGCACTGTTCTTCACTAAGCGAGACGCTTCGAAGCTAGATCCAAAGTCTTGCCCGCTACGCGGCGGAGGCGCTCGGGCATGCGGTCGAGGACCCACGATACCGCGGGCGCGGTCCGGTAGTACGCCCGCACAAAGGCGCGTCCGCTCATCGTTTTCATCAAACGCTCGTCGCGAAAGCTCATGAGGCGATCCAGCGTTTCAGCTTCCGACACATCGAGAAGCGAAGTCGCGATGAAACACTTCTTTCCAGTCAGTGCGCGATACGAATCTTGAAACGCCTGACGGTGCTTCGGCTTGCCGCGCGAAACATATCGTCGCAAAGTTTCGGCCGCGACATGTTGATGAGGCAGCCCTTTGGAAAAGAGAACGTACTTCTCGAGGTAGCCCAGAAATTCGCGATGCTTCCTGCCCGAATCGGTTCGGTCATAGAGCTTCGCGAGATCCCAGAAAACGCCGCTCACGACGAGAATTTCCGGCATTTCCTTTTGCTTGTCGAAAAGAGCTGGCGTCAATCCGTTCTCTGGAACGCCTTTGTAATCTTCGAGGACACGCAGGTAGGTGTAGAACGCCTTCACCGCATCGCCGAGCTTATGCTCTTGGTAATTTCGAACACCCAGGCGAGCGATCTCAAGCCGCTGGCGAAACAATTCGCGTCGCAGCTCTTCAGCTGCGCTCGTATTTCCCGCCGGTCGTTTTGTGCCCGGAACCCGGGGTCTATCAGTCATTTGTTCCCAGTCTACCCGATGCTGTACGGATCGACATCAGCGAGAAATGGCCATTTTCGAGAAAAACACGCTTCCTTGGCTGCATGGAGTGCTCGCTGTAAGTGGCGAATGTCCTTGGCCCGAAGCAAAAGGTCCCATCGGAAGTAGCCCTGAGCTCGCTCCAAGAAGGCTTCGCTCGGCCCAAGTACTTCGCATTCCTTTTCGTACTCTTTCAGCCCCTGCGCAACGAACTGGGCTCGTGCTTGAGCTTCTTCCTTGGCTTCGCACTCAAACCGCAGGCGAGCCAATCGCCCAAATGGCGGATAAGAGAGCACCTGTCGGAGGTCTCTTTCGCTCTCGAGAAAGTCCTTCTCACTCATCGTTCCGGCGACGGTTTGAATCACAGGATGGTCAGTCTGAAAGGTCTGAATGAGAACACGCCCGGGGTGTTCGCCTCGTCCAGCCCGACCCGAGACCTGGGTCAGCACCTGATAGGCGCGTTCTGGTGCACGGAAATCTGGCCAGCGAAACAGCGCATCTGCCAACATGACAACCACCAACGTCACGCCTGGAAAGTCATGCCCCTTCACGAGCATCTGTGTTCCCAACATTAAGTTGGCGCGACCCGACCGAAACTCTTCTAGAACCGCATCGAGACGCGAAGCGCTCGTAACCTGATCCCGGTCGAGCCTCAGTGTTTTTGCGCCTTCGACGAGCTTAGGAATATCTTCTTCCAGACTTTCGGTTCCTGCGCCCATAGGCAGCAGATTCGATCCATCGCACTTATTACAAAGGTCAGGCGTCGGTTCAAAGTGCCCACAAACATGGCATCTGAGCTGAACCTTCTTCTTGTGGACGGTAAGGGAAATGGAACAGTTCGGACACTCGCGAACCTGTCCGCAATCTTCGCAGAGTAAAAACGCCGCGAAGCCACGACGATTCAGAAAAATCATGACCTGCTGGCCCGCTGCGATTGTCTGCCGAATCGCTTCGAGAGTCTTCTCGGCCAAAGGAGCCTGAGTTCCTTCGACTCGAACCTCTTCACTCAGATCAATGATTTCCACGGCGGGTAAGCCACCTGCGGCGATACGACTAGGGAGTTCCGCGATCGCATACTTGCCTTCACGAACTCGCTCGCGCGACTCGAGACTCGGAGTTGCCGAACCCAGGACCACGGTCGCACCACTCATTTTCGAGCGCACTACTGCGAGATCTCGTGCGTGATATCGAACGCGATCTTCCTGTTTGTAGGTCGGGTCATGCTCTTCATCGATCACGATAAGACCGAGATTTTGAACCGGCGCAAATACCGCGGAACGTGCGCCGACCGCGACTCGCAGTTCACCTTTTCTTAATGCAGAACCCACGTCGCGACGTTTTCCATCGGCCAGCGCCGAATGCCAAAGCCCGACGGGAACTCCGAGACCTTCTTCGAAACGGCTGTGAAGCTGTGGGGTCAGCGCAATTTCAGGAACGAGCAGGAGGACGCCTTTTCCTTCGGCCAAAGTTCGGCGAGCCAGCTCGAGATAGACTTCAGTTTTTCCACTGCCCGTCACACCATGCAGAAGCACAACGCGCGGCTGAGCGCTTGCTTCCGTTTTACGGTGCGTATCGATCAACTCGACTGCGCGCGACTGATCGTCGGTGAGAGTGACGTGCTTAAGAACGAATCCGTCTTCAACCTGCGATTCGACGGCACGAGCCTGCTTCTTGGCGCTCTTCAGTCCAAGTGCAGCGGGCGGCGCCGCGCAGTGCAAAAGTTCGCCAAGAGGAGCGCAGTAGTAGTCGCGTGCCCAGAGGCAGAGCTTCATGACGTCATCCGAAAAAATGGTCGCGCCCTCATCTCCTACCGAGATGACGTCTTTCATTTTTTCGAGCTTCAATCCATCCGGCAGTGTTTCCGTTTCACGCGGAAGCTCGACGACAAACGCATGCGTGGAGCCGCGGCCAAACGGAACCTTCACCCAACTCCCGACGCGGATCTGCGCCGCCTGTTCAGGCGTGATTCGGTAGGTAAATAAACCGTCGAGAGGCCTAGGGATGGCGAGCGAAATCAAAAGCATCGAGCTGCTTAGCGAACGATCGAATAGTAGCGACGGATCAGATCGCGGGTGGCGCCGTCGGCGGCATTTCCCGCTTCGGTATAGCCGTGGCTCGTCGATGCTCTCAGCTCTTTCGGATCTGGCGTAGTCGAGAGCTCGATCAGCTCTTCGCGAAGCACGCCCTGGCGTGCATCGGTGTCCAGTTTCGAGGCTTTCCAAGCCGTAATCGCGCCTGGGTAGGCGTATGCACCTTGGAAGCGATAGGCTTCAAATCTCAAATCGGTCGGACCTTCTTCGCCTTTCATGATCATGCGAAGCGGAAGGAAACCATCTTTCTCGACCCAAAGCTGTGGCCAAAGAAGATCCTTGGTTCCAGGCCCCATCACCCAGGCGACCTGGTTTCTGAGACGCGCCAATGACTGAATTTCAGAAGCCCGCCGCTCATCTTCATCTTTCATCTGAAGGAGTTCGGCGTCGGTGCGAATTGGAATTCCGGCCGCTCTCAAGACGGCAGCCGTCGATTCGAGATGCGAGTCAAAAAGAAGCGAAGAAACAGTCGGAAGCGCTTCGCCCGCGCGCGCGTTTTGCGCCGTGAAGACTTCGGGAAGCTTACGCTCGATTGAGTAGAGCTCGTGCCCGTTCAAATCATAAGCATGTGACTTCAGTGTTCGCGACTGAGCGTCGTAAACCATCACCTGCTTAAAACTGATTTCCGTTACGCGTGAACCTTCCATCGCGTTCACGGTGCTACGAATTCTAAGCCCCTTCACGGAAGCTCTTTTTCCGAGAATGCTCTTCAAGATAAAACCTGAAGGAGGAATGTACGCCCAAGCTACAGGCAGAGTGATCAGGCCGAGCCCGAGGGCTGTGGCCAATACCCAAAACTTCGAAGAGTTCCGCATAGACCGAGTCTAATGCAGGGGCGCCTCGGCGGGATATCGAAAAGCGCCCTCTACCCGAGGTGTTTCTTCATGATCTCGCGGACTCCAGGTGCGAGATCCGGACGACGCAGTGCAAAGGCCAGCGTAGCATCGATAAAACCAAGCCGGTCGCCTGTGTCGTAGCGGGTTCCTTCGTACTGGAATGCCAAAAGCTTTTCCCGTTGCGCCAAAAGCTGGAGTCCATCAGTCAGCTGAATCTCGCCCCCTTTTCCCGGCTTCGTTTCCCGAAGGCACTGGAAAATGGTTGGACTCAAGACATAGCGACCAGGAATAGCCAAACGTGACGGTGCGGCATCCGGAGATGGCTTTTCAACCAATCGATCGACGTGCATCAGGCGCGGGTTCAACATCTTGCCGCCGACGATTCCGTACTTCGAAACCTCAGCCGCAGGAACTTCCATCACGCCCACGACGGATGCGCCTTCGCGCTCGTAAATGTCGCAGAGCTGGCGAGTGCACGGAATCGGATTGTCGATCAGATCATCGCCCAAAAGAATCGCGAACGGCTCGTTGCCGATGATCGGTGCTGCGCAGAGAACCGCGTGCCCTAGACCCATCGGATTTTTCTGACGAATGGAAATCAGATTGCAAAGCTTGCCGATCGAGCGCGAAAGCTCGGCCAGCTCATGCTTAGCCTTTTTGTCCATCGTGTCTTCGAGCTCGTAGTTAAAGTCGAAGTGATTCTCGATGGCTTCTTTGTTTCGCGCCGTGATCAGAACGATGTCTTCGATGCCGGAACGAACCGCTTCTTCAACAATGTGTTGAATCATCGGAACATCGACAATCGGGATCATTTCCTTCGGGATCGCCTTGGTGGCGGGAAGAAAGCGGGTTCCGAGGCCAGCCGCTGGAATGACGGCTTTGCGAATACGATTTTTGGAAGAAGAGGTCACGGTGCGCTCCTTAGAATACGCTCCGCAAACCTTAGTTTGGAAGGAGTTCACTCCTATCCCGGCTTTCGGTTTGCTACGCGTTTTCGACGAAGCCTGACGGGCCCTAAGCGCGGCCTGGGTACTTCGCCTGCCGGGACTCTAGCTCGGCTTTGCAGTCGATGCAAAGAGTGGTCGCAGGCGCGACTCGCAGACGTGCTTCAGTAATCGACTCGCCGCAGCTGTCGCATTCGCCAAAAATGCCGGAGTCCATGCGGCGAAGCGCTTCGTCGATCTGCACCAGGAGACCGCGATCGCGGTTTTTCATCTGAACGATCAAACCGCGGTCAGTATCCTGTGCGGCTTGATCAACGGAGTCGGTGAAATTCAGTTCTTCATCGAGCATTTCAGCAGTCGCCAGGGCCAAATCACGGGCCAAAGTATCGCGACGAGCCAGGAGTTCATTCTTGATTGATGACGTCGTTGTGCTGCTGAGTGTCATAAGACCCTGGCTTGTAGCGATCTGAAAAGGATAAGTAAAGGGAAATTTGACGCACTGCACAGCGAGCAACCTCGGCTATGCTCCCCTGCGTGAACCGACAACTGCTGGTACTTACCGGGTTTTTTACCTCTATCCTCTGCTTTTCGACGCTCCCGGCCTGGGCCCTCGACGCCTTTACGCCGCGAATCGCAGCTCTAGGTGGCGCCGGAAGAGCGGGACCGCTTCAAAATGACGCGGTTTTCCTCAATCCGGGATTTAGCGCCCTCGTTCCGAACAACAGCTTCTCGTTCGACTGGCTCGGCTACCGCAGCAACGACAGCACAAGTCATGGTCGCAACTACACGGTAGCCGCTCAAGATGGTCGCGCCGAAGTTCTTCAGGCGGGCGCTGCCTACACGCTTCGCGAAGACGCCGCGTTTATCCACCTCGGCCTTTCGCATGCCTTCGTGCGCCGCTTTGGCTTCGGGATCGCGGCAAAACACATCATGGATCCAGTTCGGAAAACGAGCGCACAAGACGGAGTCTTTTCTCTCGCGGCAGTTCCGACCGATCCGCTCCAGCTCGCGTTCGTCATCGACAACATTATCCAATCCAGTTTGGGAATGGAGCACGGCTGCTACCGCGACTATGCCCTCGGAGTTAAGTACAATGTTCAGGGCATCTTTCTGATCTACTTCGACCCGCAGCTGACTCCTGTTCTAGAAGATCAGTTTGGCTACACGGCCGGACTCGAATTCGTCTTCATGTCCGATCTCTTTCTCCGCATGGGAAAATTCAAAAACATCACGGTGCCCTACATCGCCGCGCGTGGTGACGGCTATGGACTCGGATTCGGTTGGGTCGCGCCTCGCATCTCGCTCGACTATGCATTTTCCCGCTTAACAGCCCCGTCGCCTTATAGCGCCCATGTCTTTGGCGCGACGATGTACTTTTAAGAATCGCGCCCTGATTAAGAATCTCGCCCGAAGAAGACTTTCGGAACACCACTCTGTGGATGCGGCACGAGAATCAAAGGCGCATTGGGATAGAGCTGCCGTGTTCGCTCGAGTGTCAACGTCACTTCCAGCGGACCCTGCGCGATAATTTTTCCGCGTTGAAGCAGGACGCACCGCTTCGCCCATTCCGTCGCCAGGTTGAGATCGTGCGAAACCAGCACGATGGTAAAGCCCTCCTCGCGAGTAAGCTTCTCAAGCAGGGCGCCGATGTGCGCTTGATGATGAAGATCCATTCTCGAAAGCGCTTCGTCTAAAAAGAGAGTCTTTGAGCCCTGAACCAACGCGCGCGAAATCGCGATGAGCTGTTTCTCACCGTCGCTCAACGTATGAACGTCACGATATCTGAGTGCCCAACACTGGCAGCGCTCCATCGCAGCTTGAGCGCGATCACGCTCAGCCTGCGTGGTGGACGAAAACAAGCTCGCCGCTGGATGCGAAAGTCTTCCCATCAAAACTGCGTCGATCGCACGAAGTGGGAAGTCCACGCGTAAATCAGGACCTACGTAGGCCACGTGCTGCGCGCGACGATTCACGGCCATTTGAGAAAGCGACAGGCCTTGAAGTCTGACCTGTCCCTCACTCGGTTCAATCAATCCGGCAAGAAGCTTAAGGAGCGTCGACTTGCCGGAACCGTTTGGTCCGATCAGCGCGACGAATTCTCCGCGTTCAATTTCGAGAGAAATCTCGGAAAGCGCATGAGCTTGATTCGGATAACCGAAATGAACTCCGTAAGCTCCAATCCAGGCACTCATCGCGTGGCCTCGGTTGTCACCGCAGCTCGAGCTTTGCGAGTCAGCAAAAAGATAAACAGGGGCGCACCAATCAGCGCGGTCACTACGCCGACCGGAAGTTCCAGAGGGGGCACAATGGAGCGGGCCAAAGCATCGGCAAGCGTCAACGTGGTTGCACCCCAGATGGCGGAAAGGGGAAGCAAGTGAAGATGAAGTGATCCGAAAATCCGACGAAGAAAATGCGGAACCACGAGACCGATAAAACCAATCATCCCGCTACCACTGACGCAGAGTCCGATCAGAAGCGAGACCAGGAGAAGCAGTCGTCTACGCACGCTCGCAACCGGCACACCCAGCGATGCCGCCGCCTCTTCGCCCAAAAGGAGCGCATCGAGAGACCGCCACCGACTCCAGATCAGTCCAACCAATAGAATCGAATCAGCGAGAGAGAAGAGCGCACCCGAGAGTCGAGCGCGTGAGAGATCGCCCATCAGCCAAAGTACCGCGCCCTGAACTCCGCCGGAATCAGCGAGTGCCATCCAAAGCGCAACTAAGCTTGATCCCAGAAACCCCATCATGACTCCCGCTAACAGGAGCGTGAGCCCAGTTACTCCGGGTCTAAGTGAGATGAAGTAGAGGATGCCTGTGAAGATCATCGCACCTGCAAATGCCGACCCCGTCAGACCCGCCATGTTCAGTCGAAAGCCCAGAGTCATTCCGAGAACGGCGCCCAGGGTCGAGCCAGAAGAAATGCCCAGCGTGTAGGGTTCACAGAGTGGATTTGAAAAGAGTGCCTGCAGTGTCGCGCCAGCGACGGCGAGCCCCATCCCTACAGCGGTAGCAAGGAGTGCGCGTGGCAACCTGACTTCCGCGATCAAGGCCATATCCGCATCAGAAACGGCGCCGGTCTTGAGCGCGACGATCATCGCAACAAGCCAAAAGCTGATTCCAAAGATATAGGCTCGGAGGTGACGCCTCGGCGAATCGAACTCATTTTCCTGCATGAGTCGGATCTCCACGAAGTGCCTTATTCAAAATCGACAGCCCTTCGAGCAAGCGAAGCGAGGGGCGAATCAAGGCATCGGCCTTGAGTAGCTGTACGCGCTTATCTTTTACCGCTTTCATGCGCGGAAAGCGGTCCCAACCCTTAACGGCATCGGCAAGTGTCGTGTCGTCAGGGCTCATCGCGAGGACCAGAATCTGATCGGGATTACGATGAACTGCATCTTCTAATGCGGGACGCGGATACCCTTCTTTGCGATCGCCGTAGACGTTCTTCGCCTCAAGCAGCTCGAGAGCTTCATTTAAGAATGTATTACCGCCCACAACCACCAGAGGCTCTGTCCCCACCTGCATCATGACACGAGGATGGGTCTTGCTCGCTGACGCTTCTTTCTTGAGATGGCTCAAGCCTGCGCGAAAACGCGCCGCGAATGCTTCACCACGGGCCTTGTCACCGAGTGCGTCGCCCACGAGGATCATCGACTTTTCGACCTCATCGAAATTCTTGGTCGAAACCACGACAACCGGGATTTTCAGCTCACGAAGACGTTCAATCTGATCTCGATGATTTCCATCGAAAGTGGCGAGGACGAGATCGGGCTTCAAGCTGAGAACGCGCTCGATATTGAACCGATCGTAGCGACCAATCGAAGTCGTCTTCTTCAAGGCCGGCGGATAGTCGGTCAGCTCAGAAACACCGACGATTCGTTCGAGCTCGTCCCCGACTAGATCGGCGGCAAGTTCGCCCAGCGAAGGCACCAGTGTAACCACACGCATCGGGCGAGCGACCAGTGTCACTTCCTTACCGAGCGCGTCTTGTACTCTGTGTACCGAGTGTACAGTCTGCCCGTCAGCGGCTTGCGCTATCCCTGTTATGAAAAGGAACAGCGCAGTCCGGAGAATGGGCATCTTCATGCGTGTCGATTTTTCAGCTGCTTCAGCTGCTTCAGCTGCTGAAGGCGCCAAGCCAAGACCGCACCGGCCGCCACGAAGAGCATGAGCGAAATGAACTGACTGGTCGAAAGAACGTCTTCGATGACGAAGCCAC
>OUNO010001327.1_pt3 | contig 13985 bp, 13 predicted proteins | sample 1779811 | NCBI WGS metagenome assembly OUNO01 (sample SAMEA3914804, study PRJEB12502) | metagenome | biome: forest; material: soil | place: Canada | collected 2010-06-25 | depth 0.3 m | reverse complement strand
ATGCGCAAGGACGTGACCGCCAAGTGCTACGGCGGCGACATCAGCCGCAAGCGCAAGCTCCTCGAGAAGCAGAAAGAGGGCAAAAAGCGAATGAAGTCCGTGGGCAGCGTCGAAGTGCCGCAGGAAGCGTTTTTGGCCATCTTGAAGCTCGAGACCTGAGCTGTTCGGGCGCGGGCGAGGGAGCGGCACACGCGCTCTTGCGGGAACCGGGTTCAGTCGTTACAAAAGAAGGATACTGATGAGTAGCTCCGGCTCCAAACTGCGTGAAAAACGCATCGCCGAATTGAACGCTGGCGCGACGGCCGACGGCAAGGTCGAACATTTGGAGACCGTGGCGTTCGGCCCGGCTCTGGCCGTGGAGCGCTTTCGCTTCGGCAACGGGCTCGAGCTCTTGTTCTGTGAGGATCACACCGCCCCGGTGATCGCCTACCACACCTGGTTTCGTGTCGGCTCACGCCACGAACGGGAGGGCAAGACGGGCCTGGCGCACTTGTTCGAGCATTTGATGTTCAACGAGGTGGAAGGCCGCAAAGCGGGCGAGTTCGATCGTAAGCTGGAAGAGGCAGGAGCCGAGAGCAACGCCTCCACGTGGCTCGATTTCACGCAGTACAACGTGTCGATCCCCAAGGATCAGCTAGCGCTGGTGGTAAAGCTGGAGTCCGAGCGCATGAGCCGGCTCGTGCTGCGCGACCCGCAAGTGAAGAGCGAAAAAGAGGTCGTAGCCAACGAGCGCCGCTACCGCGTCGATGATGACGTCGAGGGCGCCGTGAGTGAGCTGCTCTGGGCCACCGCATTCGAAAACCACGCCTACAAGTGGCCGACCATCGGCTGGATGAAAGACATCGAAGGTTTCACGACCGAAGATTGTCTGGAGTTCTACAAAACGTATTACGCGCCGAACAACGCGGTGCTGGTGATCGTGGGTGACGTGCCCGAGGCTGCGCTCTTGAAGCGGCTCTCGGCGGCGTACGGCGCCCTGCCCGCGAGCACGCTGCCGATCGAAGACGTGAAGCCCGAGCCGCCGCAAGGCGCCGAACGCCGGCTGGAGATCAGCAAGCCCACCGCGACGGAGAAGCTCGTGGTCGGCTACCACAGCCCCGCCATGGGTGACTTCGATCACCCGGCCTTGTCATTGTTGGCCGAGGTTTTGTTCAGCGGCCGCGCCAGCCGCTTGCATCAGAAGCTGGTGCGCGAGCTGGAGCTGGCCACCGAAGTGCGCGCCTTCGTGGGTCCGTTCCGCGACCCGGGCTTGTTCGAGCTGTTCGTGTCTGCGCGGGAAGGGCAAACCGCCGAACGCCTTCTGGAGGTGATCGACGCCGAGTTCGAGCGCGTGCAGGCCGAGGCCATCTCGCCCGAAGAGATCGCGCGCGCGGCCGCCCGACTCGAGCTCGGGCTCTTGGCGGGGCTCGAAACCGTCGATGGCAAGGCCTCGACGCTCGGCTTCTACGAGACCGTGCTGGGTCGTCCGGGCGCTGCGTTCGAGCGCTTGGAGATCACGCGCCGGGTCACCGCGAGTGACCTACTGCGGGTGGCACGCCGCTACCTGCTGCCGCGTTTTCGCAGTGTGATTTTGGTTCGTCCAGACTTGAACGCCAGCAGCGATGTCAGCAACGACGGCGACGACGCAGAGGCCGCAGAATGAGCGCCGCAGCGACCGTGATTCGTTTGGATGACGCGGGGGGTGCCGCCGTCTTGCTGGAGACTTCGCGAGCTTTGCCGCTGGTCTCGATCAGCATCGGTCTGAAGACCGGCGCACTGGTCGACGAACCAGGCAAAGAAGGCAGCACGCGTCTTCTGTCACGCTTGATGCGGCGCACCGCGGGCGGCCTGGAACCGCAAGTGATCGACACGCGCATCGACTCGCTCGGTGGCTCGCTCGGTGCGGACGTGCTGCACAGCACCATGGTCTTCCAAGCGACCGTGATCTCGCGTTCACTGAACGCGTTCGTCGACCTGCTGGTCGACGTGCTCGCGCGCCCCGGCCTAGCCGAGGCCGAGCTCGAGCGCCTGCAACGCGAGACGCTCGCCGAGCTGAAGGATTCGCTCGACGACGATCGCGGCATCGCGCGGCGCTTCTTCCGGCGTCGTTTCTTCGGCTCGCATCCGTACGGGCGCTCGGTCTCGGGCACGCCCAAGACCGTTCCCGCGATCACCTCGGCCGACGTTCGCAGCGTGTTTCAACGCTCGTTCGTACGGGACAACCTGGTCTTCGCGTTCTCGGGTGACCTCGACGCCGCGGGCGCTTCGCTGATCGCCAAGCGCATTTCCGAAGCGCTCCCCGCAGGCGCCGCGCCGATCGACGACACGCCGGAGCCCGTGGCCGTGCCCGGCCGCCGCCTGGTGCTGGTGGACAAGCCCGAGCGCACGCAGACCCAGATCCTGATCGGCTGCCTCGGCTCGCACACGCGAGACGACGACCACGTGGCGCTGCTCGTGGGCAACACCATCTTCGGCGGTACATTCACCGCGCGCATGACCCAAGAAGTGCGCTCGAAGCGCGGTTGGTCGTACGGCGCGTACTCGAATGTCCCGTTCGATCGCCGGCGCCAGAGCTTCAGCATGTGGACCTTCCCCAAAGCGGAAGACGCCGGTCCCTGCGTGAAGCTCGAGCTCGACATGCTGCGGGACCTGCGCGAAAAAGGTGTGACGCCCAAAGAGCTGTCCTGGGCCAAGCGTTACTTGGTTCGCTCGCATTGCTTCGCGATCGACACAGCGGCCAAGCGCGTAGGCCTCGCGCTCGATCAAGCCCTCTATGATCTGCCGGAAGATTACTACTCGCGCTACCTGGAACGCGTGCAGGCCGTAACGCTGGAGCAGGCCAACGCGGCGCTACGCAATCGCCTCTCGGTCGAGGATTTGTTGATCACCGTGGTCGGCACCGAGTCCCTCATCGGCGAGCCCGTGCGCGGCGCGATCGAGAACTTGGCGTCGACCGAGGTCGTCGCGTTCGACTCGCTGGATTGAGCCGGGGCGCTCGAGCCTGCTGGAAGGAGGCTCGAAGGGCGCTATGGGTCGAGCCCGAGCGCGGTAACGAGCGCTCGGGCAAGCTCGAGGGCGCGGCCGCGGGCGCGCTCCTCTTCAGCGGTGATCGAGGCTTCGGGCGCGAGCGGCGTTTCGATGTCGACGTACAGCTTGAGCTTCGGCTCGGTGCCGCTGGGGCGCGCGAACACGCGGCCGCCTCCGGCGAGGCGCAGCTCGACGAGCAGCGTCGGGCCGCGCCAGCTCGGGGCATTCACTTCCGGAATGCGCAAATCGCGCGTGGAGCTGACGGCCTCCCCGGCGAGCTCGGCCGGCGGCGTGCTCGCCAGTTGTTGCATGGCCTCGGCAATGCGCGCCGCACCGGCCGAGCCATTCAGCACCACGTTGTGCTGCACGCTCACCCACAAGCCGTGCTCGCGGTACAGGGCGTGCAGACGTTCGAGTACGGTCTTGCCCGCCGCGCGTGCCTCGGCCGCCAACTCGGCGAAGGCCAAGGCGGCGCTGATGCCGTCTTTGTCGCGCACGGCGCGACCGAACGAATAGCCGAGCGCCTCTTCGTAGCCGAAGCAATAGCGGTAACTCTCGGCTTCGAGCGCGATGCCTGCGGTCCACACCCACTTGAACCCGGTGAGCACGCGTTCGCAGCGTGCGCCGTACTTCGCCGCGATGCTCTCCAGCATCGGCGAAGAGACGATCGAAGCGAGCACCAATGCGCGTGCCCCCGCGCTGCCGTGAGACAGCGCAAAGTCAGCCAAAAGCAGGCCGATTTGGTTGCCGGTGAGCGGCAGCCAACGGCCACTCGGGGTGGGCAGCGCAGCCGAGAGCCGATCGACGTCCGGATCGTTGGCGAGCACCAGATCCGCGTTTTCCTTTTTGGCCAAAGCCAGCGCGAGATCGAGCGCGCCCGGCTCTTCCGGATTGGGAAACGGCACGGTCGGGAAATGACCGTCCGGCTCGCGCTGCTCGGGCACGGTCTCGACGTGTTCGTAGCCGACCTCAGCCAGCAGGCGTTCCACGACGCGCGCGCCGACGCCGTGCAGCGGCGTGTACACGATGCGCAAATTGCGGTCAGCGACCACGCGCGGCAGCTCGCTGCGGATCTCGGCCAAGTAGCGCGCTTCGAGGTCGTTGTCGATCAGCTCCTGGCGCGCGAGCTCACCGAGCGGAATGAGTGTGGCGGGCCCCATGGCCATCATGCGCGTCGCGATTTCGTGATCGGTGGGCGGAATCACCTGCACCCCGCGCTCCGAGTACAGCTTGTAGCCGTTGTATTCGGGCGGGTTGTGGCTGGCCGTGATCATGATACCGGCGTTGGCCGCGAACGCGCGCACGGCGTAGGCGACGAAGGGCGTCGGCACCGGCTCGGCAAAGCGCTTCACGGGGATCCCAGCCGCAATCAGCACGCGTGCCGCGGCGTCCGCGAAGCGCACGCTATCCAGCCGCGCGTCACACCCGATCACGACAGGTAGCGTGCGCGGATCGCGAGCGCGCGCCAGCAATTGATCGGCCAAGGCGCGCGTCACACGCAGCACGACGGCCAAATTCATGCGTGCACTGCCCGCCGCCACCACGCCGCGCAGGCCTGCGGTGCCAAACTCGAGCGCGCCCGCCATGCGATCGGCGAGCTCCGCGTGATCCGCGGCTCCGATCAGCGCTTCGAGCTCGGCGCGCGTGACGGGATCGGGATCAGCGGCGGCCCAGGCGCTGGCGCGTCGCAGCAGCTCTGCCTCATCGCTCACGAGGGCCGCGTCCGGCTCAGCGATTCGGCGAGGCTCGTATCGTATTCGCCGCTTTGGAATGCCGGCGAAGCCAGCACCTGCTGCAGGAAGGCGAGGTTCGTGGTGCGCGGGCCTTTGGGACCAACCAGCTCGACTCGGCACTGCGCGAGCGCGGCGGACAGGCGCGCGATGGCTTGCATTCGGTCGGCACCGTGCGCGGCGATCTTGGCCAACAAGGGATCGTAGTAGGGCGTGATTTCTTGGCCGGCGATGACGCCCGAATCGACACGCACGCCGGGCAGATCCGTTGGCAGCTCGAAGCGGTGCAGCGTACCGGGCTGCGGCACGAAGCCCTTTGCCGGATCTTCGGCGTACAAGCGCACTTCTACGGCGTGCCCCGTGGGCGTTGCGGCGAGCGCATTCGGTGGAAGCGCTTGGCCAGCGGCGACCTGCAGTTGCAGCTCGACGAGGTCGAGCCCGGTGACCAATTCGGTGACGGGGTGCTCGACCTGCAAGCGCGCGTTGACCTCGAGGAAATACAGCTCGCCCGCGGCGTTGGCCACGAACTCGACCGTGCCTGCGCCGCGATAACCGACCGCGCGCACCACGGAAAGGGCCGACTGATGGAGCTTTGCGCGGCGCTCGGCGCCGCTCGGCCCGCTAAAAAAACCAGCAGGAGACGGCGCCTCTTCGATGATCTTCTGATGGCGTCGCTGCACGCTGCACTCGCGCTCGCCGAGCGCGACCGCGTTGCCCTGCCCGTCACAAAAAACCTGCACCTCGATGTGGCGCGGTGAGTCGAGGTAGCGTTCCAGATAGATGCGCCCGTCACCGAACGCTTGCGCGCCCCGATCGGCGCAGGTCTGCGCGGCGCGTTCGAGCTCGGAGGCCTGACGCACGATCTGCATGCCGATGCCGCCGCCGCCGGCCGCGGCCTTGACCAACAGCGGCAGCCCAATGCGCTCGGCTTCGGCCGCGAGGCGCGCGCTGTCTTTGGGATCGATGGGCTCTTCACTGCCGGGCGGCGGAGAGACACCCACGCCGCGCGCGATGCGCCGCGCGATGATCTTGTCGCCGAATGCTTCGAGGGCCTCGCTGGGCGGGCCGATGAAGGTCACCCCTGCGGCATTTACCGCGTCGGCGAAAGCGCGGCGTTCGCTGAGCAGCCCATAGCCGGGGTGCACGGCGTCCGCGCCGACGTCGGCAATGGCCGCCAAAATGGCGGGAATGTTGAGGTAGCTGTCGCTGACTTTGGCCGGGCCGATGCGGATCGCTTCGTCCGCCTCGGCCACGTGCGGGGAGAGCACGTCGGCGTCGGAGAACACCGCCACCGTGGCAATGCCCAGGCGCTCACAGGTTCTGAAAATGCGGCACGCGATCTCACCGCGATTGGCGACCAGCACCTTCTGAAACATCAAGACCCCTTCGCTGCAGCGCGTTGCTCCTCGCGCTCGCGCTTCTTCCGCACCAAGTCATCTGCCATGGCCAGTTGACCGCAGGCAGCCGCCACTTCATCACCGCGGCGCGTACGCACGAAGCAGCTGTAGCCCGCGCTCGCCAGAATCTCTTGAAACTCGCGCACGCTGCTGGCCTTGGGCGACTTGAGCTCCGAAGCCGTGATCGGGTTCATCGGGATCAGGTTCACTTTGCTCGGCAGGCCGCGCAGGAGTTGCGCCAGCTCACGCGCCTGGCTCGGCGCATCGTTCACGCCGTCGATCAGGGTGTACTCGATCGTGATGCGCTTGCGCTTGGGGAGCGGGTAAGCACGCAGCGCGCGCATCAGATCAGCCACCGGATAGCGGCGGTTCATCGGGATGATGCGGTCGCGCGTTTCGTCGTTCGGCGCGTGCACCGACACGGCGAGCCCAATTTTACCCGAAAAATCACGCCCCAGACGTTCGATGCCCGGGATCAGACCCACGGTGCTGATCGTGATGCGGCGCGCGCTCATATTCAAGCCGTCGGGGTGCGTCAGCAGGCGCACCGCACGCGCGGTTTGGTCGTAGTGATGCAGGGGCTCGCCCATGCCCATGAACACCAGATTACTCAGTTGCTCGTCGGGGCGCAGGTAGCGCTTGGCCAGGTACACCTGACTCACGATCTCGGAGGCACGCAGGCCGCGCACGAGGCCCGCTTGTCCGCTGGCGCAGAACACGCAGCCCATGGCGCAGCCGTACTGCGTGGAGATGCAGAGCGTGACCTTCGCCTTCGCGGTCGGCCCGTCTTCTTCGTCGTCGCCATCCGGCGCCGCGCTGGCGTCGGCATCCGAGAGATCGGTCATCGGAATGATCACGCTCTCGACGCGCGCGCCATCCTGCGCCTCCAGCACCAGCTTGCGCGTTCCGTCACGCGACTCGTGCACGGTATCGACGCGGAAGGGCGCGCTGACCCCGGCCTCTGCCAGGCGCGCGCGAAACGGGAGACTCAAGTCGCTCATCTTCTCGGGCTCGAACTCGCCGCGCTGATGCAGCCAGCGGAACAGCTGCTTGGCGCGAAACGGCCGCTCGCCGATCGCGCTGAGCGCGGCTTGCCACTCTTCGGGCAAGCGACCCACCGGATCTTCGATCTGGACCGGCAGTGCTTCGCGGTCTTCGGGGCGGGTCATGCGCCCCTCTTTTTGGCTTCGTCCCAGTACAGATCCAGCTCTTCCAGGGAAAGGCCGGTCGTGGGCTTGCCGTCGGCGCCGCGCGGCCAACCACCGTGCTGCTCTTTCACGCGCGCCTCGACGTGCCCGAAGCGGCGCGCGAAGCGATCCGAAGTGTTGCGCAGCGCGAGCTCGGCATCGACGCCGTGGTGACGCGCCAAGTTGACGATCGAGAATAGCAGATCCCCGAGCTCGTCCTCGACGCGTTGCTTGTCGCCACCGGCGATTGCTTCATCGACCTCGGCCAGCTCTTCACTCACCTTGTCGCGCGAGCCCCGCCCGTCCGGCCAATCGAAGCCGACGCGGCTCACTTTGTCGCTCATGCTCTGTGCGCGGTACAGCGCCGGCAGCGAACGCGGCACACCGTCGAGCACGCCGCGGCCGGCCTTTTCTTGGGCCTTGATGGCTTCCCAATTCTGGAGCACTTCGCCGCTCCCGCTGACCTCGGTCTCGCCGAAGACGTGCGGGTGGCGGCGCACGAGCTTCTCGATGATGCCGCGCACGACGTCATCCGGACCGAAGCCAGCGTCACGTCGGCCGAGCTCACCCAAGAACACGACCTGCAGCGCGAGATCCCCCAGCTCCTCTTGGATGTGAGCGGCGTCGCCCTCGTCGATCGCGTCGATCACCTCACACGCCTCTTCCAGAACATAACGGCGCAGCGACTTCATGTCCTGTTCGCGGTCCCACGGGCAGCCGCCCTCCCCCAGCAAGCGCTGCATCAGCAGAACCAGGCTGGGGTACGTCTGACCGTGTTGCTCGGACAGCGGTAAGGGCTCGGGGACCGGAAAAGATCGCGTCGTGGCGGGGGACATGAGGGAGTTACCAGGCCCACAATTAGCACGCAGCGCGCGTCGCGGCTCGCGCGATTTTCCCGAGATTTTGGCTTGCTCCTGCTAGACTTCGCGGGTGATGGAAGCCGTGTTGTCGGTCGAGCGCGAGGGTCCGGTGGCGACGCTGATCATGAATCGGCCCAAGACGCGCAACGCGCTCGACCCCGAGCTGCTGACCGCGTTGGGCAGCGGGCTCGCCGACGCCGCGGCAGACGCGAGCATCCGCGCGGTCGTGCTCACCGGCGCGGGCGACGCTTTTTGCTCCGGAGCCGATTTGAAGGGAGCCCTCGCTGACGTCGGTGCGGGCGCCGACCTCGGGCCGCGCATCGAGCAGTTCCACGCGCTGATCCGCGCCATCGTGCACGCGCCGAAGCCGTTCATCGCGGCCGTGCGCGGGCCGGCGGTCGGCTTCGGCGCGGACCTGGCGCTGGCCTGCGATCTGCGCGTTCTCGCGCGTGACGCTTACTTGCAGGAAAAGTTCGTCGCCATCGGCTTGATGCCTGACGGCGGCGGGAGCTTCTGGCTGCCGCGCCTAGTCGGCGTGGGACGCGCGCTCGAGTACCTGATGCTGGGCACGCGGCTGGACGCGCCGCTGGCACTGGAGCTGGGCCTGGCCAATCGCGTGGTCGATGACGAGCTGGCCACGGCGCGCGCGCTCGCGAAACAGCTCGCCGAGGGCCCGCCCCTCGCGTTGGCAGCGATCAAGAGCGCGGTGCGCGATTCAGCGCTGGGCGGCGTCGAAGCCGCGCTGGTTCGCGAAAAGCAGGGCCAAACGGCGTTGCTTCAGTCGCAAGACTTTCGCGAGGGCGTGGCCGCGTGGAGCAGCAAACGCCCGCCGAGCTTCAGCGGCAAGTAGCGCTCAGAACAGGTAGCGCTCGCCCGAGTCGCACAAGATGGTGACCACGTTGCCCCCCTTGAGCTGAGAGGCGACCTCGCAGGCCGCGTGCACGTTGGCGCCGGACGACGGCCCCACGAGCAAGCCCTCTTCGCGCGCCAGCCGGCGTGCCATGCGCTCCGCCGCGACGTCGGTCACTTCCAGCACGTTGTCGATGATGCTGCGATCGACGATTTGCGGGACGAAGCCGGCACCGAGGCCTTGGATACCGTGCATGCCCGCGGGCTTACCGGAGAGCACCGCGCTGTTCGCCGGCTCGACCGCGAACACCTTGACCGCGCTGCCGAGCTTGTTCTTGAGCGCGCGGCCCACGCCGGTGACCGTGCCGCCCGTGCCCACACCGGCCACGAACGCGGCCAGCTGATTGCCGGTCTGTTCGAGAATTTCGAGGGCCGTGCCGTGCTCGTGGCTGTACGGGTTGGCTGGGTTGTCGAATTGGCTGGGCATGAACGCGCCGGGCGTGTCTTCCAAAACGCGCAGCGCCTTGCTCACCGCACCGGACATGCCATCACCCGCAGGGGTGAGCATAATCTCTGCCCCGTAGGCACGAAGAATGTAGCGGCGCTCGAGGCTCATGTCCTCGGGCATCACCAGCATGCAGCGGTAGCCGCGCACGGCGGCGATCATCGCCAGGCTGATGCCGGTGTTGCCGCTGGTCGCTTCCACCAACGTGGCACCGGGCTTGAGCTCGCCGGCTTTTTCGGCGGCCAAGATCATGGACAGCGCGGGGCGGTCTTTCACGCTGCCGGCGGGGTTCACGAACTCGGCCTTGGCCCAGACCGTCGCTCCGCCTTGCGGCGAAAGCCGAGCCAAGCGCACGAGTGGGGTCTTCTCGATCAGACCGAGCACGTCGTCGGCGACGCGCAGCCCGCTTTCGGTGAAACGACTCGAATGGACCAAACCTTTGGGGGCGTCGCTGCTCATGTCTGCCTCGAAACTACCCTATTTCGGCGGCTGCTTGCGCGACAAACGCGGCGGGCTTGCCCAGCACGCCGAGCGCCTCTTTGCCCTCGAAATAAGGGGTCCGGAGCTTGGCCAATGCCAGCAGCTTACCAGTTTGCGGACTGCGCGCGACGCTCGTGAGCTCGCCCACGGCTTCGGCCGCGCCCGCCGCGGTGACCGGGCTGCCGACCGCGGGCAGCTCGCCGGAATCGGACAACGACAGGGCGACCAAACGGCGCTTGAGCTTGCCGCGCATGTCCTGCATGCACACGACTTCTTGGCCCAGGTAGCAGCCCTTGCTCCAGGACACGGCCCGCCGGTCGAGCGCCGCCTCGTGCGGGTTGTCCGATTCCCCGTAGTCGACGCCGAAGCGGCCCAGAGCTTGCGCGATGCGCAACGCTTCCCACTCTTCGTCACTCGCGCGCTTGAGCGCTGGGGTGCGTTCGATGAACCGCTCGAGCTCCTGCAGCCGCTCGCGCTCGAAGACCACACTCGCCGCGCCCTGACCCGTGAAATTCATCACGGCAGCGGTACCGCCACAGGCACGCGCCGCGGCGTCCGCGAGCGCAGCTGCGCCGACGCCGTGAAAATCCGCCCAGGAGTAAGCGGCGCTGGCATCGCTCAGCTCGCAATCCTCCATCACCAAGAACTTATCGAGGCTGAGCGCGAGCTTGTCTGCCACGCCGGGCGAGACGCCGACGAGCAGCCCCTCCGCCGTGGCGATGATCTCGGCCTCGCTCTGGATCTTGCCCTGCTTGTTGAGCACCAATCCGAACGCCCCGCTGCCTTCGCTGACCTTCAGCACGTCGCACGTGACGAGCCCGTTCAGCCACGATTTGGCCTCCGAGCCCGTCACCGCCAAGGTGCCGCGGCTCGGCTGCAGCACCACGAGCACCGGCTCGGGCGGGCCTTGTGGGACGGTATCGCTGGTCATGGCGGAAGCTTGGGCCCGCCCTTGGCGCGAAGCAAGGCTCGACGAACGGCCGCGAGCGCGGCTCAGTCCACCTTGAGCTCTTCGTCGATCGTCGGGTACATCGGCCCGTCTTTCAGGGTCACGTCGTCGACGGAGCCGTCGGGGTGCCGGATGCTCAGGGTCACGCCGGTCGAGACGTTGGAATTGATCAAGCTGCGCGCGGTCTCCTGATCCATCCCCTTCACCTCGCGGCCCTGGATGCGCAGCAACTGATCGCCGCGCTTCAGCTTGGCGCGAGCGGCCGGCGACTCGCCGACCACGCGCGTGACGCGGATGTCGTCCGTGCCGAGCTCGTAATACAGACCGAGGCCGAACTTGGCGTGTGCAGGCTGAACCACGAGCTCGATCGTGGCTCCGCTGTCGCAGCGCAGCTCCAAGTTCTGTTCTTCGCTGGTCTCGGCCAAGATGTTGCTGATGGCCTCGACGCAGATCGGGTGGTTGTTGATTGGGTTCGAATCCCACAGCTCGACGCGCAGCGGTGTATTCTTGGGAATGCGATAATTGCCGATCGGCTGATCGGGCCAGGTCGGGCTCAGGGTGTTCGCCTGCACCGGCGTGACCAGGATTTCCTTGTCACCGATCATCAACTTGGCGAACGGATCGGGAGCAGAGCCACCCACGGAGTCCCACTGCCGACCATCGCGCGTGCGCGTCGGGATCTGCGCGTTCGCGAACTTCAGGAACACCAGGTCATCTGGCGGTGGCGGATCGAGGCGCCGCGTGCCGGGCGCACGCACTGGCGTCGACATTTCCGGATACACCGCGCCACACCCCGTGATCAAAGCCAAGCCGAGCGGCCCCAAGATCGAAAGCGAGCTGGAAAGTCCGCGTCGAGTCGCGACGAACACCCTACCTAAAAGCATTGGGGCGAGACGCTAGCACAGCGGGTTTCCGGGCGGACAGGCCGGCGCAAGCTGCCGAACACCTGAGCAAGAGCTGCGGCTCGAGCCGCTTCAGCGCCGGAGGCCGCAGGCTTCGGCTACGCCGTCACGGTAACCGAGCCAGAGCTCGAGCGCGCGCTGCATGGCCGCAATCACCGGACCCCGATTTTCTGGGGGCACGTAGTCGAGCATGACACGCCAGGCCGCGGCGCGGTGCTCACCCTCGACCGCACGGTGTGCCTTGGTCAGCTGCAGGTGGTCGAGCGGCAGCCCGTAGTGACGCACGAGCGGATGCTCTTCGAGCGGCGGGTTCGGGCGCCGGGGCGCGCTGGGGTCGAGCTCGCCCCGTTCGTGTGCGGTGCCTTCGACGAACAGGGTGGTGACTGCGGCGCCCGCCTCCCACCCGCCATGCTGGGTCGTCTCATCCAGGAACGCACGGTAGCGTTGCGAGGCCGGGAGCAAGTTAACCTGTTCGAAACGTGACAGATCCATACTGAGGCCGCGCGGATATTCCAGGAACAGCTCTGGATGCGGCCTACCCGCTTGGATGCCACCTGTCTCTTCTTCGTACACGTTCTCGATCAACTCACGTCGCACGACTGCAATCGGGCACGCGATGTAGGCACGCGCCACCAGGATCGGAAAGTCGCGCACGTACGTTGCGTATTCCTGTTCCAGGTGGATGTGCAAACGATCCGCTAGGACCAGCCCGTTCGTAAATGAAGGCCAGGCCCAATGCTTCTTTTGCTCCATGATCCCGAGCAGCGCTTCTTGGAAGTCGTCGCGATCCATGTACTGGCCACGCTAGCAACTTCGGCTACCGTTCGAAACGGTGGCCATGCTCGTGCTGCGCTCACGCGACCGCCAGCGAGCCTGGCTCCAAGGCCGGGCGCAAGGGTCCAAGCCCAACCAGCAACGCCACGAAACGTCGTATCTCACCTTTATCAGCTAGCCGCGTGCGAATGGGTGCTCTGAGCGGTATGCTTAGTCATCGCGTAAAGCGCGCGACCCGCAGTACTTACGGAGTCATGCATGGCACGCATGTTCGGATTCATCGGTAACCGCCCAGATCTAGGGGCGCGCGTGCTCGAGGCCAACGCGAGCCTGTTGCGCGCACGGCGGACCGCCGGCGATCCACTCGGCTGGGGGCTCGGTTTTTATCAATCGGGAGAGGTGCTGCTGCGCCGTCGCCCGATCGATGACCGCGACGAGATCGACTTGGTGGAAGCCGCGGGCGACATTCGCACCGACGTCCTGATTGGTCACGTGCGCCGCGCGTCGGTGGGTGGGCTTCGCACCGAGAACACGCACCCCTTCCGTTATCGCCAGTGGCTGTTCGCGCAAACGGGTACCATCTTCGGCTTCGAGCGGCTGCGCGAGCGCCTGCTCGCATCGCAGCCAGAGTTCCTGCGCAAGAACGTGCGCGGCGAAACGGACAGTGAGCTGTTCTTCTACCTCTTCCTGTCGTTCCTCCACGACGCCGGACACTTGAGCGACGCACACGTCGCCCCCGAGCATGTCGCGGGCGCGCTGCGCGCGTCGATCGCGCTGGTCGATCGCCTGTCGGCCGAGGAAGGCCACCCTGCCAATAGCGGCGACATCTTGGTCACCAATGGCGAACAGCTGCTCGCCGTGCACCGTGAAGGCACGCTCGGCTTCCACGTCTGGAGCGGGCGGCGCGACATCGAAGAGCTGCTGGGCGAGGACGGCGTGCGCAAAGCCCGCATTCCGAGCATCGAAAGCACCCATTTCTCGCTGATCGCGTCGGAGCTGGACGGAACGCCCGTCGGCTGGCGTGAAGTGGCTCCGCAGTCGGTCGTCACCCTGTCCCGTTCGGATGCGCCGATCGTCGAAGCGCTGTAGCGTCGGCTTCACCCTGGCCGCGGTCGGGGCCGTTGCGATCGGCTGCGCTGCTCCGCCCACGATCAGCGCGCCGCCCAAGAGCGGCGCCTCCGAAGGCCGCCCAGTGCGCCATGCGCCGGGCGTTGCCGAAACGCGCAGCGCGCTACTTCCGACGCCCGTGCGCGTCGGCAGTAGCCGCGATCAGCTGCTCTTGCTGCGCGCGCCCCCCGCCACCGAGCTGGCACGCGTCACGGTGCGCGAGTTCCTGCGCGCGGCGG
>OUNO010002586.1_pt4 | contig 13997 bp, 10 predicted proteins | sample 1779811 | NCBI WGS metagenome assembly OUNO01 (sample SAMEA3914804, study PRJEB12502) | metagenome | biome: forest; material: soil | place: Canada | collected 2010-06-25 | depth 0.3 m | reverse complement strand
GCCTTGGCGAGCCGCTTGGGCGTGGGCTGCTCGGTCTTGTCACTCATGGCGGGCTCTTGCGCTCATCGGACACGCGCGCCGCCGAGTTTCCGTTTTTAAAAAAGATAGGGCAAGCCGCGGCCGCCGGTCAGCTTCCAGGCCGCCACCGTTTGCTGGATGATCGGCTGGCGGATCACGGCCGGCGGGTGCGTATTCTGGAAGGCGAACAACAAGCCGGCCGCATTGAACTGCTCGAGACCGGCGAAGAACTGCATGGTGATCAGGGCCCCGCCTTCGTTCAGGTGATAGCCGGGGCGGCGGAAGCCCATGGTCATCAAGGTGTTGATGCCCGAGGCGTCGGCTGCGATCTCGTTCGGCTGATTGAACAGCGGCACCGTGCCGGACAGCGCTTGCCCGAGCTCCGCGAGTGGTAGTTGGCCGGCAGAGGTGCACGGCAAATGCCCGAGGTAGTGATGCGCCAGCTCGTGACCGAGCACGAAGCCGATTTGCTCTTCCAACAGCTGGTGTTGGCGAAGGACCTTGCGACCGTCGGCTTGTTGCGTCGGATCGAAGAAGCCGACTGGTGGCTGGACGATCGGTGCATTGGCGCGCTGGTTCTGCACGATCAGCTGGATGTAGTCGGTCATCTTGTGCGTGCCGAAGGTTTCGTCCGTGGCTCGCGCTTGGCTCAAGTGCGCTTGGATATCGAGCAAACCATCGGTGATCGCCATGGCTGCGTGGCCGCTCGAGGTGCAGGTCGCGAACGCGTTCACGTCACCCTGCGTGCTGTCGACGACGAGCGGAATGCCGGCGACGCGCGACTGCTGCGGGGCGGGCAGCGTCGCGACGAGCTCGTTCAGGATCGATTGTGCTTGGCCACGCAGGTAGCTGAGGTCGGTGAAATTGATGGGGTCGTTGACCACCGGGAGCATGACCACACCGGGCGCTGGCAAGGGGGCTGCTTGCCCCACGGGCACCGGCGCGGGCTGCGCAGCGGTCGGCGCTTGAGCCACTCCAGGCTGGCCGGGCTGCGTCGGATACTGCGCTGGATAGGCGGTCTGCGAGCTGCCGCTCGAGCAGCCGAGGGCCGCAGCCAGGGTCAAAACAGTGAGCATGGAGAAAGTGAAAGCAGAGCTCGTGCGCATCGACATCGGGCCGAAGCATAGCAATCCAGGTTCCTCGCAGCCCGGAAATTTCCGTGGTTTTTTGCCTCGTCGCGGCCCAAGGCTCGTCCCATTTCAGCCCAAAAGAAGCGTCTGGCGCATGGGCCGTTGGAAAAATGTTCCGCCTCGGCAATCGACCGGGCACTGCCGATTTGCTTGACCCACGTGCTCGGCAACGCGCGCTCGGACTCGCGAGATACGGAGTTCGCACGCGTCCGAAGCACGCGTGTGATCGCTGTCGTTGCGAGCGCACATCGCGCGAGCTTCGAGCCCGAAGACTAACTCGAGTGGGTGATGCGCGAGGTGTTGCTCATGCGTGTCGCGAGCGCGATCACGCTGCAATCACGCTGGGGGCAAGCGCACACAATCACGCGACACGCGCGAGAGCACCTCGTGCCGTGTGCACGCTGTGCGGCCTACATCTCGGCGCGTCGCGTGTGTTGGAAAGCGCGATTCATGACCGATCCGTGTCCATAAGTGTTGGACGCGCAGCGTGTCGTATGAGACAGTCGGGAGGCAGCTATTTCAGCGCCCTGATTTTTTTCGGCGCTCTGTAGGAGTGGTCCCATGTCGTCAAGGCTCGTACACACCTGGGCTGCTTCTGCGCTGGTCGCCGGCGCAGTCGCAGTTGCTTGCACCGGAACTCTGGATGTTCCGCACTCGCAGTCCGCCTCCAACGCTGGCACCTCGTCGTCATCGGGCTCGGGCAACGCCAATGGCGGCCTGGGCAGCACGGACCCAGGCGACATGCCCGACGGCGCTGCGGAAATCCCGTTCGAGCCCGTTCCGGCCCGCGTCTACGTGGCCAAGGTGAAGAACCTGATGCTCGGCCTACCGGCAACCGACGACGAGATCGCCGCGGTCGAGCAAGACCCGACGGCACTGAAGGCCATGGTCGACGCTTGGTTCGTGCGCCCCGAAGCGCAGGCCAAGCTGGGCACCTTCTTCCAGAAGGCCTTCCAACAAACTCAAATCACACAGAATGATTTCTTCGATCAGTTGAGTGTCGACAACCTGACCGCGCTGCCCATGTTCCAGCAGGCGCAAGAGTCGATGTCGCGTACCGCCTTGAAGGTGATCGCCGACAGCAAGCCGTTCACCGACACGGTGACCACGCACACCTTCATGATGACGCCCACGTTGATGTCGCTCTATCTCGCGCTCGACCAAGCGCAGGTCGACGACAACAACAAGCCGACCACCAGCCTGCCCATGCCCGACGGCACGCTCAGCACCACGCAAGCGTTCTGGATTACGTATCGACCGCCGGTCGACCCGGCGGCCATGCCCGTGGTGCAAAATCCGATTCCGCTCTCGGAAACGATGGATCCGAAGAGCCCGAACTTCATGCACTTCGCGTCCGCGACGCAGTTCAAGTGCTCGATGCCGCAGCTCGACGACACGGGCCACGTCATCGTCGACATGAGCGGCAACGCCATGAAGATGGACGTGGCCTATAACCAGCGCAAATACAGCAGCGTTTCGGCTGCGTTCTTGGCGCTTTTTGGTTGGGCCAGCCGCAACTACACGAGCGACCCGACCGACCCGGACGGCCCGCCCACGATCACCATCCCGGACGACGTCACACCCGACAAGAAGCCGCTCTACCAATACAACTGCAACGGCGGCGTCGCCTTCACGGCTCCGAGCGTCACCGCCGCGGACGTCATCTGGCGTCCGGTCACGGTGCGTGCGCCCAATGCCGGCGAGAAGCTGACTCCGTTTTACGATTTGCCCACGCTACGCCAGGCCAACGAAATCGTCGTGCGCACGCCGCGCGTCGGTTATTTCTCGACGCCCGCGTTCTTCGCGAATTGGACGACCAACAACAGTAACCAACATCGCGACACGCTGAACCAGTCGCTGATCGTCGGCCTCGGGCGCAGCATCAACCCGGTCGACAAGGGCACGGCCACCGTGCTCGACAACGGCAAAGACGGCCAGCACTCGGATCCAACCAGCCCCTGTTACAGCTGCCATCAGACGATGGACCCGATGCGGAACATCTTCCGCCAAGCGTATACGTACACCTATCATGCGCAGCACGATCCCGCGCAGGTCTTCTCGACGGCCTCCTTCGACTACCTCGGGGAGAAGTCTGCGCTGGCGTCCTTCGACGACTTCGCAACGGCGCTGATCAACCACCCGCTGTACCCCAGCGCTTGGGCGCAAAAGCTCTGTTACTACGCCAATTCCAGCGGTTGCACCGATACCGATCCGGAGTTCAAGCGCGTGGTGCAAGCGTTCGTCGATTCGAAGTACGACTTCCACGCTCTGGTGCGCGAGCTGTTCTCGTCGCCGCTCATCACTGGCCAGGCCGACAGCAAGACCTGGCGCGACATCGGCGAAACGGTCAGCATCTCGCGCCAGGATCACTTCTGCGCGGCGCTGACCAATCGCTTGCAGCTGGCCACCAACCTGTGCGTCGGCATCACCGACAACACGACCAAGATCGCGGTCGCCAACAACGTGCCGCTCGATGGCTACCTGCGCGGCGCAGAAGCCCCCGCGCTATCCACCGCCGAGACGCCGTTCTTTCGCGGCGCCACCGAGTCGCTCTGTGCTTACGCCGCGAGCTTGACGGTCGACAAAACCAAGAGCCGCTACGACAGCACCAAGAAAGACGCCGCCATCACCGACATGGTGCAGAACATCATGGGCATCACTGCCGCTGACCCGAACAGCGCCCCGGTCACCCAGCTACTGCAAGACCACTACGCGGCCGCGATCACGGCCAAGGCGTCACCGACTGACGCCCTGAAGTCCACGTTCATCGTCGCCTGCCTGGCGCCCACCTCCGTCGCCCTGGGCCTGTAGGAGCACATCATGAGCATTCTCAACCGTCGCCAACTCCTACTCAGCTCCCTCGCCGGGGCAGGCCTCGTTGGTCTGCGCGCGATGGCCACCGGTCTGCCCGTCTCCTTCTTGCTCAACCCCAAGAAGGCGCTCGCAGACGGCAGCTGTGGCAACGCTGCCGCCCAGTACCTGATCTTGAGCATGTCGGCCAACGGCGACGCGCTGAACACGAACGTGCCAGGCACCTATGATCTGCCAGCCTCGTTTGCCGCCGGCACCGTCAATCATTCCGATCCGACGGACATGACGATGACGGCGACGCCGCTGACCATCGGCGGCAAGAAGTGGACGGCTGCCAAGCCCTGGTCGACGCTGCCGCAAGCCACCCTCGACCGCACGGTGTTCTTCCACCACCTGACCGGCACCGCGAATCATGGCGAGCTCGGCCGCGTGATGGAGCTGTTCGGCGCCCTACGCCGTGGCCAGTGGCTGCCCTCGTATTTCGCCAAGAACATGCAGACCTGCTTCAACACGGTGCAACCACAGCCGGTGACCATCGGCGGTGAGCAGCTCTCGTTCGAAGGGCAGTACCTGCCCAAGCTGACACCTACGGGCCTGAAGGCCGTGCTCTCCGCCCCGAAGGATCTGCAGCTCACGCTGCAGCAACTGCGCGACGACACGCTGAACAAGCTGAACGCGACGCTGAAAGAGAACCGCTCGGCGACCACCGCCGAGCGCGCGTACATGGACAACATGGCCCACGCGCAGACCGATCTGCGCACCATGATTCAACAGGTGGCGGCCGATCTGGCGACCATCCAGAGCGATGACGCGGGCAATCAAGTGATCGCCGCAGCGCTCTTGATCAAGATGAACGTGTCTCCGGTGGTGACCATTCATCTGCCGTTCTCCGGCGACAATCACACCGACAACAACTTCACCAACGAAGCCACGCAGACGAACGCGTCGGTGAACAACATCAAGGCCTTGATGGCCAAGCTCACGACGTACGGCTTGCAAGACAAGGTGACGTTCGCCTCGCTGAACGTATTCGGGCGTACGTTCGAGACGCTGAATGGCCGTGGCCACAACGCTTCGCACTCGATTGGCCTGATGATCGGCAAGCCGTTCAAGGGCGGGGTCGTGGGCGGCATCGTGCCCGGCGGCCATGCGGCGGATATCGACTCGGCTACCGGTTCGGCCATGGAGAACGGTGATGTTCCCGCGGCAAACAGCTTGGCCTCGTTGGCCAAGACACTGGGCATGGGCATCGGCCTCACGGAAGCTCAGGTGAACGATCAAATTACCTCTGGTATGCCGATTCGCAGTGTGATCGCCTGACATACGGATGAGAAAACGCTCGCTCATGGCGCGCGGCCTCGGTTGGGCCGTCGCGCTGATCATTGCTTCGCCCGCCGTGCATGCTGCGCCCGCCAAGCGCAAGAAGCCGAAGCACGGTTCCGCTGCGCCCGCGAGCGCGCCTGCCGCCTCCGATGACGACGGCAAGGGCAAGGACAAAGACAAGGCCGAGCCCGCTCCCGCGGCAGCGCCGGAAGAGCCGCCTGCAGTGCCGGCCGAGCCCGCCCCCAAGGCGAGCGAAGAGCCGACCCCCAAGGCCGAGCCCGTGCCGGAGACCCAGGTGTTGCTGGACACGAACATCGCTCCGCCCGCGTCGGCGAGCGCGGACGGGCCGAGTGATCGCGAGCTCGAAGCGCTCGGTCGGCGAGAAGCGGCGCGCATCGCCGCCGGGCGCATCGAGGTCGCGGTCTGGCTCAGCGCCGACGTCGGTCGCCGTAGCTTCAAATACAGCGACCCTGTCGGAGATCAGTACGCGCCTTACCGCCTGCAGCTGGCGCCCGTGGCGAGCGCGGGTCTGGAGGCGTATCCATTCGCGAGCACGAACCTGCCGGGCCTTCGAGATTTGGGCTTTCGCGGCCGCTTCAGCAAGGTCTTTGCCGTCAATTCGAAGACCCCCGATGGCGCAACGATCGACACGAGCTGGACGCGCTTCGGCGGTGAGGTACGCGAGCGGCTGCTATTCCCGAGCGCGCACCCGTTCGAGCTCGGCATCGCGATCGGTGCCGACGCGAGCTACTTCAACTTGAGCGCGAAGACGCCGGTGCCGGCATTGCTGCCTGCTGCGCGCACGATCTCGGTCCGCTTCGGGCTCGATGGGCGGTTGCAGATCGTGCCGCGCTTCGGCGTCCTGCTCGGTGCGGCGTACCTTGCGCCCACTTCGCGCGGTGAGATCTACGATCGCTTCCGGAACCCGCACCTGCATGGTGTCGATGGCGAGCTCGCGTTCGCGCTGGGCCTCGTGCCGGGCATCGAAATGCGCCTCTCTGGCCGCTACACGCGTTACTTCGCTTCGTTCAAGCCCGTGCCGGGCGATCCGTTCGTCGCGGGCGGCGCGCTCGACGAGCAATTCCAATTTGGTTTGGGGGTTCGCTATGCGCATTGAGCGCGGCCATGCAGCGGCGCTGGGCGCCCTCGGGGTCATGCTGTGCTTCGTTGCGGGCTGCCCGGGCACGCTCGCCGACAAGGCGAGCTTCTTCGGCTTGGCTGGCGCGTCCGGCACTTCCGGCTCGTCGGGCAATGGTAACGGCGGTGAAGCGGCAGGCCCCGTGGGGGGCGGTCCCGAAGCAGGGCCCGGAGGCTGCGCCGACATCATCGATCGCGTGTTCGCGCCGAGCTGCGGCGACACTGGTTGCCATGGCGCCGTCGGATCACAAATGGGGCTGGATCTGGTTTCGCCCGACCTCGCTTCGCGCGTGGTCGGTGTCTCGGGCAAGGGCTGCGCGTCGGTGCTCGCGGATCCGCAAAACCCCGAGCAAAGCTTGCTCTATACCAAGCTGAAGCCGCAGCAGACGTGCGGGGCACAAATGCCGCTCGCGCGGCCGCCTTTGAGCGACGAAGACGCCGCTTGCGTGCTCGCCTGGATCGCCGCTCAATAATTCGGATAGGCTCCGCGGCGTGTCGTCGCCTGCGCCGAGTATCGCCCTAGCTCAGGAGAGCAGCGAACACTTCGTCGACGGCAACGAAGTGCGCCTGCTCCGAAACGGCGAGCAAGCCTACCCGGAGATGCTGGCGGCGATCGCGGGCGCGCGCGAGCAGATCTTGCTCGAGATGTATTGGTTCGGCTCCGACACGATCGGTCGCAAGTTCGCGGCCGCCTTGGGCGATGCCGCGCAGCGTGGTCTCGAGGTGGCCATCATCTACGACGCGGTGGGCTCGGTCGGCGCGAGCGAGGACATGTTCGCCGAGCTGCGCAAGGCCGGTGCGAGCGTGGTCGAGTTCAACCCGATCGCTCCTTGGAAACGCCGCTTTCGACTGTCCCGCCTGACTCGCCGCGACCATCGAAAAATCCTGATCATCGACGGGAGAACGGGGTTCACGGGCGGCATCAACATCGCCGATTATTGGCTGCCCCTGGACGACGGCGGTGCCGGCTGGCGTGACGACATGGTGCGCATCGACGGGCCCGCGGTGGCGGGCCTGAGTGATTGCTTTGCGCTGTCCTGGGCGCGCTTGCGTCAGCACAAGCTGCGCTTGGTCGGCTTCGCCCAGCAGGCGCCGCGCGACGGCCTGCGAGCGATGGCAGGGCAGGCCGTGCGCGTGCTGGGTCAGCAATTCATGCGCTCACAACGCCAGATCTCGCACGCTTACCTGCATTACCTGCGGCGCGCGCGGACCTGCATCTACATCGCGAACTCGTACTTCGTGCCCGATCGACGCATCTTGCGGGCGCTCGCGCAGGCCGCACGGCGCGGTGTCGACGTACGCATCATCGTGCCCGGCCAGAGTGACGTCGACATCGTGCGGCACGCGAGCCGCGCCGTGTGGGGGCGCTTACTGCGCGCGGGCGTGCGCATCTTCGAGTGGGACGAGAGCGTGCTGCACGCCAAGAGTGCGGTCGTCGACGGCTCGTGGAGCACGACCGGCACGTTCAACTTCGACTACCTGTCGTTGCGTTTGAACTTGGAGGTGAACGTGAGCGTGCTCGACTCACGCTTCGCAAACCGCCTGCAGGCTTCGTTTCTGGAAGACTTCGAACGCTGTCGCGAGGTGTCGCGGGTCGACTTTCGCTTTCGCCCGCTGGGACAGCGCTTGCTCGAGCTGATCGCGTATCGGCTGCGCAAATTCCTGTAGCGGCGGCGCCCCCGTATTTCTGGGCTAAGCTCCGCGCGTGCCACTGACCGAGCTCGAGTTCCGTACGCACGAACGCATTGCCGACATCGGAGCGGCTGCTTGGCGAGAGCTGGCAGGGCCAGATTGCCTGCCGTTCCTGCGCTACGAGTGGCTTTCGGCGTTGGAGGACAGCGGCTGCATCAGACCGCAGCGCGGCTGGCTTGCGATGCATGTCGGCGCCTACGCGGCAGGCGAGCTCGTCGGCGTTGCGCCCTGCTACATCAAGGGCAACAGTGAGGGGGAGTTCGTCTTCGATCACTCCTTTGCGCGCTACGCGCAGGGCTCGCTGCGCCTCGACTACTACCCGAAGCTGATCAACGCGGTGCCGTTCACCCCGGCGACCGGCCCGCGCATTCTGGTGAAGCCAGGCTACGACGCCGCGCGCGTCGTGGCGGGCTTCGCCGCGGCATTGCCGCAAGTCGCGGAGCGCCTGGGCGCCTCCGGCGCGCACGTGCTGTTCCCCGAGCGCGCTCAAGCCGACGCGCTGGCTGCGCTCGGCTACTTGCCGCGCCACGGCGTGCAATACCATTGGCGCAACGCCGGCTACGCGACGTTCGACGATTTTCTGGCCCGCTTCACCTCCAAACGAAGAAACTCGATTCGCCGCGAAATGCGCGAGATGCGCGATCGTCAGATCGAGCTCGACGTGCTCACGGGCGATCGCCTTGGGCCGGAACGGGTCGACTTCATCTTCGACTTCTATCGTTCGACCGTGGAGAAGTTCTTCTACGGTAAACAATACTTGAATCGCGCGTTCTTCGAGCAAGTGTGCAGCACGATGCCCGAGCACCTGCACGTCGTGGTCGCGAGCGACGCGGGTTCCAAGAAGCCGATCGCGGGCGCGTTCAACTTGCTCGGTAAGCACGCGCTGTACGGTCGCTATTGGGGCGCGCTCGAGGAGCGGCCCTTCCTGCACTTCAACGTCTGCTTCTATCGTGGCATCGCCGAGTGCATCGAGCGCGGGCTGGCGCTGTTCGAGCCCGGGGCAGGGGGGGAGCACAAGCTTGCCCGAGGCTTCGAGCCCTCGCTCACCTACAGCGCACACAGCTTCGGAGATCGGCGTTTGACCGCCGCGGTGGCTGATTTCCTGGAGCGCGAGCGGACCGCAATTGCGCAGCATATTTCCGAGTCCGAAGCCGAGTCGGGGCTGCGCGCGCTCGTTTCCCATGCTTGACAAGGCACCCGCCCCGCGGCACGACTTGGGGGTAGTGACTCGCGCGCTCCGGTTCTTGGCTCTGCTTTCGGCGTTCTTCGTCGTCGCAGTGCGTTGCCTGGGCGGCTTTCCGTTGGCGCTGGCCTGCGTCGAAGCCGCGCCGAGCTCCGACGTGTCGACCCAGGCGCCCACGTCGAGTGCCTGTCCCGAGTCCCCAGCCAGCGACGACGACACGCTGGCCCCCGTCGCGCTAGATGACGACTCGGACGACGGCGCAGATGCGTTGCTCACTCCAGCTCCGGTGGAAGTGAAGTTGCAGTTCGGCGCGGTGTGCTCGGGCTTGGCCTGTAGCGCTTTGGCGCATCAGCGCGCGCTACCGAGTCACGCCCCGAGTCTCGAGCGCCCTCCGCGCGTTTGAGTCGGCTGCCGCGGAGCCTGCTGATTCGGTCTGTTCTGGCCGTGAGCAGGCTTCGCGAGACTCCGATTCTGGCCTGAGTCGAGCGCGCCCTGCGCTCGGGCCTGAACACGTCCCGCAACGTTGGCGTGTCCGTTTCGTAACCGAACGGCGCGCAATCTTAACGCCATCTGAACCCCCGTCCCCGGAGGCTCTGCCTTGCAGTCTCGTTTCAAGAGCACCTTTGCTGCTCTTTCCTACGCGGCCTGTGCCGTGATCTGTATCTGTGTTGAGCCTCGTGCGGCATCCGCCGCAGAGCCGCTTTCCTTGTCGCTTCCTGAAGCTCTTTCGCGCGCCAAAGCGAATGGGCCCGAGGTCACGCGCGCGCGCTTCGCGGTTCGCGAAGCCGATGCCAAGCGCGTCGGCGCAGGGCTCGTCATTCCCGCCAATCCGCGGCTGCAGGTCGACGCGCGCCCGCTGGTCAGCGGCGGTTCCGGACGCATGGGCTACGGCGCGACCCTCGATGTCTTGTTCGACGTGGGCGGCGCGCCGCGGGCTCGCGTGCGTGAAGCCGAGCGCTTCTCTGCGCTCGCGCAAGCAGACTTGGCCATGTCGCGGGGCTCGGCGCGAGTCCGAGCCCTGAGCAGCTACGTGGGCGCGCAGATCGCCGAGCTGCGCATCGTCGAGTCCGATGCGGCTCTGGTCGTTGCTCGCCGCGTGCTCGACGCCACCGAGCGTCGGGTCAATGCGGGCGCCGGCTCCGAGCTCGATGCCGCATCGGCTCAGCTACAAGTGGCGGAGCTGGAAGCCGCCCGCATGTCCTTCGAGCGCGACCGGGGCACGAGCCAGATGGATTTGCGCGACGCCCTGGATTTGGGCTCGGACGTGCCGCTCACGCTGACCAGCTCGGTCATGGATCTGCCCGCGGTCGGTGAAGTGAGCGCGCTCTTGCAGCGCGCTTTGACCTCACACCCGGAGCTGAAGGCGATTCAGGCGCGCGTTGCGCTGTGGAGCGCGACCGAAGAGCGGCTGCGCGCCGAGGTGTTCCCGAAGGTCGGCTTCTACGCCGGCATCGACGCGGCGCCGCTCTCGCCTACCTACGGCGTGCTGGGTGTGAGCTTCGAGCTGCCCGTCGCCCAGCGCAACCAGGGCCTGCGCGCGCAATCGGCCCGCGCCCGCGAGAGCGCCGAGGCGGACCTCACACTCGAATCGCGCTTGCTCGCGCGCGCCGTGATTGCAGCGCTGAACAGTTACGAGTCGAGCCGTCGTGAGCTCGACCGGCTCAGCTCGCAAGCGGTGCCTGCCGCCGAGCGCACTTTGTCTTTTGCAGAGGCGGGCTTCCAAGCCGGCCGCTTCGACGTTTTTCGGTTGCTCGCTGCGGCGCGCGACTCGCTCAGAGTTCGAGCGAGCCGCATCGACGCCATCGAGGCTGCCTGGGTCGCGCGCATCGAGCTCGAGCGCGCTGTTGGTGGAGAGGTAAAGTCATGAAAAAGCTAACGCAACGGTTGACGGTGATTGCATTCGGGGTGGCCACGACCTCCGCTGCAGTCTTTTACTTCACGCATACCGAGCCCAAGGCGAACGCCACGCCAAAGGGCGAAAAGCGGGACGTGCCCTACCTCGATGGCAAATGGATCCGCTATTCGCCGGACTTCGCCAAGCGTCAGCAGATCGAGTTCGCGACCGCGGCCGAAGGCAGCCTCAAGCCAATGATCAACGTGACCGGCACGGTCACCTTCGACCCGGAGCGGGTTGCTGCCGTGGGCTCGCGCATCGCCGGCCGCGTCAGCCGCCTCTACAAGATCGAGGGTGACGAAGTGAAGGCCGGCGATCTGCTGGCCGAGATCGAGAGCGCGGACCTCGGTCAAGCGCAGGCCTCGGTGCTGGCCGCGCGCGCGCACGCGGAAGCCGCGACCACCAACGAAAAGCGCGAAGCAGAATTGGCCGAGGCCAAGATCTCCGCCAACCGCGAGGCGGAGCTGGCCAAGGCGCAGGCCGTCTCCGCCCGCGCCGACCTGGCCGCAGCCGAGCAGCGCGTGCGCGCCCTCGGTGGCACGACGGACGGCCCGACCGGCATTTTGCGGCTCACGACGCCGATCGCCGGGCGCGTGATCGAGCGCAACGTGACGCGCGGCCAATCCGTGGAAGCGACATTGACCGCTTTTCGCGTCGCTGATTTGGGTCGAGTGTGGGTCGAGCTGGCCGTCTTCGAAGGCCAACTCGGCGCCATTCATACGGGCGACAAGGTCGACCTGGCCGCGGCCAGCGCCGGCGACACGCCGGTGCACGGCAGCGTTGCCTACGTGGGGGACGTGATCGATCTGGCGACGCGCACCGCCGCCATCCGCATCGTGGTCGAGCATCCGGAGTCGCGCTTGCGCCCCGGGCAATCGGTGTCTGCGACCATTCACACGTCCGCGCCCGTGTCCGGCGCGATCTCGATCCCGCTCGGGGCGGTCACCAGCGTCGACGGTAAGCCGACCGTGTTCGTGCAACACGACGAGTTCTCGGTCGAGCCCCGAGCCATTACCCTTGGCGCTCAAGACGGAGACCGCGTGGAGGTTTCACGCGGCATCGAACGGAGCGATCGCATCGCCATTAGCGGCGTTTTTGCGCTCAAGTCGGAGATCTTTCGCTGAATGTTGAAGTCGTTGGTCGAGACGTCGATCCGTCTCAAATGGGTCATGCTGGTGATGCTCATCGCGCTGATGGGCGCAGGTGGCTTCGCTTTGCGGTCGCTACCGATCGATGCCGTGCCGGACGTGTCCACCGTGCAGGTCGCGGTGTTGACCGATGCGCCGGGCCTCTCGCCGGTGGAGGTCGAGCGCGGCTTGACCTTCCCGCTCGAGACTGCGCTGAACGGCATGCCGAAGCTAGTCGAGCTGCGCTCGGTCTCGCGTTCCGGCCTCTCGGCAGTCACCGCCATCTTCAAGGACGACGTGGACATCTGGCTGGCGCGGCAGATGGTCCTCGAGCGCGTGCGCTCCGTAGAGGGCGATCTGCCGAAGCTCGCGGGTAAGCCGCAGCTTTCGCCGGTGTCCGGCGGTCTGGGTGAGATTTATCAGTTCGTGGTGCGCTCGGCGCAGCACTCGCCGATGCAGCTGCGTACGCTGCTGGACTGGGAAATCGCGCCGAAATTGCGGCAATGCCCGGGCATCGTCGAAATCAACACCATGGGCGGTGATCTGAAGGAATACCAGATCATGATCGACCCGGCGCGCTTGCACTCGTACAAGTTGACGCTGACCGACGTCACCGAAGCGCTGGAGCGCGCGAACGTGAACGTGGGCGGCGGCTACATCGAGCGCAAAGGCGAGGCGCTCACGCTGCGCGGTGTCGGTCTATTGGCGAACGAACAGGAGATCGAAGCGGTCGTGATTCGCACCGCCGAGGACGGCACGCCCATCTTGGTGCGCAACGTGAGCCGCGTGCAAATCGGCTCGGCGATGCGCTTCGGCACCATCACGCGCGACGGCGAGGGCGAGGCCGTGACCGGCATCACCATGATGCTCGTGGGCGCGAACGGGCGCGAGGTCGTGCAGGGCGTCAAGAAGCGCGTTGCCGAGATCCAAGCGCAGCTACCCCCCGGCGTGATCATCGAGCCGATCTACGATCGCTCGGAGTTCCTGGGTCGCACCTTGGGCGCCGTCACGCGCAACTTGATCGAGGGCGCGCTGGTCGTCACGCTGGTTTTGGCGCTGTTTTTGGGCTCGCTGCGCGGCGCGTTCGTGGTCGTGCTGGGCATTCCCGCGTCCATGTCGATCGCGCTGTTCGGCATGCACTATTTCGGGATCACCGGCGATTTGATGAGCCTGGGCGCGATCGACTTCGGCTTCTTGGTCGACGGTCCGATCGTGATTTTGGAGTCGATCATCGCGGCGCTCGCCGGAAAGACGTTGATCAAGCGCGCCCGGGATGGCGCGTACGCCGAGGTCGCCGGCGCGGTGTCACGCCCGGTGGCGTTCTCGGTCGCCATCATCATGCTCGTTTATTTGCCGCTGCTTTCCTTGGAAGGCATCGAGGGCAAGATGTTCCGGCCTATGGCCGTGACCATGGCCTGCGCGCTGTTCGGCGCGTTGGTCTACTCGGTGCTGTTCTTCCCGGCGCTGCTCGCCATCTTCGTTCCTCCGTCGAAGGGGCACGGGCCGCGTTGGATTGGTTGGCTCGGCGAACGATACGCGCGCGCGCTGCCTTGGGCGGTCGATCGCCGCGTCTGGATTTTGATCGGCGGCGGCGCGGCGCTGGTGGGAGCGTTCGCGGTACTTGCAAATAGTGGCGCTGATTTCGTACCGCGTATCGCCGAGGGCGACGCGGTGGTGACCGT
>OUNO010084721.1_pt1 | contig 14036 bp, 9 predicted proteins | sample 1779811 | NCBI WGS metagenome assembly OUNO01 (sample SAMEA3914804, study PRJEB12502) | metagenome | biome: forest; material: soil | place: Canada | collected 2010-06-25 | depth 0.3 m | reverse complement strand
GCGCGAGGACGCGGGCCGCACCCCGCCGCACCCCATCGCAGGGCATCAACTCCAAATCTAAAGATGCCGCTCGCCGGCTCTCTCTCGGCTCTCTCTCGGCGCACGCCGCAAATTACGGCGCAACAGGCGGAGCATCACCCGGCGCGTGCTCGAGCGCGCTTTGCAAAGCGTGCTCTTGCTCTGCACGCGAGAACTGCAGCTCGTGCAAGCGCGCATACAGGCCGCCGCTCGCGATCAGCTCGTCGTGCGTGCCTTGCTCGACGATGCTGCCCTTGCGCAGCACCAAGATGCGGTCGGCCTTTTGCACCGTGCTCAAGCGGTGCGCGATCACGAGCGCGGTACGCCCGCGCATCAGCTCTTCCAGAGCGCGTTGCAGGCGCGCTTCGGTGTCGCTGTCGACGCTAGCCGTGGCTTCGTCCAAGATCAGGATCTGTGCGTCGCGGTACAGAGCCCGCGCAAAGGCGATCAGTTGCCGCTCGCCGGTCGAGAAATTGGAGCCGTACTCATCGACCCGTGTGTCGATGCCTTGCTCGCGCGACGCGAACAGGTCGAACGCGCCGATCCGACGTAGCACCTCTTCGACGCGCTGTTTGTCTGGCTCTTCCGAAGCGGCCACGTTGCTGGCCACGGTGCCCGGGAAGAGCACGACGTCTTGCGGGACGACCGCGAAGCGGCCCCTCAGTTGCTCGCGGGCCAGGCCGATCACGTCGTCGCCGTCGACGCGCACGGTGCCGCTCTCGACCTCGTACAAGCGCAACAAAAGCGCGGTAATCGTGGTTTTTCCGGAGCCCGTGGGGCCGACCAACGCGATGCGCTCGCCACGACGCGCCGCGAACGTGACGTCGGACAACACGGGGCTGCCGGGCTTGTAGCTGAAGTTGACGTGCTCGAGCTCGAGCGCGTGCGCCGGATCTCCAGCGGGCTTGCCTTCACGCGCAGGGGCGTCCGGCTCGACCACGTCGAGCAAGCTGAACACGCGCTCGGCGCCGGCCATCGCCGCCTGCAGCAGGGTGTAGCGTTGCGCGAGCAGCGAGATGGGCTCGAAGAACTGCGATAGGTAGGCGCTGAACGCGACCAACGTGCCGAAGCTGACCGGCCGATAGCCGAACGAAACGATCACGAGCGCGAGACAGACGGCGGCGATGGTATCGATGGCCGCGTCTTGAATCGAGTCCCACTTGATCGCGCTCATGTTGGCGTCGCGATAAGAGAGATTGCTTTCGTCGAACTCGGCGGCAGCAGCGCGCTGACGACTGAAGGCTTGGATCAGGGTCATGCCCGTCACCTGCTCGTTCATGGTCGCGTTCATGCGCGAAGTCTTGGCGCGGATGGCGCGGAACGCCTCGCGGATGTTGCGCCGCACGTACACCACCAAAATCGCCATGGGCGGTACCGCCACGAATGCGATCAGGGACAATTTCCAGTCCAAGAGCAGCATCAGGGTGACGATGCCGATCAGCCGCGCCAAATCGCCCACGGCGTTCAACGCGCCGGATGCGAACATCTCCAAGATGGCGTCGGTGTCGTTGGTGACGCGCGAGACCAGCCGACCGACGAGCTGCTTGTCGAAGAAGCCGAGCCGCAGTTGCTGCAGGAACTCGAACGCCTCGCGCCGCATGTCGGCCACTGCGCGCGCGCCGGCGACCTGCACGGCATACATCTGCACGAGGCCCAAGACCTGCTCGACGACCAGCACCGCGGCCAGCATCAGCCCGCCGTGAAACAGCGCCGTGCGATCTCCGCTCTTGATCACGCCGTCGATCGCCGAGCGCATGATGAGCGGGCGCACGAGCGCGCCGGCCGAGGTGATCAAGATCACGACCACGGAGACCCAGAGCAAGAGCCGGTAGGGCATCAGGTAGCCCCAGAGACGCTTGGTCAGGCGCGCGTCGTAGGCCTTACCGAAGCGCTCCTCTTCGTGGAACGCTTTGAGGATGCGTTCGGTGCGCTTCTTGTCGGAGCGGCCGCGCTCTTCCCTGGTCTGCGCGTTCGGCGAGCCGGGCGCGTTCGGCGAGCCGGATGTGAGCGGAGCCGTCATTCGGCCACCTGCTGCTCGTCGGGGACGATGCCACCGAGCTTCGCGAGCTCACTCTCGATGCGTTGTTCTTCCGCGAAAATCGCGTAGATTCCGCCTGATTTGCTCAATTCTTCGTGCGTGCCGCGCTCGACCACGCGGCCCTTTTCCAGCACGAGGATCTGATCACAGTGCGCGGCCGCGGCAACGCGGTGCGTGATCAGGATCAGACCGCGTTGGCTGCGCTGGCGGTCGATGGCCTCCAAAATGGCGCGCTCGGTGCGCGCGTCGACGGCGCTCAACGGGTCGTCGAGCACGAGCACCTTGGGCTCGGACGCGAACGCCGCCGCCAAGGCCACGCGTTGCTTCTGACCGCCCGAAAGCTGCACACCGCGCTCGCCGACGACCGTGTCGTAACCGTCCGGCAAATCCAGCACCTCTTGCTCGATGCAGGCTTCGCGCGCGGCCTCTTCGATGCTCAAAATGGACTCTTGCGCGTCGGGGTCGTCGAGCGAGAAGCCGATGTTGCGCGCCACGGTGGTCGAGAACAAAAACGCATTCTGCTGCGCGTAGCCGACGCTCGCGCGCACGCTGTGCAGCGGCAGGTCGCACACGTCGACGCCATCCAAGAACACGCTGCCCGGTGGCGTCGGCTGCAGGCGCGCGAGCAAGACCGCGAGCGACGACTTGCCGCTGCCGGTTCGGCCCACGATCGCCAGGGACTTCCCAGCCGGAAGCTCGAAGCTCACGTCGTCGAGCACCGCGCGGCCGTTGTAGGCGAAGGACAGGTGCTTCACCTCGATGCGGCCCGCGGCCGTTGCCGGCAGGACGCTCTCGCCATCACTGATGTCGGGGATGGCGCTGAAGATGTCGGTCAGGCGCGAGAACGCCGCGCGGCCGCGCTGCAGCAGGCCGACCACGAAGCCGAGCGAGATCAGCGGCCAGGTCAGACGCCCGAGCGCCCGGTAGAAAGAGAGGAAGCCACCTGCGTCGAGCTCACCGCGCAGCATCATCAAACCGCCGTACCAAAACACGACCAGCACACCGATCGAGATCGTCGCGGTGAGGATGGGGCCGAGCGCGCCACGCAAGCGGGCCAGCGCCAGGCTCTTGTCGAGATAGGCCTGGTTCGTCTTCTCGAAGGCGGCAACCTCCTGCGGCTCGAGCGCGAAGGAACGGATCACACGCACGCCGGCCACGCTCGACAACACTCGTGCACTCATTTTCCCGAGCGCATCTTGGTTGGCGCGCGTGCGGGTGTAAAAGTGGTGCGAAAATCCGCGCGTGATCAGGAGCACGAAGGGCAGCGGGCAGAGCGAGGCCAAGGTGAGCTTCGGCGAAATCGGGATCGTGACCGCGAGCGCGCTGACCAACGCGAAGCCGGTGTTGATGATGTTCAGGATACCGAAGCCGAGGAGCAGCCGCACCTGCACCAGATCGTTCGTGACGCGGCTCATGATCTCGCCGGTGCTCATGCGCCGATAGAACGAGGGGCCGAGCTTCAACAATCGCTCGAGGATCTCTTTGCGCAGCTCGTATTCGGCGATACGGCCGGCGTTGAAGATGGCCACGCGCGAGAGCACGCGCACGATGAACGCGCCGAGCGCCGCGACGACGAGCAGCTCACCCAGATGAATGGCCGCCGCGTGTTGACCGCCTGTCGCGAAATTGATCGCGCGGCGCATGCGCGTGTCGAACCACCACTGGAATAGTTGGTAGGCAGCGAGCAGCAGCAAGCCGACGCCGTAACGCGGCGCATGGCGGTAGAACTGCCCGAGCAGCCGGACCGGGACCGCAGGACGTTGAGGAGGGCTTTGGGTCTTCACTGCGGGGAACGAGGCCGAAGCGACGCCTTATAAGACTTCGCTGCCCGACTGGTAAGCCCCCCCGCCGTCAGTGAACCGATTCGGGCAGGAGCTCGCGGACCGCGGCGAGCAGCTCTTGGGCCGTAAAGGGCTTGCGTAGGAAGCACTCCCCCTCCGAAAGCGCGCCCACGTGCTCCGGGGAATACCCGGAAATGTACAGCACGCGTGCGTTCTCGCAGGGACGATGCAGGCGCCTCACGAGGTCCTTGCCGGAGACCCCGGGCAGCACCAAGTCGGAGACGACGAGCCCGATGGCGGCGCCGTATTGTTCGGCTTGTGCCAACGCGGTGCGCTCGTTGTGCGCGGTGATCACGGCGTAGCCAAAGGCGCGCAAGATGCGCGTAGTCACGGCTTGTACTTGCGGCTCGTCTTCGACCAGCAGGATGACGCCGTTCTCTTGCGGTACGGCGACCGCGATGCGTCCGGAAGACTCACCACCGCTCGCGTACGGCAGGTGCGCGACGTACGCGATGTCGTCATTCGCAAGCGGCACGAACTCGAGCTGGCCACCGAACTTCTCCAGGACGCTCTCGAGCTCCGAGAAGCTCAACGTCGACTGCGCGAGCGTGGAGCTGCGCGGCGTGGGCGGCGGCGCGTTGCCGAGCTGCTCGGCGCGCACGAGCACGCGCACGCGCGTCGGGCTCGCCGTTGCCAGGGTGCTCGGTTGCGAAGCGAAATGCGCGTCGTTCATGCCACGCGTTTCGACCACCATGCGCCCACCGGGACTGAGCAAGCTGCGCGCTGCGGCGCACAAGCCGAGCACGATGCGTTCCAGCTCCGCGAACGGCAGCGCGACGCGTGTGACGCCGTTGGAGAGCGCGAACTGCACGCTCACGTTGCGACCCGCGAGCTCTGCGATGGAGTGTTCCGCGCGCGCAATGACTTGATTCAAGTCACTGCAGTTCTCATCGACATGAGCCGAACGAAACCGGCTAGCGAGCGCGGCAGAAGTCATCCCAACCTTCTTATCGGACTCCCATTGAGCCGCCGTGTCAACGCTCCCGCTACGGGCACGCGAGCGCGCAACACGGTCGAGTTGCTTCACCGCACGCTCGTACGGCGGAGTGAATCGTACGGCCTGGGACTCGCGCCACTTGCCCAGCCGCCACAGGAGAGCTCGTCACTCGCGAGGGTGACCGCCTCATCGCGCCGTATCGGCAGGTGTTGCGCGTTCGCGTGGAGCAGATCGGCGCAGCTCCGCCTACAGCCTGCTACTCAGCGACGAACCACTAAATATGGCTATTTCTGCGGACTGCGGGGGTGAGACCGAGCGGCCAGCTCGGCTTCGGGATCGGGAACGCGGGACGCGCGAACAGGTAACCCTGACCATAGTGAGCGCCGGTGTCGATCACCGCCGCTAGCTCGTCCTCGGTCTCGATGCCTTCGGCGACGACGCGCGCTCCGAGCTCTTTGCACAACGAGACGACTTGGCGCACCAGGATCTGCTGACGCTTGCTCTTCTCGATGCCGCGCACGAGCGCCAAGTCCAACTTCACGATGTGCGGTTCGAGATCGATGATCCGCTTGAGATTGGAATGACCCGCGCCGAAGTCATCTACGACCAGGAACGCACCGCTACGCGAGCAGATCTCTTTCAATACATTCACGCACAGCGAGAAGTAGTTGAAAGCCGCAGATTCGGTGATTTCGAGGTACACGGCGCGGTCGTGGAAGAACAGCGGGTCGTCGGGGCGAACGAGCCAGCCCTCGTCGAGCTCGTGCGGATGTAGGTTCACGAAGAGCGGAGCATCCGTGCAACGCGCGAACGCCACTTCGCGGACTTTGCGGCCCAACGAACCGCAGCAGCGCTCTTCCTGAGCCTGCTCGAACAACTTCATCGGGTTCTTGAATTCCGGCCACTTACAGCGCGTCAACGCTTCGTGAGCGAAGGTGACGCCGTTCGACAGGTCGATGATCGGCTGGAATACGACGTCCAAGTCGCTGACGGTCACGTCGCGTACGGAGGAGCTGGGGCGGCGTTGAGGCTCCGCGACCACCGGTCGAGCAATGGGCTGGGTCGAGGAGCTGGGGAGCTCGCGTTGCTTGGAGCTCGGCGGTCGACATGTGACCGCGTCGTGGATTGCTGTCGCCGGAGGCTTCGAGACGCGTGCCATAGACCAAAACTTGAGAACGGCTCACGGCACACACCCATAAGCCTGCAGCGTCAAATTCGCGACACCGGGACTCAGGCGTACAGCACTCGAATGTTACATGAAGTGACTACGCAAAAAGCGTTCACACGAAAGCCACGGCAGTGTCGGCAGAGCGTCAGTACAGACCAATGCTGAAGTGAAACGCGCCGATGTCTTCCCAAAAGCGTTGGTTGTCTCGCTTTGGGAAAATGTCGTCGAGCACTCGATCGACGTTGAAGCCGTAGTCGAAGACGAGCGGGCCGATCGGAGTGGCGATGCGCAGGCCGGTGCCGACGGCGTAACGGAGATCGAAGGGATCGACACGCGCGGGATCGGTCCACAGATTGCCCGCGTCCAAGAAGAGCGCGGTCTCCACGCTGCCGCCGAGCGGGACCCGCAGCTCGGCGCGCGGGTTGACGAAGATATCGCCGCCGCGGATCACGACCTCGTTCAAGCTCAGGCCCGAGCTCGGATCGAGCAGGCGCTTGGCGATGTCTTGTGGCACCACCGAGTCTTGCAAGAAGCCGCGCAGCGAGTCGACGCCGCCCATGAAAAACAAGCGATCGGGATAGGTTTGCGAGCCCGAGAGCAAATGCTGAATGACGCCCCATCGAAAGCTCATGGCGAGCGCGAGGCCCTTGTCGTTCAAGCGCACGTAGCCCGCGAAGCGGCTCGTGTAGCGCAAGAAATCGCTGGGCACGGACTGAAACGGATCGATCAGCGGCTTGCCCGTGGTGATCGGCATCGCGCCGGCGCAGCCCGTATCTTGTGACGCGCTGGAGTCGGCCGGGTTCGAGTGCACGTGCTCGATGCCGGCGGACACGAAGGTCCCGCTCGTGGCGTCGAGCGGATTGTCGCGACGATCCCAGGTAAACCCGATGCGCTGCGCGAGCGCGACGGACACGCCTTGTGGCACGCGGAACAGCGCTTGCTGCTGCGGGTGGTCTTGCAGGTAACACTTGAGCGCGTCCTTCTGATCGGCGCCGAAGATTTGCGCGTAGTTGCGCTCCAGCGAGGCACCGAGCTGCACCGAGATACGGCGATCCGGACGGTAAGAAAGCGTGACGATGCCGGCGTCTTTGCTCAAGCCGTAGTCGCGTGCGTTGTCGCGCACGTCCACGCCTTCGACACTGAGCCGAAACAGCGGACCGAGGCCGATGTTGGGGAATTCGACGGTCGCGGTGTCGCGGCGCTCGAGGCGCTCACCGACGTGCAGCTCGTCGTACTTGGCCTGAACGTCGCGTTCCAAGATGAACGCGGTCGGCAGATAACCGAGCTGCGAACGTAGCGTGAGCGAGATCGCTTGGCCACCGAGATTGCGGTGCCCGTATTCGAAGGACACACGAAAGCCTTCACCGGTACTGAAGCCCGGGCGCACGTCCAGGTATTGCGGGACGCGCTCTTCGAGCGCGACCACGACCACTTTCTCGCGTGCGGGCACGTAAGGGTCTTCGAAGCCGACGCTGACACTCGAGAACACGCCGAGCGTCGCCAGGCGCTCCTCGGTCTTGCGCACCAGGCTACGTTGGTAGAGCCCGCCTGCCTCGAGCGCGATGCGACTACGAATCAAGCTCTCGCTGGTGCGCGCGGCGCCGTGAATCACGATCCGCGACACGCGCACCGGCTCGCGCTCGCTGATGATGAAGCGCACGCGGGCGCGCGTATGATCGAGCGACAGATCGAGCGCGGTTTCGACCTCGGCGAAGGCAAAGCCGCGTTCGGCGTATTCATCCAACACGCGCCGGCGCGCCTTTTCGATCTCGACCTGCGAGACCGGAGTGCCCAGCTGAATGTCGGCGATCTTCTGCAGTTCCTTTTCGACGATCGCGCGGTTCCCTTCGAAGCCGAGGTCGTAGAGCGTGGCGCGCGGCCCGAGCTTGATCGGCAAATGCAAGACCAACGATGGCTCGCACTTCAAGCCGCGCTTGGAGTCGGGCACGCAGGACAATGACGGATCGACCGGCGCCTCCTCGAGCGGCAGCCCGATTGCATCGTAGCGACACGCCGTCACGGGGCGACGCGGCGGGCCCACCGGCAGGCATTGCCCGACCGGCGAGCGCGGCGCGCACGCACGACGCAGCACCTGCACCGGGCCGACGTTGGCAGAGAGGTAACCCTCCGAGCGATACAGATCTTGAACGTGCTTGATCGCGCGGTCGTAAACATCTGGCGCGTACACCGCCCACGGGCTCAGCTCTTCACTGACGACGCGCGTGCCGGTCTCCGACGTGGGGCCGTTCAAGTCGTCGACGATCGCGGGATCGACCGCATCGAACACGCGGCCTCCGGGCAGCTCGGACAAGAAGCTGTCGATCTCGCTGCCGACCTGCTTCGGTGTGCGTTCGCCGCTCAAGCACGGGTATTCACGCGCCACGACGTGAATCAGCGCGCCCTCGCGCACCGTGAACACCACGTCTTGCATCGGATCGCTCGGTGAGCCGCGCTCGGAGGAAGTCACCTCGACGTCGAAACAGCCGCGCTCGCGGTAGAATTTCGTGATTTTCTCGGCCAAAGCGGAGGGCGACAGATCGCTCGCGCTCTCGACGTCGAGCACGTTCTCGAGCTGCGAGCCGTCGAAGCGGCGATTGCCCTCGAAGCGAAAGCGCACCTTGGCGTACGCGTACACCGACACGCGCAGCAGCGTCTGTGTGGTGCCCGACAGTGCATGCGACACGGTCGCACGGTGAAATCCACGCGTGCGCAGATCGGCCTCGAGCGCGCGATCGGCGTCCGTGAGCGCATCTTCGTTGGCGCGCTCACCGGAGCCGACGGCGTAGGCCGATAGCGCTTCGGCCATGCCGGCCGCCTCGGGCTCCGGCCACACGCCGAAGCGACGGAATGCAATGATGCGCGGCGGACCGGCCGTGACCTCGATGTTCAGCACGATCGCCGATGGGTCATCGGTGTCGATCGCTTCCACGACCACGCGTGCGCGATCGAAACCACGCCGCGCATACAGCTGCGCGATGCGTTCGCGCGTGGCGCCGAGCTGCGCCGCGGTGAGCGCCCCCCCCTGCCGCAGGTCGGCCGCGCGCAGGACGTCGTCTTGATCGACGGGCCCCGAGGAGACGCGAATGCTGGCGATCGTGCGCCGCGGCACGACGTGGATCGACAGCAACACGCCTCCAGTCTCACTGTCGACGGTGGCGCGCAGATCGTCATAGCGACCGGTGTCACCGAGCTCTTGCAGCACTCGCCGCACGAGATCCGTGGTCATCAGCTGGCCAACGCGCGCATGCTCGATGCTCGGGGTCGACGCCCAACGCCCGCCCTCGGTCAGTATCAAGATGCGCGTGATGGGCTGGCCGAGGAACGGCGTGAGGTCCGGCGCCGCTTGCAAGTTCAAAGACGCGTCGGAGTCGGCGGCACCGGCGACGCAGGGACACAGCAAAGCGAAAACGGCTAGCAACACCCAAAGCAAGGGCATCTGTCCAAGCCGCATGCCCGCTGTCTTACACCAGATGCGCCGCCCTCGACCCAAACGAAATCAGATTGGGGCCGGTGCCCCAATCTCGGGGGTGGGAGAATCCCCGGAAGATAGACACGGGGCCGCTCCTCTACTATCGGGCATCAGACGTGAAGAAGCCGGCCCGGAAGAAGCTGCGCATTGGGCGACTGGCGCTCTATTTTTGCGCGACGGGTGCACTCTTGCTGGCGTTGGTTTGGTACGCCGTGCACCACTTCGATTGGGCGGGTCCGCTCGTCGCGAACTCGCTGCGTGCGGTGGTCGGTGACGACACCGTGGCCAAGCTCGAAGACTTCGTGTACGGCGCGGAAGATCACGTCAATCGCCTGCTGAAGAAGAACGAGCCACCAAAAGCGTATTGGAGCGTGCCGGATGCCGGCGCGCCGAGCGCGGCGGCGAGCGCACCCGACGGGGGTTTGGCGCAGTCGGCCCCATCACCCAGCCCGGTAGCGGACGCGAAGGCGTTCCACCCTCAAAACCCAGGACCTGCTCTGAAGGAGTGGTCTGCGCCCGGTGACGGCGAATGGGTCGGCATCAGCGACGTACGTCACCCCGCCGAGGCGCCGCGCATGTTCAAGACACTGCTGCACCCGGACAAGGGTCGCTCATGGGCAGAAGTGTTCGTGATCGCGATCGACGTGACGCAGGTACAGGTGTTGCCCGTGCTCGGCACCCAAGAGCCGCAGCCCGACTCCGACGACGCCAAACGCGTCGTGCGCGAAGGTAAGATCCCAGTCGATCGTCAGCCCACGCTGATCGCGGCGTTCAACGGCGGTTTCATGACCGAGCACGGCGGCTACGGCATGAAGGTCGACGGCGTAACGATCGCCAAACCCAAGCCGCGCGCCTGCGCGATCGCGTTCTACAAGGACGATTCGTTGCGCATCGGCAGCTGGCAGGCGCTGGGCAGTGGCGAAGCCGACATGCTCTGGTTCCGGCAGACCCCCGAGTGCATGTGGGAGAACGACACGCTGCACGCGGGCCTTCAGGCCGGGGCTGGACTCAAGAAGTGGGGCGCCACCGTGGACGGCGAGACCGTCATTCGTCGCTCGGCGATCGGGCTCAATGCGGATCGCAGCATCTTGTACGTCGCGATCACCAACCACACCTCGGCGCGCGTGCTCGCCGATGGCTTGCACCACGCCGGCGCCACTGATGTCGCTCAGCTCGACGTCAATTGGTCGTACCCGAAATTCGTGACATTCGAGCCCATCGGTCACACGAACGTCTTGCACCCCGTGCCCCAGGCCCCAGGCTTCGAGTACTCCGACGACGAATACCTGCGCAAGAAAGAGAAGAGAGATTTCTTCTACGTCGTGCGTAAGGAACCGAACCCCGCCGCGCTATGAGGTGATGGCATCCTTTGGGGGTGGCGACCCAAAGGTCGGGGGTGGGGACCCGTTGAATTCATTTCAACGGGCGCGGGGGAGAATCCCCCGATGACAGAGAAGAGAGATTTCTTCTACGTCGTGCGTAAGGAACCGAACCCCGCCGCGCTATGAGGTGATGGCATCTTTGGGGGTGGCGACCCAAAGGTCGGGGGTGGGGACCCGTTGAATTCATTTCAACGGGCGCGGGGGAGAATCCCCCGATGACAGAGAAGAGAGATTTCTTCTACGTCGTGCGTAAGGAAACGCCGAATGGTGACACTCAGCCGGCCAACGCCCGTCGGGCCATTGAGATCAGGCTCACAAAAGTGGAAACCCCTGCGGGCCGGGGGGGACAGCCGCGTCAGGGGATCCACACAAAGCTTTGATCACCCGCCCGGTTTCTGCAAGGCGCATCGCCGAGCTTTCGACGCTCGTCCAGAAAGTCCTGCCTTTCTCACCAGATCTGGCGTTACGCGCAGCGTCTCGCTCTCGCTCCGCTCGTGCGGCTCGCCCCGCAGCGTGACTATACTCCCCAGGTGCCTGAGCTCCCCGAGGTCGAGGTCACTCGCCGTCGCCTCTCGCCGATTCTCGTTGGACGAACCATCGAGCGCGTCGACACCACGAAGGACAGCTACTTCTTCCTGACCAAACCAGAAGAGCTGAAGCGACGCCTGACGGGGCGCAAGGTCACCGCGCTCGAGCGCCACGGTAAGTACTTGCTCGCGGAGCTCGATGACGGCGACCGGCTGATGCTGCATCTGGGCATGACGGGCCAATTGTTTTCATCGGCGGTGAGCAGCGTGCGCTTGTTCTCTGCGAAAACGCGCGGCTCGCTCGCGCCCGAGCAGCTACGCGAGTTCAAAGCCGACAAACACACGCACCTCAGTCTGCACTTTCGCGACGGCGGCCCTTCGGTGCTGTTCCGCGACGTGCGCAAATTCGGCAAGGTACTCTTGCTGCGCGCCGGAGTGGAGGACCCGCGGCTCGACAAACTGGGCGTCGACGCGTTGACCGCGACGGGCGAAGTGCTGTTCGAGGCCGCGCGCAAACGCAAGATCCCGATCAAGACGTTGCTCCTCGATCAGTCGGTGATCGCGGGCATCGGCAACATTTACGCGGACGAGGCGTTGTTCCTGGCCAAGGTGCGCCCCACGCGCAGCGCGCGGCGCGTCACCGCCCAAGAATGCGCCGCAATCGTCGCCGGCGCCAAGCGCGTGATGAAGCGCTCGATTCAAACCGGAGGCTCGAGCATCAGCGACTACGTGACGCCCGACGGCTCGGACGGCGGCTACCAAAACGAGCGCAAAGTCTACGCACGCAAGGGCGAGCCCTGCAGCGTGTGCAAGACCCCCATTCGGCGCGTGGTGATCGCTACGCGCTCGACGCACTATTGCCCGCAGTGCCAGGTGTAGCCGCACGCAACCAGTGATACGCTGACGCTGATGAGTGACGGCCATAGTGACGAAGAGGCGAAGCGACGCGCAGGTCGAGCGGCGCTCGAGCTCCTACCCGAGTCCGGAGTGGTCGGCCTCGGCACGGGCTCGACGACGCGTTTCTTCATCGAGGGCGTCGGCGAGCTGGTGCGCGCCGGCCGCCGCCTGACGGGCGTGCCGACCAGCCAACAGAGCCGGGCCTTGGCCAGCGAGCTCGGCATCCCGCTCTTGCCCGACACCGGTCCGTGGCAGATCGACATCTGCGTCGATGGCGCCGATGAAGTGAGCGACGCGCTCGACTTGATCAAGGGCGGCGGCGCCGCGCACACGCGCGAAAAAATCGTGAACTTTGCGTCCAAGCAAAACGTGATCATCGTGGATGCGTCGAAGCTGAGCCAGCGGCTCGGTGAGAAGCGCGCCATCCCGATCGAGGTGCTGGTGTTCGCGCACCTGACCACGCGCAAAGCGCTCGAAGCGTTCGGGCAACCAACGCTGCGCTTGCGTGATGGCGCGCCCGTGATCACCGACTCGGGCAACTACATCTACGACCTCCTGGTGACCCCGCTCACCAATCCGAGTGCGGCCGATAGCGCCCTGAAGCACGTGCCGGGAGTGGTCGAAACGGGCTTGTTCTGTGGCCGTGCGGACCGCGTGATCGTCGCGGAAGCGCAGGGAATTCGCCAGCTTTTGCGGCAATCGTGAGGCGCGCCCCGCGCGGCGGGTGTTTTTCGCTAAACTGCGTCCGGTGGAACAGCGAAATTTCGTCTTGCCTGCGATCCTGAGCTGCGCGCTCGCGTTGCCGTTGATCGCGCACGCGGCTCCGACTGACACGAGCGCGAAGCCCGCGCCGCCGCCGCCCGCGGCGAAGCCCACACCCGTGCCGGCAGCGAAACCCGCGACGCCCGCGCCAGGCGCTGCTCCGGCGATGAAGCCCGTGACTCCGCCGCCCAACGCCGCGCCGCCGTCACCTCCGCCGCCCAACGCGCCACCGAATCCGACGCTCGCGCCGGCGCCCGGTGTCGTTGCAGCAGTGCCAGCCATTGCTCCGCCAGGCGCTCCGCCTTCGCCTACCGGCAAACCCATGGCCAAGCTGCCCGGTGCGAAGAACCCGGTCGAGGCTGCAGTGCAACAAGTCGTGATGCTCGAGCGCGCGGGGCGCCCGATCGGCATCGGCACGCTGCTCAACGGCGACGGTCGCATCTTGACCGCGCTCTCACCGCTCACGCACGGCAATCAGATCGACGCGCACTACCCCGAAGGCCAAATCGTACGCGTGAAGCTCAGCCACTCGAGCCGCGCTTGGGATCTGGCGCTGCTCACTCCGGAGGGCGATTCACGCCGCGCGGGCCTGAAAGCCTCGCGTGATCCGGCGCCCGCTGCTGGTACCAAGCTGCACGCGGTCGGCTACGTCAGGGACAAGCAGCTCGGCTCGTCGGACGTTACGATCAAGGCCAAGAGCACACTGCGCGGTGGCGACAGCGCGGAGCTTACGGACGCGCTCGAGCTGCCCTTCGCGCCGAAGCCGAGCGACATTGGCGGCCCGCTCGTGAACGACAAGGGTGAGGTCGTGGCGATCGTCGCGCGCGCTTGCTCCGTGAGCGACAAGAACGGCTGCACGCTCGCGCCCTACGCCGCACCCGTCAGCGCCGTGCGCGACTTCCTGCGCAGCGTGCCGATGCGACCGGCGCCCTGGGTCGGGATCGAAGGCGTCGCGTTCGATGCGGGAGTTGCGCGCGGCGTGCGCGTCGCCGCGGTG
>OUNO011272934.1_pt1 | contig 14037 bp, 10 predicted proteins | sample 1779811 | NCBI WGS metagenome assembly OUNO01 (sample SAMEA3914804, study PRJEB12502) | metagenome | biome: forest; material: soil | place: Canada | collected 2010-06-25 | depth 0.3 m | reverse complement strand
AAGGACACCGTGGCGCGCTTCCTCCCGCTCTGGGAGAGCGAAATCGCCCCCGCCATCAAGCGCGGCGAGCGCGTGTTGATCACCGCGCATGGCAACAGCCTGCGCGCGCTGGTGAAGTACCTCGACAACGTGAGCGACTCGGACATCGTCGAGCTGAACATTCCGACCGGCATTCCGCTCGTGTACGAGTTGGATGACGACCTGAAGCCGCTCAAGCCGCGTTACTACTTGGGCGATCCCGAAGCCGCCGAGAAGGCAGCCAAGGCCGTAGCCAATCAAGGCAAGAAGGCGTAAGTCGCGCGGCAGCGCGGCGGATCTCGCGCACCGGTGTACCGAACGGTGCGCGAGACCGACGCCCGCTGCACTTTTGCCTACAATTACTGGTCTACGCGCTTCGCTCCGCTGGCTTCATTCTGGGCGGAGCGCGTGATAGCGTCGGGCCGCATGCGCATTCGCTCCGCTGTGCTCGCGGCCCCGCTGCTGCTGCTGTCGTTCGTAGCGCTGGCCCAGCCCAAGCGCGCCGCCAAAGAGCCCGAAGATCGCGCGGCGTCGAGCAAGGCGGACAAGGCGGATCCAAAGCCCGATCCGGCGCCCGCACCCGCGTCGGGCTCGGATGATTTGGGGGGGCCACCACCGAAGCCGGCCGCCAGCAGTGAGAACAAGCTCTCTCCGCTGAACCCAGAAGCCAACGAGTTCCCCGACGGGGGCACGCAACCGCCGCCAGTCGAATACGATCGATTGCTGGGCGACATCGCTGCACTGCGTAGTCGCGTGGCCGCCGTGACCACGACGCTCTTTGCGAGCAAGGTGCGAGTGGTGGTCGAAACGCGCGGGAGCGATGCGCGGGTCGCGAGCTTCAGCGTCACGCTCGACGACGGCGTGGTCTTTACGGCGCCCGAGCGCTTCATCGCCGAAGACGAGCGCACCGTGTACGAGCACTCGGTCGCTCCTGGGCACCACGTGCTGGGCGTCGACATCGAGCGCTTCGACACGCGCAACAAGGAATACCGCACCTGGCAGAGCTCGCGCTTCTCGGTCGTGATCCCCGAGAGCAAGCTGGTGGATGCACACCTGATCATCCAGGACAGCTCCGACATGGGCAAGGATTTCCCTGACGATCAAGACGGCGAGTACGACTTGCGAGTTCGGCTGCGCGCACGAGTCGAGAAATGAAGCGTTTCGCGTCGTCGTTGAGCGCCTTGGCCGTGGCCTGTGCGTGGGCGCTGCCTGCCTACGCGGCTGATGCGCCGCCCGCGTCGGCGACCGCTGCTGCAACCGACGCAGCCGCGCCCAGCGAAGCTCCGAAGTCTGCCGCGGCCGACTCCGTCGACACGCGCGGCGCTGCGATGCGCGCCTACCAAGCCGCGCTCGACAAGCAAAAGCTGGCTGCCAGCGTGCCGCTCAGCTTGCAGCGCATCCGCGACGAGCTCGGCTCGATCGAAGAAAAAATCTCGTCCGGTCGCCGTGACGAAGCCATCGGCGATCTGGTGTACATCGTCGAGTCACCACGCTTCGATCCCTTCAAATCCTCGGATGAAGGCCGCGCCTCGATTTACTGGTTGGGTGATGCGCTCGGCCGCGGCGGAGCGTATCAACCGGCCCGCGGCTACCTGACCCAACTGCTGTCTGCTGCGCCGACCGACATCTGGTACCGCCGCGCGGTGCACAGTTTGGTCGACTTGGCGCTCGAAAGTGACGAGCCGCACTTGATGCTCGGTGACTTGAAGGGCGTGGTCCCAGGCGCTCCCGACGAGGTGAGCGGTGACGTCGCCTACTTGACGGGTCGCGTTGCCGAGCGCGACGGTAAACAGGAAGACGCGCTCACGGCGTACGCCACGGTGTCCGAAAAATCGCGCTTCTGGGCGCAGGCCACCTATCTATCGGGCGTGATCGCGGTCGAGCGCAAGGATTACAAGAAGGGCGAGGCGCTGTTCTGCAAGGTCGCCGACCCCAAGCAAACGCCCAAGAAAGCCCCGCTCTTCGGCGGTACCGACTTCTTCCAAGTGCGCGATTTGGCGCGCCTCGGCTTGGGCCGCGTGGCGCACGAGCAATATCGCTTCGACGACGCGCGCTACTACTATTACCTGGTCCCGCACGACTCCGACAATCTGCCGGAAGCGTTGTACGAAACGGCGACCACGCGCTACGAGGCCAAGGACTACGACGGTGCTCGCGAGTCGCTCGACGAGCTCCAGCGCCTGAAGGTCGATCACGTCTACCAAGACGAGACCTACATCTTGGACGCCTACGTCGACCTGGCGACCTGCAAATTTCCGCAGGCGGACGCCAAGCTGAACGCGTTTCTGATGCGTTACGATCCGGTGCGCGACGCCGCTCGCAAGCTCACCAACGACGACGCCGCGATGCAGAAGCTGGTCGACGCCGTGCGCACCAGCGCAGACCCGGCCAGCGCGGGCCTCGGCTTTTCGGAAGAGACCTCGCGCGCGCTGGGTATCCTGGTGCGTGTCGACGCAGCGTATGGCCGCGCGGCTCGCCGCCTCGCCGAGCTCGATCATCAACAGAGCGGTTTGCGCCGAGCCATGGGTGATCTGGATCAAGCGAGCGAACGCTTGGCCTCGCCGAAATCGGTGCGTCCGCAATCGAGCGAAGCCCTGGGTCAAAGCGACTTGGACAAGGTGGAGCGCATCGAAGGCCAAATTGCCGAGCTGAAACGCGTGCTGCGCGAAGCCTCGACCGCCAGCAACGGCAAGCAAGCGTCGGATTTGGACGCGCTCAAGCAAGAGCTCGAAGCGCTGCAAATTCGCGCTCGCGCCGCCCGCGCCGCGCTGCCCTCGAAGGTCGCCAAAGTGGGCGCGAAGGGTGAGGACCTGCCGGGCCTGTTGTCCGCGGATCGCGAACGCGCGACGGCGCTCTACAACGACTCTCAAAAGCTGCGTGTCGCCGTCGAGGCCCAGGAGCTCGCGCTGGCGAAGGATGCGCTGGTTCGCCTCGATCGCCGGCTCTCGCGCTTGCTGCGCCGTGCCCGTCTAGGGCGCATCGAAACGGTGCTCGGTAAAAAGCGCGCGCTCGAGATCGAGGTCGAAGCCTTGTCGCAAGGTCTCCTTCCACAAACCATCGTCGACTCGCTCGATGCGCAACGCTACCTGGGTGACGACGAAGAGTACTGGCCGTTCGAAGGCGAGGATTGGTCGGACGAATACGTGGGTGGCGAGAACCTCAAGTAGCCGCCGCCAGCATCCTCCGGCTTTTGCGGGCACCGAGCCAACGCGCGAAGCGAATCAGGGCCCACAATCCGAGCACGCTCGGTAAGACCAAGATCAACAGCACTGGCGCGAGGAAGCCGCAGAAGCGGATCCCTCCGCTGATCAGATCCGCGCTCAGGCTCACCGAGTCGGCCCAGGCGCGGCGCAGGGTGTCGCCGAACCCCGGCGCCGAAACCGCGACTTTCGGCACGGCAGCCGTCAAATGCACGGTGAGCGTCGAGAACGCGCTCTCCTTTTCGAGCAGCTGCTCTCGGCCCTGCATGCGTTCGATCTCGGTGCGCACCTCGGCCAGCTCCTTCTGGACCTCCATCGCGTCTTTGACCGTCACGGCGCGCTTCAAGATCTCCAAGTATTGCTGCTCGAGCGAGCGCTGGCTGACGATGCGCGCGCCGAGGTCGATGTATTCGTCGGTCACGTCGTCGCTGGTGATGCGCTCGGAGCCAGTGCCACGTCCGAGGCGTTTCACCTCGGCGATGATCGAGGTGAGCTCCGCTTGCGGAACGCGCACCGCGACGGTCACACGCTCGTCGATTTGCGAGCCGTTCTCCGTGTCACGCGCCGCGCTCACCACGTAGCCGCCATGCGTTTCCGCCAAATGTTCGATCGCGGTTTGCGTCGCGCCCGGTGAACCGACCTCGAGCTCCAGCTCCGCCTGGCGAATGATCTTGCGATTCGTCACGCCGGCTTTCGGTGCGCCCGGACTCGCCGCTGAAGCGGCTGCGATCGGGCTGCCGGAGGCCGTGGCAGGCTCGGCTGCTGCGTGCGGAGCGGGAGCGGCTTCGAACGAGCGGGAACAGCCCGGCAGGGTACTCGCCGCGAGCAAAATTCCGAGGCCAACCACGTGCAGTCGATGCGTCATGCGCAGAGAACGCGCGCCGTAGGCTCGGCCTTACAGCGACATTCGCCATGTATGCAGATCGCCTACTGCGGAGCCGGTGCAGCGCGTGCGCGTGCCCGGGATTCACGCGCTCGGTGAGGGGAGTTCGGTCGTTGCTTCGCCGTCGCGCGAGCGGCTATTCTCGGTGCTGGGGCCTCCGGCTCTTTGACCGATGATGCGCAGGATCGATCGCACGAGTTTTCGAAGAGCGTGCTGCGTGGCGGGAGCACTGTCGCTGGTGCTGTCGTTCGCCGCCGCTCCCGCGCCTGCCGCCGAGTCGGGCGAGCCGCCGACAATGGCCGGCGAGAGCGCGCACATCAAGCCTGCGGGCGAACGCGCCATTGGTACCAAAGAGCGCCCCACGATCAAGAAAAAGGCCGCCGAGCAGGCGCAGAATCAGCGCGGCTACCGCGTCAGCCTGCAGATCCCAGAAGCCTTGCGGGCCACGCTGGCCAAGAAGATCGACAAACGCATTCAGCGCAACCTGATCCAAGAGAAGAAGCTGCGCGTCGAGGCGATGGGCCTGCTTTCGAAGTTCATCGACGAATCGGCTGCCTCGGAAAGCGGCTCGAGCGAGATGCCCGAAGCGCTCCTGCGCATGGGAGAGCTCGAGTGGGAAGATTCGCGCGACACCTTTTTGACCGCGTTCCAGAAGTGGGAGGCGCTGCCGCCCGAGCAACGCGCCGAGAAAGACCCGCCCACCCCGAGCTACGGCAAAGCGCGCGCGCGCTTCCTGCGCGTGCTCAAGAACTACAAGAGCTTCAATCAATACGATCTCGCGTTGTACGTCGACGGCTTCCTGGCCAACGAAGAAGCCAAGTTCGACGAATCACTCGCGCGCTTCAACAAGATCATCGAGTGGTTTCCGAACAGCCGCTTCATTCCGGACGCGCACATGGTGCGGGCCGAATACGAATTCACGAAGGACGCACCGAACTACGAGACGGCCCTCAACGAATACGAGCAGGTCCTCAAATACAAGGACAGCGAGCTCTACGATCTGGCCATGTTCAAGAGCGCTTGGACGCTCTGGCGCTTGGGCAAGTCGGAAGAAGCAGCGAAGCGCTTCTTGATCGTGTTCCAAGCTACGGACAGCGCCAACGTCAAATCGGGCAAGCGCCGCGACGAGCTGGACGAGCTGCAGAACGAAGCCTTGAAGAACTTGGTCGCGGTGTTCGTCGAAGACGAGAACAACCGCGCCGAGGACATGTATCGCTTCCTGACCAAAGCAGGCGGCGACAAGTTCGCGGGCAAGATCGTGCGCGCGCTGGCCGACGCATTCTACGAGCAAGCGCAGTACGAGCGCGGCATCGAGGCCTACCGCTTGCTACTCAAGCTCGAGCCCACGAGCCCCGAGGCGTACCGTTTTCAGCTGCAAATCGCCCAGGGCCATTCCACGCTCGAGAACTGGGCCGCGCTGGAAGAAGACTACAAGCTCAGCGTGCGCGACTACGTTGCCCCCGAGATGGTGGGTGACAAGCCCAAGACTCCGCCGTCGGCATGGGCGCGTGCGCAACGCCCCGATGATTTGAAGACCGCAGAGACGGCGACCGAAAAGCAGCTGCGCGAGGACGCGGTGGGCTTGCACGCCAAGGCGCAGGCCGACAAGGTGAGCAAGGCCGAGTTCCAAGGCGCGGCCAATCTGTACAAGGTGTACCTCACGCGGTTCGGAGCTCGTCCGGAGGCCTACGAGGTCAACTACAACCTGGCGGAGATCTACTTCTACCGTCTGGATAACGCGACGGGCGCGGCCGAAGCTTATTTGGCGGCCGTGCGCCTGAACCCCAAGGGCCAGTACTCGCGCACCGCGCTGTACAACGCGCTCGCTGCGCTCGAGGTCGCGCGTGCTGCCGAGTTCGACGCTGCCAAGGCCGCAGGCAAGAAGCCCGAAGAGTCGCCGACGGACAAGCAATTGACCGAGGCGATGGAACTCTACATCAAGAATTACCCGGACGATAAGCAGATCCCCGAGCTGCTCTTCCGACAGGGCAAGCTCTACTACGACTATCAGGTGTACGACCCTGCGGTGCGGCAGTGGGGGCTCTTGCTCGAGAAGTACCCGAACAGCAAATACACCGTCGGCGCCGGCGAGCTGATCCTCGACTCGTTCAACAAGAGCAAGGACTACAGCAACATCGAGACCTGGGCGCGCCGACTGAAGACCGCGCCGGCGTTTCAAGCGCCCGCCCAGCAAACACGCTTGAACGCGCTGATCGTGGCTGCCGTGTTCAAGCAAGGCGAGCAGCTGAGCGAGCAAGGCGAGCACGCCAAATCGGCCGCTGCTTACCTTCGCGCCGCGAGCGAGTTCCCGAAGGAACCGCGTGCCGCGCAGGCTGCCGTCAACGCCGAGGTCGAGGCCAAGAAGGCGGGCGATCTCGAAACGTTGTCCGCCGCCGCCAGCCGCTTGATCACCGACCACGCGCAACGCGAAGAGGCGGCGCAGGGCGTGTGGATCGCCGCCACCACGTTCCAAGAAGTGGGCCTGTTCAGCAAAGCGGCCGACTACCACGCGACGATCGCCGACAACTGGCCCAAGAGCGAGCATCACAAAGACGCCGCTTACAACGCGGTGCTCTTGCGCACCACCGTCGGTGAGCACGACAAGGCCATCGATAGCGGTCAGAAGTTCCGCAAGTACTACCCGCGCGACGAAGCCGCCGACGAAGTGATCTTCTTGATGGGCAAGGCTCACGAGAAAGCCGGCAAGAAGAAAGAAGCCGAAGCGCTCTACGATCAGTACTCGAAGAACGCGCGCAGCGTGAACGGGCAGATAGAAGCCTTGGTGCGCTTGGCAGCAGTCAAGAGCGACGACGAGCGCGGCGCGTCTGCGGCGCTCGATCACGCGATCAAGATCTACGCCGCCCGCAAGAACCAGCTGAACGATCGCGGCAAGTACTATGCTGCCAAGGCCCGCTACATGCAGGGTGAGATGGTGCTCGCCAAGTACGAGGCCGTGAAGATCGAAGGCGACGTCAAACAGCTCAAACAGCGTTTGAAGCAGAAGAGCGAGCTGCTCAAGAAGGCCGCCGAGACGTTCCTGAGCACCGCCGAAATGGGCGTGGCCGAGTGGACCACTGCCGCGCTGTATCAGATCGGGTTCACCTACGAGTCGTTCTCCAAAGCGCTCTTGGGCTCGCCGCCGCCGGACAAGCTGAGCGACCCGGAAAAAGAGCTGTATCGGCAGTCGATCGACGAATTCGTGGTCCCGATCGAAGAGCGCAGCTTGGAGGCGTACGAGAGCGGCTGGCAAAAGGCGATCGAGCTCGGCATCTTCAACTCGTGGACGGCCAAGATGCGCGACGCGCTCGGTCGTTTGAACTCCGAGCTCTACCCGCCGCTCAAGGAGACCGGGTTCAAGCTGCGATCGCGCGCGAGTAGCGCGTTGCCCGCGCTGATCGACGGCACGCGCCGTACTACGACCGGCAGCAGTGAGAAGTTCTTGATTGCCGGTGCCGCCGACAAGAATGCGAAGGGCCCCAAGTCCGACAAGGGGGATAAGGCGGATAAGGCCGATAAGCCGAGCACGGCGGAGCCCGCCGCGCCCGCTGCCACACCGAAGGCAGGCAAAAAATGATGCGCTGGCTAGGCTTCTCTACGCTCGTGCTGACGCTCGCGGCCTGTGGTGCGAGTCACAAGAAGGTCGAGACACCGGCGCTACCGCCCGCGAACCCGCAAGCCGTCGGCAAGATGGTGCAAGGCGTGCAGGCCGCCAAAGATCCGGGCGGAAAAGAGCGCGGCATTCAGCTTCTGCGCGACGCGGTCACCGCCGACCCCGGCCTCTGGGAGGCACATTACAATCTCGGGGTCTTGCTGGCAGACAAGGGCGATCTGAAAGCCGCCGAGCGTGAGCTTGCGCAAGCCGAAAAGCTCGCGCCGAATGCGGAGGACGTCGCCGTCGCGCTCGCCGAGGTGCGCCGCCGCCAGGCCGACCCCGACGGCGCGATCGACGCACTGCAGCCGTTCGTGAAAGCGAACCCGGATGCGAAGGTCGCCCCGATTGCGCTCGTCGCGGCGCTGCGCGAAGGCGGCAAAGTGAAGGAAGCCATCGAGCAAGGCCAGCGCGTACTCGTGTATCACTCGAGCGATCCTTATGCGCTGAGCGAGCTCGCGCTCGCCAACATGGAGCTCGACGAGGTCGACACCGCCGAGCTCCTGATCGAGGAAGCACTGAAAGCGGACGACAAATCGGCGGTCGCGGAGCGCACCGCCGGCCTGATTTCGCTCCGCAAAGGCGACGACGCCGTGGCGTTCAAGCATTTTCAGCGCGCGAGCGAGCTCGACCCGAAGGACACGACCGCGCGCTTGAACACCGGCACGGTGCTCTTGCAGGCCGGCGTCTACGACAAGTCCGCGCAAGAGTTCCGCGCCGTGCTGGCGGTCGAGCCCGAAAGCACGGACGCCATGCTCGGCTTGGCCGCTGCCCGACGCGGTCAGGGCAAGCGCGACGATCAATCCGGCTACCTCGAGGCCGAGAAGCTGCTCAAGGGTGTGCTCGATCGCGAGCCGAAGAACGTGGACGCAACGTTCAACCTCGCCATCCTGTACTCGGATTACTTGAAGCGTCCGAGTGACGCGACGCCGCTTTTGCAGCGCTTTCTGGACGACGCGCCGAAAAATCATCCTGGGCGAGCCGAAGCCGAGCGCTTGCTTTCCGGCGTGCAGACCACGAAAAAGTAGCGCGCCCGGCGAGGCGCGTTGGCGCAGCGCGTGAAACGCGGCTGGAATTGGGCCCTGCGTTCGTCATTGACCTTGCAATCCACGACGAATTGTTGCGAGGCTCGCGACCGATGCTTGGTTCGAAATCCAAACTCCCGGCCGTGCTGGCGCTCGTTGCCGCCTTGCTCGGCCTGCTGTTCGCGTCGAATTCGACGCTCGACTACGCGAAGCACCTCGATCGCCGGCTGCACGACGTGCATTGCAGCTTCATCCCCGGTGCGCCCGCCACCTCGGAGGCCGAGGCCTGTCGCGTGGCCATGTACAGCCCGTACTCGGCGCTGTTCAAGGAGCACTACTGGGGCGGCATTCCGATCTCTCTGTTCGCGCTCGGTGCCTTCGCGTTCTACGCCGCGTTCGCGATCTACCTGCTGGCCTACGGCGCGCGTGCGCCGAAGCGAGCGCTGCGTTTCTTCGCCGCGGTGAGCCTGGTGCCGCTCTTGGTATCGCTGATCATGTTCACCATCTCGGTGACCAAGCTGGGCACGGTTTGCAAGACGTGCGCCGGCATCTACATCTCGTCGATCCTGCTGGCTGTAGCGGGCGTCCTGGCCTTCCTGTCCAGCACCCGTGAAGAGCCGAGCCAGCCGCGTGCCGTAGTGAGCGCCGCTTTGCCGCTGATCTGGCTGGTTTGCTTGGCTGGCATCTCGCTCGTCCCGGCCTTGGTGTACGCGGCGAGCGCTCCAGACGAGCGTCCGTACCTGACCAAGTGCGGCGAGCTGAAGGTCCCCAAGATCAAGAACGACGAATTCGTGAAGGTGATGACCACCCGGCCGATTCAGCCGACGCTCTTGTTCGAAGATCCGCTGTGCCCGACGTGCAAGGCGTTCCACGAACGCTTGGTGGGCGAGAACATCATCGAGAAGCTCGACATCAACTTGGTGCTCTTTCCGCTAGATAGCGAATGCAACTGGATGCTCGATCAGGCGCTGCATCCCGGTGCCTGCATCGTCTCGAAGGCGGTGCTGTGCGGCGGCGCACAAGCGCGTCAGGTCCTAGAGTGGGCCTACGACGAGCAGGAATATCTGTCGCGCGCTGGCAAACAGGGGCCTGACGTGTTGCGCGCGGCCATCAAGCAGAAGTGGGGCGAGGCCATGCTCAAATGCGTCGACGATCGCAAGACCGACACGCGCTTGAACAACCACCTGCACTTCGCTTCGGACAACAACATCCCCGTGTCGACGCCGCAGATGTACCTGGGCAGCCGCCGCGTGTGCGATGAAGATACTGATTTGGGGCTCCGCTTCACGTTGGGCCAATTGGCTCCCGAGGTGCTCAAATGACTCAGCCGATGTCTCCCTTTCCGAGCGCTGCCGCAGCCAAGTCGCCGTTGGCCGGGCTGCTCGGGCTCGCGAGTGGCGCCGTGCTCGTGCTCGGTTCGGCGCTCGCAGTGCGGCTCTGGGTGTCGGGCGCAGCCGAGCGCTTGACCACGCCCGAAGCCGAGAAGCCCAAGGTAGCCGTCGCCGACCAGTCGGAGGTCGGCTACTGCACGCCTCAATTCAAGCAAGTGCTGGAGCGCGTGCTCCACTCTTGCGGCCTGGCCGAGGGGGATTCGCGCCGCGGCTGCCAACCGGCCGACGTGAAGACCTTCGCCTCGATCAGCGACGAAGACTTCAACGCCCTGTTCACGCCACTCAAAGATCGCGGCGCGGTGGTGATGTTCGACGAAGGCGAGGACAAGCTCGACGACAAGGCCAAGAAGCTCTTGGAAGACAAATGGTTCGCGCGTCGCGGCGCGCGTTACTTCTTCGTCGTCGCGCGCGCTTCCAAGACCGGCAATCAGGCGAAGAATCGCGCGCTCTCGCATCGTCGCGCGAACTCGGTCATGTTTCACTTGAACGAGGTCGCGAACGATCCCGAGATCGAGTCCAAGGTCGGTCTGCTCTGGCTCGGCAACGAGTTCGCGCAGCTGTCCAAGGACTACTGCGCGTGGCCGAGCTCACGCGGAGACGTGAAGTGCGACGAAGAAGCCATCAACCGGAGCGCGTTCGTGTCATGGGTAGACTGCCGACTCTGAGCTTGCTGCTGGGCTTGTCCTGCACGGGAGCGCTGGCCTGCGACACCGTGTCGGAAAAGGAAGCGCCCATGGCCACGAACGAGCGCAGCCAGGTCGTGGTTCAAAAGGGGCCCACGCCCGTGAGCACGCCCGCGACCATCGCCGTGGCTTCCACGCAGCCGGCAGCACCCAAGAAGCCGCGCTCGTTGTGCTCGGGCAAGCTGGCCGAGGCCGGCCATTCATTCCCGAAGAAAAAGCTGTCGCGTGCCGCGGCCAAGGCGGCGGGCGAGCTCCCAGAAACCCTGAGCGTGGGCTCCGGCAAATGGACCTGGGTGAATTTCTGGGCCGCCTGGTGCGCGCCCTGCAAGGAAGAGATCCCGCGCCTACTCGGCTTCGAGCAAAAGCTTTCGGCCGCGGGCGCGCCGTTCCGACTCGCCTTCGTGTCGCTCGACGACGACGAGCGACAGCTGAACGATTTCTTGGAAAGCCAACCCGCCACCGGCCTTCACGCGAGCTATTGGCTCAAAGAGGGAAACGAACGGGAAGATTGGTTGAAGGCAGCTGGCGAGAGTCCCGACGCGCCGCTGCCGTTCCACCTCTTGGTCGATCCCAAAGGGAAAATCCGCTGCGCCATCCAAGGCGCGGTGGAAGATGGTGATTACGCGGAAATTTCCGGCATCGTCGCGGGCCACTGAGGTCTTTTTTTCGTGGGGCTGCCACTCGCGGCGTCGCGGGAACGTTTCCGACGCAGCGCAAGCTGGAATCAAGTCCCACATTTCTGGAAATTCGTCCCACATTTCCTGGGATTGGTTTCATAGGGCCGCGCCTGCTGCCCTGAAAACAGCCGAGCGGCGTGGGCGCCCGTTTCTTCGTGTGGCGCGCCGCGAGTTGCTCTAGCCTGGCGAGACAGATGGCTGGACGCACCGATATCGCCGAAGTTGCCAAACACGCCCGCGTTTCCAAGAGCACCGTATCGCGGGTGATCAACGGCGGCTATGCCAGCGCGGAGGTCAAGGCGCGCGTCGCCAAGGTGATCGCCAAGCTCGGCTACACGCCGTGGACCACGGCGCGCAACTTCTCGCTCGGGCGTGCCGGCTGCTTCGGCCTAGTCATGGAAGACAGCCAGAGCGAATGGATCACGCAGATCCTCGGCGGCATCGAGGAAGAGCTGACCGCCAAGCACATCTCGCTGCTCGTCGGCTCCCTGGTGCTCAAGGGTACGTACGACGCGACCACCGTGCTGTCGTGGATTCGCGAGCGCCGCGTCGACGGGCTGATTTTCGCGCGTCCGGGTCGCCGTGAGCGCACGCTGGTGGAAGCCGCGCGCAAGGCCAAGGTCGCGCTGTCGCTGATCACGCCCGACGAGAGCTTCAAGTCCGGCGCCGTGCTCCGCTCCAACAACGCCGAAGCCGGGCGCGAGATCGCCGATCACTTGTACGAGCTCGGGCACCGCCGCATTGCCTTCGTGGGCGGTCCGAAGGAATCACTCGACAGCCAGCAGCGTTTCGAAGGCTTGGAAAGTGGCCTGAAGGCAAAGAAGGTCAAGCTGCTGCCGAGCAACGTGATTTTCGCGCCCCGCTACCATCCGGAAGAAGGCAAGGCCTACGCAGAGCGTTGGCTGAAGATGGCGCGCGGCCGAGCACCGACGGCGGTCGTGCTCGCGAACGACACCATGGCGCTCGGCTTCATGCGCACGCTGCACGCGCAAAGCGTGGGCATCCCGAAAGACGTGTCGGTCGTCGGCTTCGACGACATTCCAGCGGCCACCTTGTTTTGGCCTGGGCTCACCACGGTGCGCCAGCAGATGCGATCCATGGGCGCCGCCGCGTGCCGCACGCTGCTGACCGCGCTCTTGGAAGAGCAGCCCGAGCGCTCCGTGCTCGAGTTCCCGATGGACCTCATCGTGAGGCAGAGCACCGGCCCCGCGCCGCGCACCGTCGGGCCGTGAACGCCCCCTTCTCCGGTCCGACGTTGGAGCTGCCCGCGCAGCTCAAGCGCGGTCTGCAAGCGGGTCACCCGTGGGTGTACCGCGATCACGTTCCGCGCGGATTTCAGGCTGCATCGGGCACTTGGGTCAAGGTGCGCGCGGGGGGCTACACTGGCTTCGCGCTTTGGGACGACACGTCGAAGATCGCGCTGCGCCTGTTCTCCGAGCGCAACGTGCCCGACGCCGATTGGGTGCGTGACCGGGTCGCCGCAGCGCTCGAGCTGCGCCGCGCCCTGCTCGACGATCAGACCTCGGCCTATCGCTTGCTGTACGGCGAGGGCGACGGCATCCCGGGCCTCACGGTCGACGTCTACGGCTCGTTCGCCGCGATCGTCACCTATGCCGATTCGCTCGAGACGGTCGTGCCCTGGGTGGTGCGTGCCTTGGTCGAGCTGCTCAAGCCGCACGGCATCGTGCGCCGTGCGCGCGTGCGTGATGGCGAGCCTCCACGGCTCGAGGTGTTGCATGGTCGGCTACCGCCGCGCGATCTGATCATCGCCGAGCATGGCCTGCGCATGCACGTCGACCTCTTCATGGGCCAGAAAACGGGCTTGTTCCTCGATCACCGCGAGAACCGCCGCTTCATGGGCCCGCTGTGCGCCGGCAAACGCGTGCTCAATCTGTTCTCGTACACGGGCGCGTTCTCGCTGTATGCCGCGCGCGCCGGAGCGAGCAGCGTGACCAGCGTCGACATGTCACAACCGGCGGCCCGCGCCGCACGCGCGAACTTCGAGCTGAACGGCATCGACCCCGAGCCACACGAGTTCCTGTCCGAAGACGTGTTCGAGTTCCTCGAGCGCACACGCCAAGCCGGCGTCAGCTACGACGTCGTGATCTGCGACCCCCCGAGCTTCGCCAACTCCCGCGAGCAACAGAAGAATGCGCTTCGCGCCTACGTCAGCGTGAACAGCTCCGGCCTGCGTGTGCTCGAACCGAACGGCATCTACGCGGCGGCCAGCTGCACCGCGCAAGTCGGCCCCGACGCATTCCGCGGTGTGCTCGCCGAAGCCGCCGTGAACGCAAAGCGCCGCTTCCAGATCTTTCACGACGCCGGCCACGCGCCGGATCACCCGATTTTTGCCGGGCACCCCGAAGGTCGCTACTTGAAGTTTCTAGTCGGCCGAGCATTGCCGATCGCGTAACGCTGTCCCGCAGCAAGGGGGTCGCCCCGAAGCAGCCCGCGTGCGCAAGTGCGTAGCAACGCTCGGCACCCGGATGCCGCTCGCACCCGCCGCAACGA
>OUNO011323036.1_pt1 | contig 14066 bp, 11 predicted proteins | sample 1779811 | NCBI WGS metagenome assembly OUNO01 (sample SAMEA3914804, study PRJEB12502) | metagenome | biome: forest; material: soil | place: Canada | collected 2010-06-25 | depth 0.3 m | reverse complement strand
GGCGTCGGTGCGGCCGTGGCCGTGCCAGCGGCCTGCGCGGCCTTTGCTCGCGCGAGCACCGCGGCCTGCTTTGCTTGCAGCGCTTTCAAACGTGCGGCTTGCGCTGCAGACGTCGATTGAGCCAAGGCGAGCGGCGCAAAGGTGCTCGCGAACAGTGCGCCCGCGGCGACTAACTTTAGCTTGTTCATGGGTTTTCGGCTTCGGGGGAGCGTGGCGATTGGGTTAGGGGAGGTTGCTCTCGTCGGAAGTGCACGCGAGCTTCGCGCAGGTACCGTCGTCCCAGGGACGCGGACCACTGGCGGGGAAATTGTTCGCGTCGGTGGCCCAAGTACCGGGCATGGTCTCGTCCGGGGCGTCGGCCATACAGTTCACGAGCTGCTCGGTGGCCGGGGTCATGTCCGCGGGGGCCCACACGAAAAACTGAGGGTCGGCGCTCATACCGATCGTGGAGCCGCAGGCCCGGACGGCATCGCGCTTCACGAGCCCCTTGGCGCGCTCGGTGGTGATGCAATCCACGATCAGCTCTATTTGCCCGGGATCGGCGGTTGTGCTCTTGGACAGACAGTAGGCGTCACCGGCGTTGGCGACCGTGTCCTCGTTATCCATGGCGCAGGCGTCCCACTCTGCAGCACAGAGCTGCGTGAGGCACGAATAGCAATCGGTGGGATCGATGACCAGACCGCCTTGACCCGCTTCGCCGCCAGCGCCGGCTTCGACTGCCGCGGCGCCCGCGTTTGAGGTGTAGCCCGCGGTGCCCGCGTAGGACGCGCCGCCGTTCGCCGCGCCAGCGTTGCTAGCGCCCGCGCCGCCGCCGTTGGCGCTGCCGGCTTGGTTGACGCCGGGGCAATCGCACGCGCCGTAAGTGCCGTCGTCGAGACAGGTCTGACTACCGACCGCATTGCCCGGGCACTCACAGCCCGACTTCTTCTTGCCGGCGGTACAGGTGTCGTCGCTCTGGACGGTGCAGTTGGTGACGGACACGCAGGCGCCGAGCGCCGCAAATACCAGTGTCCACATCGATCGCTTGCTGTTCATCGATAATCCTCCTCGGGTCAGGTTCCCCGCACCAACTGTCGTTTGCCGCTTAAGCACCCGGAGACAAATCTCCAGGGGCAGTACTCTTATACGAAAGTCGTTCGATTGGATCCCCCCAAAGTGCGCGGTTGGTTTTGCCTACAGACGCGCTCACCCGTCGCCATTGGCGCTTTTCTCCGCGCATCTCCCCGCACGCATGTGCGGTTCGTCGCCCTGCAACGTGCGCATTTGCGCCCTTGGCGGAATTAGGCCCTCGTAAACGGCGAACGCCGACTACTCAGAGCTGAGGGCCTCACTCACTCAGTGCTTCGTCGACCAAGCGGCGGATTTCTTCGAGCTTCGGATCGCGTGGTTTTTGCGAAGGACGACTGAGGTTTGCGCTCTGGCCCGTGGCCAGCGCCGCTTCGAGCTCTTCGATCGTACTCGCGGACTCCGCGTTCGGCGCGCGACGCACTTTGCTCCCTAGCCAACGACCGAGCCACGAGCTCGGTTGCTTCAACTCGAACTCACCGCGTGCAACCCGTGCCGGATCGCGACGCAGTGTCTGCACGAGCATGTCGTTTGAATCGGCCCAGGCGCACGCTTCGGCGAAGGCTTCGCTCTGTGTCGCGGAGAGGTGCTTGCTGACTTTGCGCAGCGGCTGCTCGTTGACCTTCGCAGACAATACAAGCAGGAGCGCGAGCTCGGTCGGCCCCAACGCTGTCGCACGCGCGATCGACGGGCCGCCGCAGGCCTTGCGATAGATGTGTGAGCCCTCGAGCAAGAGAACGCCGTAGCCCAGCGCGACCGCCGTTACATCGACGGCCAAATCGAGCTCGAGCTCCGTGGGCGGCGCGTCGGCCTCGCGCAGCACGGCTAGCGCGATCGCGCGGCTCAAGGCCGATGTCAGCGCTACCGGGTGCCCGACCTCCGTCGGGAGCACGTTGATTTGCCAGTGCTCGCCCGCGTCGACCAAACGTTCGACGGACTCGGGCTCCGCTTGCGCGGGCGCGCAGCTGCCGCACGCGCCGGTGCCGCAGCTTGCCTCCGCCTCGCCCCAAAACCGCGCCACGACGGCCATATCCGCCAGGCCCGGATACTCGAGCAAGCGATCGACCAAGCGCTGCACACTCGTTTCGTCGCCTGTGAACAGGTCCGGAAAGAACTCACCGTTCGGGACTAAAAGCGGGGTTTCGGTGCGGCAGACTTCGAGGCACTCGGTGAGGCGTGCGTAGGCGCTCACTAAGAACCGCCTGTGCTCGTCGGGAGGTAGCAACATACCGCACGTCAGTGTATCACGTCGTCCGCGGGGCCGGACAGGAGTGACGCTTTTTCCAGAGGGGCGACGCTTTTCCCGCAACCGCCAATGACAAGCGTGTCGATACAGGGGCAGCAGGCCGCGACTGGCCCGCAGTAAACGAGAATCCAAGGAGCGGTCATGTCAGTGAGCGAACGCACAACGGGTCGGCCGGAACTATTTGCATTGGCGGGGGCAGGGATTGTTGCCGCCCTGCTGTCCATTCCTGGCTGTTCAAGTCCGTTCTCTTCGTGCTCTGCGACACGAACCTGCCCTCCAAAGGACGATAGCTCCGCCGGAAGCACGAACGACGAAGAGGCCGGTGAGTCGGGGACGACGAACCAATCGAACGGCGACGCCTCCGGACACGCAGGTTCGACCGGCATCAACCACGGGGGCGAGGGCGGATTAGGTTCTGAGCCAGGCAACGCGGGCGAAGGGGGCGAGCCTGCCGGCGGGGGCCGTGACACGAGCGAGCCGGTTTGTGGCAACGGTCGCGTGGAAACGGGCGAGTCGTGCGACGACGGCAATTTAGTTTCGAATGATGGGTGCACCGCAAACTGTTCCGTTGAGCCTGGGCTCATCTGCGTCGGAGAACCGTCCGTGTGCAGCCAAGCAAGCTGTGGCGGGCTGGCCAAGACCTGCGGGGCGTCCGCGTCGGACGATTGCTGTGCAGCAAGCCTGATTCCCGGTCTGCTTTCACCGCCCTTCTACCGCAGTTACGACGGCGGCAACTTCGCTGACAAGAGCTTCCCTGCAGAACTAGCTGCGTTCCGTCTCGACATCTACGAAGTTAGCGTTGGGCGATTCAAAGCATTCGTAGCGGCATACCCAGGCTCAATCCCGGGAGCGGGCGCTGGCAAGAATCCCAACAACCCCAGCGACCAGGGCTGGGACGCCGCCTGGTCTTCAGCCCAGCTTCCGGCCACGCAACCCGCACTGATCGCAGCGATCCAATGTGATTCCAAACGCCAATCATGGTCAGCGCAGAACGACGCACTGCCAATGAATTGCCTCGACTGGTATGAGGCAGAGGCCTTTTGCATCTGGGATGGAGGAAGGCTGCCCACCGAGACCGAGTGGAACTACGCGGCTGCGGGCGGATCCGACCAACGCGTCTATCCTTGGGGCGCAACGGCGCCCGACAGCACACTGGCGGTAAGCGCGATCACGACCGGCAGTGCATTGCTCCCTTCGCCGGTGGGTTCTAAGTTAGACAAGTCGAAGTGGGGGCAGAAAGATTTGGCTGGAAATGTATGGGAATGGACGCAGGACTGGTACGCATCTCCCTACAAAAACCCGTGCAGCAACTGTGCGAACTTGACCACGGCCACACGCCATTCACTTCGGGGCGGCGGATTCAACAGTAACAACTTGGGAGACCTCACGTCCTCCAATCGGAGCTACGATGCGCCTGTCGTTCCCGCCCGCAGCCCGTATTTCGGTGTGCGGTGCGCGCGCCGGGCAATCTAGCGGTCTCCACTAGCTGCTGGCACCTCGTCGGGATCCAACGCATGCTCGCGCGGCTATGACGACCCGCACGCGCCCTACCATTGCTCTATTCGACATCGACGGGACCTTGATCGTGACTGGGGGCACGGGACGGCGCTCGGTGAATCGTGCGTTTCTGAAGCTGTATGGGCGATCGGACGCCTGTGATTCGTTTGGCTTCGACGGCATGACCGACCGGCTGATTGCACGCATGGGGCTCGAGGCGATCGGGATCGAGGCGACGCCCGAAGCGATCGACGGCTGGCTCGCGGAGTACCTGGTGGCTTTGGCCGACGAAGTGTCGCGGGCCGATGGCGCGAGCTTCCGTTTGCTGCCGGGCATGCAAGAGGCGATTGCGGCCGCGCAGGGCGCGGACATGGCCGTGGGCCTGGGCACGGGCAACGTGCGCGAGGGCGCGCGCATCAAGCTCGAGCGCGTCGGGGTGCATCACCATTTTCGCTTTGGCGGCTTCGGTTGCGACGCGGAGGCGCGCCCGGACGTCATTCGCACGGGCGCCGAGCGGGGGGCCGAACAGCTCGGGGCGCCGCTCGCCGAGTGTCGCGTGGTCGTGATTGGCGATACGCCGCGAGACGTCCACGCGGCCGACGCCATCGGCGCCGAGTGCATCGGTGTTGCGACTGGCCGCTATTCGGTCGAACAGCTGACGGCCGCGGGGGCGCGCCACGTGTTCGCGGATTTCTCGAATGCTTTCGCGCTGAGCGCCTTGCTCGCCATGTAGAACCGGTCCCAGGTTTCTGATTTTTGACGCGCAGCGGCGAGCCCCGGCAGGGCCTCCGAGACGTCCCGCAGGTCGCACTGTTTAGGCGGAAAAATCCAGGCGCTTGCGTTCTTTCTCGGAATCCGTAGATAGACAGGTATGACGAATTCCGATCGCCTGTTACCGGTTCCAGGTCTTCTCCGAAATCGCAGCGGGCTCGGCGTGTCTGGCCTGCTTGCCCTGGCCGCGTCTCTCGCGTTGCTGGGTGCTTGCACTCAGGGTGAGGGGACCCCGGCTGCCAACAATCCTTCTGGCTCGACCTCCGCGACGCACAAGCCTGCTGGCGACGGTGACCCGGGCGAGAGCGGCGCGATGTCCGAAGCCTCGAAGCCGCCCAAGGCCACCGGTAATCCGCTCGCCGGCGTGAAGCTCTGGGTCGACCCGAGCTCCAACGCCATGCTGCGTGCCAATACCATCCGCGCCAAGGAGCCGGAGCACGCGGCGGTCTTGGACAAAATCGCCAAGCAGCCGCAGGCACTTTGGCTGGGTGAGTGGAACAGCAATATCTACCGCACGGTGCAGTACAACATTCAGCACGCCAAAGAGGAGGGCGCAGTCGCTGCGTTCGTGGCTTACAACCTGCCGCACCGCGACTGCGGCCAGGAGTCCGCCGGTGGTCTGAAGGGTGCTGATGACTACAAGCATTGGATCCGCCGCATCGCCGCCGGCATGAAGGACGAAGCCGCGATCATCGTGCTCGAGCCGGACGCAATTGGCCTTCTGACCAAGGACAATTGCCTCACGAAAGACCAACAGACCGAGCGCCTGGCCCTGATCAAAGACGCGGTGTGGACGCTGCGCCAGAACCCGAAAGCCATCGTGTACATCGATAGCGGCCATGCGCACTGGGATCCGGCGCCCGTGTTCGCCGAACGCCTGAAGCAAGCCGGCATCGAGGACGCGAACGGCTTCGCGCTCAACACCTCGAACTACGTCACCACCGAAGAGAACATCACCTTCGGTAAGAAGATCTCTGGCTTGGTGGGTGGCTCGCACTTCGTCATCGACACCAGCCGCAACGGCACCGGCGCAACTCCGGACAACCAGTGGTGCAATCCGCCGGGTCGCAAGATCGGCAAGCCGCCGACGACCGAGACCAACGACCCGTTGATCGACGGCTTCTTGTGGCTCAAGCGCCCCGGTGAGTCCGACGGCGAGTGCAACGGTGGCCCGAAGGCAGGCGTGTTCTGGATGGAGAAGGCACTCGAGATGGCGCAGTGACCCGCCACGACTGAGCTGCGTGCTCTCTGCCGCGCAGGAGCAGCCCAAAAAGGAAAAACGCCCCGAGGTCCAATCTGGCGATCTGCGGGGCGTTTCTCTAGCAGCGCGCCCGGTTATTTGCTGCGCAGGTAGGTGCGCCAGCCGCCGAATTCGGTGATGTCGGTCGCGCCGTCGAGGGCGATGGGCTCGCAACCGAAGCCGTGTACTTTGCTGCCGTCCTCGAGCGTCAACATGCCGATGGTCATGGGCGTGGGCACGCCCTTCATGAATTGGCCGAAGCCCTCGCTGGTGAGCTCCCAGACCTCGACCTCGATCGCGCTGCCGCCCGTGGCGACGCGTGCCAGGCCCGGTTTGGGCGGCACCGTGTTGGCGAGCGCATAGAGGCGGTATTCGGGTGACGTCTTGCAGGAGCGCACGAGCTCGGCAGAGAGCTCCGTGAGCTGCTTGTTCAGCGGTTGCCCACTCAAGTGCGCGCCAACGACGGCCAGGAGCAGGTTTCCTGGGCGCGGAGAAACGGGCTTCGACGCCGGAGGCAACGCGGCACCGGTCGCGCCGAGCGTGCCAGCAACGTCCTGTTGGAATGCGGCGCCGATCGCCGCCAAATAGGCGTCTCGGTCGCGCTTGCCGAAGAGCGTGATGCCGAAGGGCAGGCCATCGGCGCGAAAGTCCGAGGGCACGGCGATGGCCGACAAATCGAGCAGGTTCGCAAAATTCATCAGCTTGCCCAAGCGCGAGTTGAGCCCGATGGGATCGGCTTCGACCTCGCTCACTTTGGGGAAGAACGGCGTGGTCGGCACGATGAACAGGTCGATGCTCGCCCAGGCCGAGCGCGTACGCTTGGCGTGCTCGGCCAGCGTTTGCATCCCGATGAAGGCGTCGGTAGCGCTGAAGCCTTCGGCCTTGCTCAAGACCCGAGTGATGACCGGCAGCACGCCCTCGGGCTGCGCGTCCAGGATGGCTTTCACCGAGGCCGCACGCTCGGCTACGAAGGCGCCTTCGTACAGCATCTGTCCCGTGCTGTGAAAGGGCTCGAAGTCGAGAGTGACGGGCGTGCCGCCCAGGCGCTTCAGGCGCTCCACGGCGCGCTCGAAATCAGGGCGCGTGCCACCGAAATCGAGCTCGTCCAAGAACGCGTCGTTCGGCACGCCGAAGCGGAATGCGGCGGGTGTCGTGCCTGGCGTGAAGCGCACGCGCGCCGCGTCGGGGCGTGAGAAGGCGTCGTCTGGATCGGGGCCGGCCGCGATTTCCGCGACCTCCGCGGCGTCGTGCACCGTCAGCGCGAACACCGAGACGCAATCGAGGCTGCGGCATGCGGGCACCACGCCGCTCGTGCTGAGCACGCCGCGCGTGGGCTTGATGCCGACCAGGTTGTTGAACGACGCGGGAATGCGCCCCGAGCCTGCCGTGTCCGTGCCGAGCGAGAAGCTGACGAGCCCGGACGACACGGCGACCGCAGAGCCCGAGCTCGAGCCACCGGGAATGCGCGCGGCGTCGAAAGGATTCTGTGCAACTCCGTACGGTGAGCGCACTCCGACGAGGCCGGTCGCCAACTGGTCGAGGTTCGATTTGCCAACGAACAGCGCGCCCGCGGCCAGCAAGCGCTCGACCACGAACGCGTTCTTCGTCGGCACGTGCGCGAAGCCAGGCAGCGCCGCGGTGGTGGGCACACCGGCTACGTCGATGTTGTCTTTGACGGCGAAGGGCAGGCCGTACAGCGGCAGGTTTTCTCCCGCGGCTTTGCGTTGCTCGAGCCGCTGCGCCGCGGCCGTGAGCTCGGCCTTCGACCGTAGGTGGATCCAGACGTGCTTGGGCTGGCTGGCTTGCCAGGTGTCGGCGAGCTGCTCGACGAGTGAGGTCGGAGTCAGCGTTCCTGCACCGTAGGCAGTGCGCAGCGTAAAGAAGTCGAGGCTGGGTTTGCGCTCGGTCGGAGACATAGGCTGGAGCATCCCTGCGGCACTGTTTCGTCCAGATGTCCGAGCTCTGACGAGGGTCGGGTGCCGCTTCAAGTGTATGAGTTTACGTCGTTTCCGGCTCAGGCGCGGCTCAGGCAACGCCGGTTTGTGGCGCTCTCGCCACCCCTGCGCGGGGGTGTTACGGTCGTCGACACTGGCAAGAGTCTAGGGCCGAGGAGCTCCGCGTGAAGAGCAATCAAGATGTCGCTGAGGCCCCCGCCCAGCCGGTACACGTGATCGAGACCATCCCGGTGCGGGGTGAGAACAAGGTGAGCGCGGCCGAGATTCTGGCCGAGGGCATCCCCACTCCCGCGCATTTGCGCATTTTTCCCGAGCTCGGGCGCGGCGGCATGGGCCGCATCCACCCCGCGACGGACCGCAACTTGCTGCGTCACGTGGCGCTCAAGCGCTTGGATCGCGAGTTGGCCCAGGTGCCGATGTACAAGGACGGATTCATCGCCGAAGCGCAGATGACGGGGCAGCTCGAGCACCCGAACATCGTGCCTGTACACGAGCTGGCGGTCTCACCCGAGGGCGTGCCTTACTTCACGATGAAGCTGGTGCAGGGCATCAACTTCGATGCTTGGCTGCGTGACCCCGCACACGCTGTCGGCACGACCGAGCGCCTGCAAGAGGGCCTCGAGATTTTTCTCAAGGTGTGCGACGCCGTGGCCTACGCGCACCACCGCGGCGTGATTCACCGGGATCTGAAGCCGGAAAACATCATGGTCGCGAGCTTCGGCCAGGTCTATCTGATGGATTGGGGCCTCGCGCGCCTCACCAAGACGCGCCCCGCTTCCGGCGCGCGCGCGCAAATGGAAGCCAAAGGTGCCGTGGGCACGCCGACGTTCATGGCGCCCGAGCAAGCGCGCGGCAACCCGGAGGAGATGGACGAGCGCAGTGACATCTTCGGCCTGGGCGCGATCTTGTACGAGATCGTGAGCGGCCGAATGCCCTACGGACCGTCGATGAACGTGGACTACGTGCTGGCGCAAGCGGTGGCCGGCAAGGTCGTGCCGATCGACGAAGCGACGCTCGGCGTCGGTGTCTCCAAGCGGATTCGCAGCATCGTGCACAAGGCCGTGCAAGTGAAGCCCGAGGACCGCTATCAAACGGTGGTCGAGCTGCAGGGCGCCGTGCGTGGCTTTTTGCAGGGCGGTCTGCACTTGCCGCGCAAGGTGTTCGCGCCGGGCGCTCAAATCATCCGCGAGGGCGAGATGGGCGAGGAAGCGTACATGATCGTCAGTGGCACGTGCCGCGCGCTGCGCGACCGCGACGGCGCCCAAGAGACCTTGGGTACGATGACCGCGGGCGACGTGTTCGGCGAGATGGCGCTCTTGCTCGCCGAACCGCGCGCGGCCAGCGTGGAAGCGGTCGACCAAGTGACGGTGCTGGTGCTCGACCAAGCGACGATGACCGCGGGGCTCGGCTTCGACGGCTGGACGGGCGCCTTGGTGCGCGCGCTCGCGCAGCGCTTCCGCACGCTCGAACGGCAAGTGCGCGACTCGGGCATCAAGCGCAGCTAGCGCGTCGCGTTCCGGCGTAGCGCGAGCAGCGCGCTCAGCAGGAGCAGCGCAGCCAACGCGGCGAGCCACGGGCCAGGCGCGCTCGGTACGGGGTTCGTCGCCACGAACGTGGCGAGGCTCGGGAAGCCGGGCCCCGCGCCGGTGAGGAACGGGTAGCCTGGGAGATGTGCGAGCGAGCCATCGGCCGCAGCGGACCAGACGTCGAGCTGGCCGACGGCATCGGCCGTGAACAGCAGAGTGGCGGCGGGCGAGAGCGCGCCGGCGACGGGGGTCAGGGGCGGAGCGAGTGGGGAGCCGGGGCTGAGCGTGAGGCTGCCGTCGGCGTTGGTGCGTGCGGCCAAGAGCCGTGGAGTGAGCGGTGAGTAGGCGACCAAGAAGCGGCCTGCGTGATCGATCGCGATGCCACCGATCTCGGGCAAGCTCGAGAAAAACGGCGCGCCCGGCGCGACCTGCAGGCTCCCAGCGTCGTACCGATAGGCTTGAATGCCGCCGCTCCTGGTGCCGACATACAGCCATGTGCCGCTCGAGTCCAAGCCGAGATCCGTGGCCGAGGTGCCAATGCTCACGATTTGGGGTGGGTCCGCGGTCAAGCCGCCTTCGCCGGAGTGCAGGATCGCGACGCCGCCGGACATGCTCAGAAATAGCCTCGAGCTGTCGGGATTGACGGCGATGCCCGCGGCGCGTTGGGTGAACGACCAGCGCGCGCCGATGACGCTCAACGCGCCGCTCTCGGCCACCGCCAAGCTCACGATGTTGGGTCCGCTCGCGTACAGGGTGCGACAATCTTTGCTCGGTGTGAGCGAGATGCCGGCGAAGGCGCTCCAGCCGACGTTGAACGGCGAGCCAGGTACTGCGCGAATCACGCCCGTTCCGGTCTCGATCTCGAAGACCGAGATCGTGCCCGAGCCGTCGTTGGCCGCGAACAACAGGCTGCGAGCCTCGCAGCTGGCGATGCGATGCGCGAACTCGGCGCCGGTCGTCGATGCCAACCCGTTGCCACCCGTCGCGAACGGTGAGCCGGGCACGATCGAAGCGGCGCCGCCGGATACCACGCGCAGCGCGGCGACGAGATTCGCGCCACGATCCGGGTTCACGTTCTCGTACACGAACGACGACTCAGTCGCGCTGGCGACGTGCGGCAGCAGCGAGGCCAATGCGAAGCTCAGCACCAGGGCCGGCTTCAGGCCGCGAAAGAGCGAAGGCATGGCGCTCTTGCGGCAAGAAGCACACCACGCCTCGGGCCTCCAATAGCGCTCGAAAAGCCGCGCGTCGCGTGGCGCGAGTCTCCGATTTTCGGTGGCCCCGACCGGAAATCAAACGGGCTTGGGGCGAGCGAGCTTGGAGAGCAGCGTCAGGGGCAGCCAAAATGGAAACAACAGCGGCAGGGCACTGGCGAGGGTCGCCGCGGCGCCCAGGCCGTGAGCTGTTTGGCCTGCGCGATCGGTGACACGAACGGCGCGCGCTCGCTCCCGCGTCGGCAGCTCCGCGAGCTCGAAGCGCGCGAACCAATCCAGGAACGGCAGTAGGCGTGCGAGCCGACGCGCAGTGGGAGCCGCGGGATCGTACTCGAAGCGACGTTCACGCACCTCTGGCACGACGAACGCGAAATACGAGGCCGCCATCAACCAGCTGAATAGCTCGACGCGCGCCGACACTTCGATCCAGAAATGAAACAGTATGCCGACCCAAAGAGCGAGCCGGCGCGTGGGCGGCCACCAGGCGCCGAGCGCGATGAACAGCTCGGTCGTGATCGCCGCTTTGGCGGCGAGGCTCGCGAACAGCGGTGAGGCGAACGTGAGGTCGAGCCAAGCGGGCAGCGGCACGCCGTGCCGTGCGCAGATCTCCGAGGTCTTGAGAAAGCGCAGCAGCATGACTTGGCCGCCGCGCCAATCAGGGTCGAGCAATTTGCCGCCCGCCGAGCCGAGGTAGACGAGCGACACTTGCAGCTGAAACAAGCGCCGCGCGAAGGTCGGCGCGCGCCGTGCGTCGAGCGGCAGGTGCGTGAGGCCGCGGCGCCCGAACGCAAACGAGCGGTCGCAAGGGGTGAACGCGAGTAGACCGCCGAGCAGCACGAGCGCGTACCGGTTGTTGTGATATTGCAGGCGATCGCAGCACAGCACGAACAGCCCGATGCTGGCGGCGGCGAGCAGTGCTTCACGCGCGCCGCGCCGGCCCACGAACGCCACGACGCAGGCGAAGGCTTGGCAGGCCAGCAACAGCTCGTACACCGCGCGCGACGGCACGAGCGCTTCGGGCACGAGCGGCAGATGAAAGATCGCGCCGAAGTAGCCGCCGCCGTGCAGCTCCAGGATCAAACGCCCCCCGTTGAGGAACAGCAGCGCGCTCAGCAGCAGGCGCAGCAACCCCAGCACGTAGGCATCGCGTTCCTCACTGAAAAAGCGCGTCCAGGCGCGAGCCGGCTGGGTCATGGGCGGTCCGCACGCAAGCGCACGCGGCCGGGCTCGCGGCCGTTTTTCAGGGTCTCGACGACGGCAACCAGTGCTTCGGTGTCGTCGCCCGGGGACAAGTGAGCCATGACGTCGCGCAGGGCGAACTGAAGGCGGAACAATTGTGCCTCGAGCCCGTACGACGCGTGCTCGCTGCGATCGAGATTGGCGAGCACGCCGTCGTGCACGCGGTCTTGCCAGTGCACGTCGCGCGTGCCGCCCGTGCTGTCTTTGACCTGCCAGGTGCCATCGACCACGGGCACCAGGCGCGCTCGACCTTTACGCCGAACCTGTCGGAACAGGCTGATCTTCATGTCCGACGATGCGTTGAACATTTGAAAGCCGAACACGAAATCAGGACTGCGTTGCGCTCTTACTAGAAGCGCCCCTTGCAGCGCGAGGTAGCTGCAGAAGAAAACGCCTCGCAGGCGCAGCGGTAAATCCAAGAGCGAGCGCGGCATGTCGAAGCCGCTCGCTTGATGCCCGGTTTGCACGCCTGAGGCAAACAAGACCATTGCATCGGCCTGTTTCCGCACTAGGTTCGAAGGGTGCAACCGACGAAGCTCCGCAAACGGGTGGTGGTGATCGGAGGCGGTTTTGGCGGCATTGCGGCGACGAAAGCGCTCGCTCACGCGCCCGTGCACGTCACCCTGGTCGACCGCTCGAATCACTACCTGTTTCAACCGCTGCTCTATCAAGTGGCCATGGCCGGCCTAGCCCCGAACGAGATCGCGACGCCCATTCGCGGCGTGCTGCGCCACGTCGACAACGCGCGCGTGCTGCTGGCCGAAGTCACGTCGGTGGATCTGAGTGCGCGCCGCGTGCTCACGCGCGAATGCGCGGCCCTCGAGTACGACTACTTGGTGCTCGCGCCCGGCGCGGTGAACGCGTACTTCGGTCATCACGATTGGGAGCACGTCGCACCCGGCCTGAAAGATTTGGACGACGCGGTGGAGATCCGTCGTCGCGTACTGCTCGCGTTCGAAGCGGCCGAGCGTGAGCCGGATCCGGTCGCCCAGCGTCGGCATCTGACGTTCGTCGTGATCGGCGGCGGGCCTACGGGTGTGGAGCTCGCTGGTGCCATCGCCGAGCTGGCAACCTTCGTGCTCGCGCGCGACTTTCGGGCCATTCGTTCGGATGCCACGCGTGTGGTGCTGGTGGAAGGCGGCCCGCGCGTGCTCGCGGCGTTCGACCCGGAGCTGTCCGAGCGCGCCACGCAATCCCTGCACGAGATGGGCGTGGAAGTGTTGCCCAATACGCGCGTGACCGCGATCGACGAGCAGGGGGTGGCCATGGGCGACACACGCATCGAGGCTTCCACGGTGTTGTGGGCTGCCGGCGTGCGCGCTTCGCCGCTGTGCGAACGCCTCGGTTTGCCAGTGGATCGCGCGGGGCGCGTGAGTGTCGCGCAGGACTGCTCGGTGCCCGGCCACCCAGAGGTGTTCGTGATCGGCGACGCGGCGAGCTTCGTCCCGGACGGCGAACAGCAGCCGCTGCCCGGTGTGAGCCCGGTTGCAATGCAGCAAGGCCGCTTCGTCGCCAAGCAGATCGTGCACTCGATCGAGAAGCGCGAACGCGGCGTGTTCCGCTACGTGGACAAAGGCTCCATGGCCACGATCGGCCGGCGGCGCGCGGTCGCAGCCGTGGGCAAGCTGAAGCTGAGCGGCTTCCTGGCCTGGCTCGCTTGGCTGACGGTGCACATTTTTTACCTGATCGACTTCCGCAGCAAAGTCGTGGTGCTCTTCGATTGGGCCTGGTCGTACTTCACGTACCAACGCGGCTCGCGCTTGATCACCGGGCACCGTTTGGACGCGGGCGCACCCGAGCGCAGCGTTTTGGCCGCCGCGCCTGCACCCGCTCGATTGCCGGCGCCCACCCCGGCCCAGCCGGTCTCAAGCGGCGACGGCTTGCAGCTGCAGGGCGAGGTTCTGAAAGCCGGCGCAAATTTGGGGCGGGTAGGGGCCGAGTGACGCCGCGACCGCGACGAAAATAGCGGCTCGCGGCGCCTCTTGCAGCACGAAATACTCGGCCATCTCGGTCACGGTGTTCACCGTGTGCGGGATGAAGCCGGGGCGCTTCAGCGTGCCTGCCAGCTCGTTCAAGAGCTCCATCGTGGGACCGGTGGCGAGCAGCAGCACCCGCAGATGCTCCAATATTTCGTACGTCTTCAAACGGTCTGCGACCCAAATCGCGGACTCGTTGGCGTTCGGCAACAGGCGCGGCAAGAACGGCAGCGGCAAGCTCGTGGCGTTCTCGTCGGGCACGGCTACGGCGAACAACGCGCCCTGGTCGAGCGTGCGCAATACCGAATAGCCGGCGCGCACGAGCAGCACGCGCATC
>OUNO010004378.1_pt3 | contig 14074 bp, 12 predicted proteins | sample 1779811 | NCBI WGS metagenome assembly OUNO01 (sample SAMEA3914804, study PRJEB12502) | metagenome | biome: forest; material: soil | place: Canada | collected 2010-06-25 | depth 0.3 m | reverse complement strand
CATGACGCGCGCGACGCCCGCACCAATTAGAAGAGCACGAGTTGTGAAGTCCTCTCGATATGATCTCGTTATCGTCGGCGCAGGCCACGGGGGGGCGCAGGCCGCCATCGCCCTTCGCCAGAACAAGTTCGAGGGCACGATCGCCATGATCGGCGACGAACTTGAATTGCCCTACGAGCGGCCGCCGCTCTCCAAGGAATATTTCTCGGGCGAGAAAGCCTTCGAGCGGATCATGATCCGCCCGGCGGCCTTCTGGGATGAGCGAAACATCGCGATGCACCTTGGCCGTCGCGTCACCACCGTGGACGCCGACGCACACCGGCTAGCGCTCGATGACGGCTCGACGATCGACTACGGCCACCTGATCTGGGCAACGGGAGGATCGCCGCGCCGGCTAGCCTGTTCCGGCCACGATCTCGTCGGCGTTCACACGGTGCGGACCCGCGCCGATGTTGACCGCATGCTTGGCGAGATCGAGGCCGCCGCCTCCGTCGTGGTGATCGGCGGGGGATATATCGGCCTTGAGGCGGCGGCTGTTCTGAGCAAGTTCGGCAAGCAAGTGACCGTGCTCGAGGCTGCCGATCGGGTGCTCGCCCGCGTCGCTGGCGAACCTTTGTCGCGCTTCTACGAGGCCGAGCACCGGGCGCATGGCGTTGACCTGCGCCTCAACGCGAAGGTCGACTGCATCGAAGGAAAGAATGGCCGTGTGCGAGGCGTGCGTCTCGCCGATGGTGAGGTGCTTCCGTGCGAGATGGTCGTTGTCGGCATAGGCATCGTCCCTGCGGTTGAGCCGCTCATCGCCGCGGGCGCGGAAGGCGGCAACGGCGTCCTGGTGGACTCGCATTGTCGCACCAGCCTGCCGGAAATCTTCGCCGTCGGTGACTGCGCGCTTCACGCGAACGCCTTTGCCGGCGATGCCCTGATCCGGCTTGAGTCAGTCCAAAACGCCAACGACCAAGCCGTCGTCGTCGCCAAGGGGCTGACCGGAAATCCCGCTGAATATAGTGCCCTGCCGTGGTTCTGGTCGAACCAGTATGATCTGCGCCTTCAGACGGTTGGCCTCTCGACGGGATATGATCAATGCGTGGTGCGCGGCGATCCTGAAACGCGCAGCTTCTCGGTCATCTATCTCAAAGACGGCCGCGTGATCGCGCTCGATTGCGTGAATGCGACCAAGGACTACGTCCAGGGCCGAGCGCTTGTTGCTGGTGGCGGGCAAATCCCGCCCGCGCAACTTTCCGACACCGCCATTCCGCTGAAGCAGACCGCTCCCGTGGCGTGAATTCAGGTCATACGGAGCCGGAAGGATCAGCCTGAGCGCTGTTGTTGGGGCAGGGCGCCGCCAAAGGGTTGCTCCAGCCCGCCCGAATGATCTGGCCTGAGACGCCCCCAAAACATGGCGTCGGTCGTTCGGTGGCGGTCGCCAATAGGGGCAGCTTATTGGGCTTCTGAAATTCTAACTGCCCCCGGCCAGCCACTTTCTCTTAGGCTCAACTCAACATAAGGGGAGCGAGACAGTGACGAATACGCGGGTTGTATGTGCATCACATTCGCCGCTCATGTATTGCGCAGCATCGGAGCCTGTCGCGGGTCCCGAAATCTGCCAGGCCTTCGAAGCGCGGGCGGCGGAGGTCGCGGACTTCAAGCCCGATGTGATCTTTGCCTTCGGGCCCGATCACTACACCTCCATGTTCCACAGCATGGCGCCGGTCTTCTGCATCGGCACGAAATGCGAATCCATTGGCGATATCGGCGGCTTCGCCGGACCGCTGGACGTTCCGGCCGAGTTGGCCATGGACTGCATTGCGTCGGTGTACGCCGACGGCATTGACGTCGCCGTTTCCCACGACCTGAAGATCGATCACGGCATTTCGCAGACTCTGCATCGCGTGGCTGGAGGGGTGGGGGCCTACCCGACCATTCCTGTCCTGATCAATATCCTGACCCACCCCCTGCCGCCCTTCCGGCGCAGTCGGTTGCTCGGCGAGGCGATCGGGGCCTTCGTGAAAGCCAAGGGCCTTCGCGCCCTGTTCATCGGGTCCGGCGGCCTGTCGCACAATCCCAAGCCGATCTTCCCCACCCTGGGCGAAGGCGGGCCCCTGGTTGATGACCACATCCGCAGCGGGCCCGGCGGGGACGCCGCCCGTCAGGAACAGTGGCTTCAGCGCCAGCACGACATTCACATCAGCGCGGCGGTGATGTTGGCGGATGGGCGACTGACCGGCGCGGACTGCATGTTCAATCCGCAGGTCGATCATGAGGAGCTCGACATCATCACGCGCGGGGACCTGACGGCCTTCGATAGCTGGGATCCGGACGAGCTGATCATGCGCGCCGGCATCGGCTCGGTGGAGTTGTATGCCTGGATCGCCGCCTGCGCGGCTCATTCCGCCGCCGGCGGCCGCCCGCCCAAGTTCGATCTCTATCATCCGGTGGTGGAGTACGGCGTCGCCGTGGGAATGGTTCACGCCTGAGGTCAGCGATGGGCTGAACCGGGAAGCGAGGCGGCGCATCGCTGGCTCAGCTATTGGCCCTGGTCAAAGATCGCCGATAAGGCCCGCTTATCGGCACGAGTGATTTCTAACTGTCGGCTGCTATTGGCGTTGCTGTAGCCTCCGCATAACAAAAAAAGTTGGGAGGTTAAGTCATGTCGGATGCACCAGGCGCATGCGGATCGCACGGATCAGCAGCCTGCTCCCACCATGCTTCTCCCTGGCCGATCAAGCAGGCAAGCGCCGGCGGGCTGGACCGTCGGCAGGCGCTGCTGTTCGGTGGAGCTGCGGCCGCGGCCACGGGCCTGACCGGTGCGGCCGATGCGCGGCCGAAGCAGCGCTTCATCGATGTTCACCACCACTTCACCGCGCCCGGCCGCGCGGGAGCGTACGTTTCGCCCACTAAGCCCTGGTCGCCGCAGGGCTCGCTCGAAGAGATGGACCGCAACGGTGTTGCGACCGCGATCGGCTATCTAGGCTTTGTCGACGTCGCTGATCTCAATGAGGGCCGCCGGATGGCGCGCTCATGGAACGAGTACGGAGCCGGGCTGCAGCGGCAGTGGCCGCAGCGCTTTGGCCTGTTCGCGGCTCTGCCGATGATGGATGTGGACGGCAGTCTGCAGGAAATGGCCTACGCCTTGGACGTGCTGAAAGCCGACGGTCTCGGCCTTGCCACAAACTATGGCGACCTCTGGCTCGGCGATGCCCATTTCGATCCGATCTGGCAGGAGGCTAATCGACGTAAGGCGGTCGTGTACGTGCACCCAAGAGACGCGCCTTGCTGTGGCGCCGCTCAGATGAGTTATATGAAGCCCCCGGTGGCGGGGTACTGGATGGAATGGCCGGTGAATACTGCCCGCACGATCCTGAGCCTTATGGTTTCGGGAACGCTGCGCAAGTATCGCGACATCCGTTTCATCTTCAGTCACGGGGGCGGGGTCATGCCTCTGGTTCTGGGCCGCCTCAACGATGGCGCAAGCTGGCCCACCATCGGTCCGGAAAAGTACGCTGAGCTTTTTCCCGAAGGGATGCAGGCGGAATTCGCCCGTCTCCACTTCGAATGCGCTCTTTCCTACAACGAGGTGAATTTCGAGGCGCTGAGCAAGCTCGCGCCTTCCACGCAACTTCTCTTCGGCACCGATTTCGACCGCATCTCCATTCAATACGGCGTTGAGCATTTCAATCGCCTGGGCTTGGACCGGACGACCGCCGCGCGGATCGCTCACGGCAACGCCGAGATCTTGTTCCCCCGTTTGAAGGGGTAGGAGATGGATCCCGCCAGTCGAACGGGGATCCCTCTGTTCCAAGGCCTGGCGCATGGCTTTTGCGGAGGTGGTGCTCGAGCCGGCCGATCAACGACGACCAGGAGTAGACCATGAACAACTCGTCGCAGGGCCCCGGACGGGTCAGCAGGCGTAATTTGCTGCAAGCGGCAGGGCTGGGCGGGGGGCTGTTGTTGGCCGCCACGGAGGCTTCAGCACAGCCGCCGTCATCGGATGTCGTCGTCACCATCAAGGGCGCCAAGGTTTTCGACGGCCGCTGGGTTCTCGAAGCCGACACGGTGATCGTCGAGGGTTCCACGATCGTCGCGGTGGGACGCGACCTTGCGCCGCGCGGGAGCGTGGTCGATGGCGCCGGCGCCACCCTGCTGCCAGGCCTGATCGACTCCCATACCCATACCAACGTGGCCAGCCTCCGCGACGCCCTCGTCTTCGGCGTCACGACGGAACTGGAAATGGGCGGGAACTGGAAACCGGAAGCCCGCCAGCAGGCCGCGGCCAATGACGGCATCGCGGATTTCCGCACCTCCTATAACGGCATCACCGCCCCTGGCGGGCACCCCGCCGAGCTGCTGCCGCCGGGCCGGACGGGGCCCAGCTCCTCCACACCCGCCGAGGTGCGCAAGTATGTCGACGCCATCGTGGCGGGCGGGGCCGACTACATAAAGATCCTGGTCGAGGAAGGATCGGTCTTCGGCCATCCCGGGCTTCCGCAACTTTCGAATGCGATGATCCAGGAGGCCGTTTCCGCCGCTCACGATCATGGCAGGATGGCCATCGCCCATGCCCTAACGGTCTCCACCACAGAACGGGTCGTGCGCGCCGGCGTTGACGGTCTGGCGCATATTTTCATAGACCGGCCCCACACTGCGGCGATCGTGCAGTTGATCGCGCGGTCCCAGACGTTCGTCACGCCCTGCCTGACGCTCAATGCTTCGATCCTGGGCGGCAACGGCAAGGCCCTGGCCGACGATCCGCGCGTCGCGAGCAAACTAAGCCCGACGTGGCGCAATTCGCTTTCCAGCGGCATGGACACCTGGCGCAAAGCTTCCTTCCAAAACGTGCTTGCGACGGTCGCGGCGCTGCACAAGGCGGGTGTCGACATACTCGCCGGCACGGACGCGTCCGTGCCCGCCCCAGGCCTTGGGGGTCTCGCCCACGGCGCCAGCCTTCATGACGAGTTGCGGCTTCTGGTGCTCGCGGGACTGACGCCCATCGAGGCCCTGCGCGCCGCCACCTCCACCCCGGCCAGGCGCTTTGATCTGCGCGACCGTGGCCGTATCGCCCCCGGATTGCGAGCCGACCTGGTCCTGGTGGCCGGCGACCCGACGACGAACATCACCAACACCCTGTCCATCAAGAAGGTGTGGAAACGTGGCGTCGAAGTCGCCGGCGCTTCGGTCGCGTGAGGAGGATCACCCGACTACGCGATCTTCCAGGGGATCAACTGAGGATTTCAGGCAGGGCTGCAATCGATCTTTCCGGGTCACGCCCGTCGTCGAGGCGGTCCAATGGCTCTGCATCAGCCTTGGGTCGGCGGCGAGCCCGGCCCCGGCGGCCTTTCCGGCCGGTCGAGCTTGGATTTCGGATCGGCGAAGGCGTCCAGACCGGGACGCGCAAGCCATGACGCTCTGCGGCGCGGGCCGCCCGGAAATCGGGTTGGGGCCGTCATCCAGCAAACAACCGATCGCACGCGCCAGGCGCGCGTCGGCAGCCACAAGAGGAGGAACCGCGACATGGCGGTGAAGAACAAGGTCATCATAAGCTGCGCCGTGACCGGGTCAGCGCACGTTCCGACGATGTCGGACGCTTTGCCGGTGACGCCGGCGCAGATCGCCGACCAGGCCATCGCCGCCGCCGAGGCCGGCGCGGCGATCTTGCATCTTCACGCCCGGGTGCCGGAAGACGGCCGTCCCACGGGCGACCCGGAGGTCTATGCCCAGTTTCTGCCGGTCATCAAGCAGCGCACCGATGCGGTGATCAACATCACCACCGGCGGCTCGGCCACCATGTCGGTCGCGGACCGACTGAAGGCGGCGGTGCAGTTCAAACCGGAGATGTGTTCGCTGAACATGGGGTCGCTGAACTTCGCCTTCTTCCCGGCGGCCAAGCGCATCACCGAGTGGAAATACGACTGGGAGAAGGACTACGTCGTCAATTCCGACGACTATATCTTCCGCAACACCTTCCGCGACATCGCCTACATCCTCGAGAGCCTGAACGACGCCGGGACCAAGTTCGAGCACGAGTGCTACGATGTCGGCCACCTCTACAATCTGGCCCACTTCGTCGACCGCGGCTTGGTGAAGCCCGGCTTCTTCGTGCAGATGATCTTCGGCATCCTGGGCGGCATCGGTCCCGACCTCGACAACCTGATGTTCATGAAGCAGACCGCCGATCGCCTGTTCGGCAAGGACAGCTTCCAGTGGTCGGTGCTCGCCGCCGGCCGCCACCAAATGCCCTTCATTACCCAGGCGGCTCTATTGGGCGGCCACGTGCGCGTCGGCTTGGAGGACAGCTTGTTCATCGAGCGCGGCGTGCTGGCCATCGACAACGCCCAGCAGGTGACCAAGGCGGTGCGCATCCTGGCCGAGATGGGCCTGAAGCCCGCAACGCCGGCCGAAGCGCGCGAGATCCTTGGCCTCAAGGGGGGCGATCATGTCAGCTTCTGATAAAGATGGCGCCTGCGCCGCCGCGATCGACGGCTTCCGCGGCCAATACGGCCGCACCCCGCAGCCTCAGTTCCTGAAGGTCCCCTTCCTGCAAGGGCAAACCGCTGAGGACGTCCTGCTGCCTTATCAGAACGGGTAACCCGCCGATGACACAGATCAACGACAGCGCAGCCGCAAGGGCGTCGGCGGCCCCCCCCGGCGACGCATCGGCGTCTCCGACCGTACTCGAGGGGCGGGCGCTCTACCTTCTGGTGGGGGTGCTTCTGCTGGCGCAGATCCTCGACGGCGTCGACATGAACGCCCTGGCCTACGTGGGCAGTGCGGTCATGAAAGATCTGCAACTCAGCAAGTCAATGTTTGGGGCCTGCATCGGCATCGCCTTCGTCGGCATGGCCATAGGCGCCGTGTTCTTCGGCTGGCTGGGCGATCGGATTGGCAGGCGCTTCTGCATCCTGCTTGTGGTCGCACTCTTCGGGGCGGGATCCCTGGCCACGGCGTTCAGCCCCAACGCCGCGACGCTTTTCGCCCTGCGACTGCTGACCGGCCTGGCGCTGGGCGGGCTGCTTCCGGTGGCCTCTTCGGTGCTCGTCGAACGGTCGCCGGCGAAGGTGCGAACCTTTGCAGTCACGGCGATGACGATCGGAACCGCCGGGGGCGCGGCCGTCTGCGGGGTCATCGCGTCGTTTGTCGTGCCGCAGTTCGGTTGGCGGTCGCTGTTCGTGGTGGGCTCGATCCTTCCGTTGCTCTTGCTGCCTGTCCTCTACCTCTGTCTGCCTCAAGATAGCGCGGCATCGAAGCGCAACCGCTTTGTCGCGTCCAAGGCGGTCCGGCCGTCCTTGTTCCGCAAAGGGGCATGGCGGATCACCTTGCCGTGCTGGGGCGCGCTCTTCTTCGGCGCCATACCGGTCTTCTTCATGATGGGCTGGCTGCCAACCCTGGCCAAGGAGAGCGGCGAGACCGTGGGGCAGGCGGCCCTGGCTACCTCGTTGTGTTCGATCATGGGGGCTTTCGGCGGCCTCTGCCTGGCCAAGCTCGCGGATCGCTTCGGGTTCAAGGCGATGCTGATCGGGACCGTGGCCGGTGCGGTCTGTTCGGCTCTGCTGGGCTTGGCGATCGGCGGCGGCGCCTTCTTTCCCGCCGCTGCGGCGGCGGGCTTTTTCGTCGTCGGCATGCTGACGGTCACCGGCGCCGCCTCGGGCCAATTCTATGTCGCTTCGATCCGTGGCTTCGCCATCGGGTGCGGGGTGGGGCTGATGCGGGTAGGGGGCGCGCTGTCTCCCTGGCTGGCGGGCATGCTGCTGGATATGGGGCTGCCCTCAAAAGCCCTGTTCCTGGTCGGCGGCGGTTGCGTGATCGTCTCCGGCCTCCTGCTGCAAGTTCTGGCGCTCAATCCCACGGTGCAGGACCAGGCTGATTGATAAGGTCCTGCGGCATGGGCGAAGCTATGCCGCTCAAGTCCTGTATCTGGTGGCTAGATCAACGATAAGTTTTGCTTATCTCTCCGAGGGATTTCTTACTCTCAGCCCTCATCACGTTGCTGTAAACTTTCGCAAAACAAGAACTCGGAGCTGAATTGTGTCGGATACACGAGACGTAGGGGCGTCGTTGCCGCCGCCCGTGACGGGGCGTGTGCCTCAAACTGCGGATTTCAAAGCGCTGCTGAAGGCAGGGCGGCCGCTGGTCGGCAGCTTCGTAAAGACTCCTTCGCCGCACGTGGTCGAGGTCCTGGGCGAGGCCGGCGCGGACTTCCTGGTCGTTGACCGCGAGCATGCGCCGATTGACGAGGCGGCGGTGGACCTTGCGGTTCTGGCCGGGCGGGCGCAGGGCGTGCCGATCCTGGTGCGGGTGGCTTGGTCCGGGCAAATTCTATCCGCGCTGGACGTTGGAGCGGCGGGCGTCATCGTACCGCACGTCTCCTCCGTCGAAGCGGCGCGCGACGCGGTCGCCGCCTGCCGCTACAGCGGCGGACTGCGCGGCTTTTCCAACTCGCCGCGGGCGGGCCGTTATGGCGGCGTTTCGCTGGCCCCCCACGTGGCGGCGGAGGACGCGCGCGTCTTGACCGTCGTGATGATCGAAGACCCCCAGGCGATCGACGCCATCAAGGACATCCTGGCCGTTGCGGGGGTGGATGCGGTGTTGCTCGGTTGCGGGGACCTGGCCGTCTCGCTCGGGGAGCAGGCGATCGACTCCCCTAGAATCCGCCAGCTGGCCGCACAAGTGGCCCGCGCCGCCCAGGAAGCGGGCGTGCCGGTGATCGCCGTGGCCGGAACGGCCGCGAGCGGGCAGTGGCTGATCGATCTGGGCGTCACCGCCCTGGTGATCGGCTCTGACCAGTCCCTCATGCGCCAGGGCGCCACAGCCGCCTTTGGCGCCTTCCATCAAGCGTTGGAGAAAATGTCGTGAACGCCTTCGTCGACCGCCGCGCGATCCCCCAGGGAGGCGCGCCGCTGCGCGATCGCTCCTTGGCGGAGTTCGCCCAAGCTGAGCCTCAGATCCACGAGGCGGATGGCTCGCCGACATGGTTGTCGCGCGGCGCGAACTTCGTCGTCGCCGTGACCCGGGTGCGCACCGGCACGGTGCTGGCCCGCACCGGCCAGCCGGACGAATATATGGTTGTTGCTCCGCCGGAATTGAGCCTCCACATCGCGGCGGGCTCCGACGCGCTTGAGGCCGAAGCCGACTCCCTCACCATCGTGCCGCCGGGAGACAGCGCGGTGACGGTGAAGGGCGACGGCTACGTCTACCGCATCTTCTCCACGCAAGCCGAAGATCTCGCCAAGCTCAGCGCCAATGCCGCGGTCTATGCTGACGGCGCCCCCGAAGTCGCGCCGCTGGAGCTCTGGCCCGACCCGGTGGGGGGCTTTCGTCTTCGCACCTATCCGCTTGGCAACTTGTCCTCCGGTGAGGTTTTCGGGCGTATCTTTCGGTCCACCAACCTGATGGTGAACCTGTTCGAACCCTACGACCAAGGGCGGCCGCAGGACGCCCTGTCCCCCCACCACCACGACGATTTCGAACAGGGCAGCCTCTGTCTCGCAGGCGACTTCGAACACTACCTGCGGGCGCCCTGGGGCAAGGATCGCGCCGCCTGGAAGCCGGACGAGACGGTCCGTTGTGGCAGCCCGTCCCTGACGGTCATCCCGGCGGGCACCATCCACACCACCGCTTGGTTTGGCCCCGGCAGAATGATCGACATCTTCGCGCCGCCGCGAATGGACTTCTCCACCAAGCCAGGCTGGGTCCGCAACGCCGCGGACTATCCGATGCCTGGCGCGGAAGGAGAAGCGGGATGAACGCGGACCTTGATCTCATCATCGAACTGTCCGCGCTGAATGTCGCTTTTTGGCAGGACGTCGACCATAACTGGGGTCGGCGCGCGCATGAGTTTTTTGTCGAGGACGGGGTTTACACCGTCCCAGGCAAGGCGTTGACGGGGCAACAGGGGATCCGTGACTTCTACAGCTGGCGCGAGGGGCGCGGCCCCCGCGTCGCGCGGCACTGCATTGTGAACTTCCACGCCGCCCCCGTCGGGCCTGACCGAGCCGTTTGCAACTGGATTCTGCTGCTGCACGCCGCAGACGGTGAGCCGGTCCTCCCAACCGCGCCGCCCATCCAGATCTCCGACTTCCACGACGTTTGCGTCCGCGGCGTCGACGGGGTGTGGCGATATGAATCCCGGACCCTGACCGAACTCTTTGCGGGCGGCGCGCCCGTGACCCACCCGCCGACCTAGGGGCGTAGGCGGGAAACTGTCGCCGACGGCAACAGAGGTGAATGGCAAGCCGGATGTACGCCAGGGCCAGGCGCCGCCAGCGCCGCGGCGCCATTGCGCTGTCCGCGCCGTCCAGAGGCAGGTCCTGGCGGCGGGCCCGGCGATCCCGTTTGTGCAGGATTGGGCGGCTGGTCAGCCGATCGCCGATCGCTGGCCGAGACTTCCGCTACATCGCCGGCTATCTCTCCGGCGCCGCGCCTGGACGCGCCAGATGGCGACGTAGAGGCAGGCGCGCCCCTACAGTCGTCGTCTCCGCGAGGGGCATTTTAATGAAGCGCCAACGAAGCCGGCGCTCCTTGGGCGCCTGAGGAAATACCTCTTCAGCCGCCTCGACTGAGCTTATGGTCGTCGCCAGGAAAACAGAGTGAGGCGCTGGCCATGAGGATCGATCCCCAACGACTGATGCGATTGGCCGTGCTGATCAACCAGGGCAGCTTCCGCAAGGCCGCGGATGAGTTGGGCGTGACCCAGCCCGCCCTGTCACAAAGCATTGCCCAGTTGGAACTCGAGGTTGGCGTAAAACTGATCGAGCGCACGTCTCACGGCGTCGAGCCGACCATCTACGGCGAAGCCATGTACGCCCACGCCAAGGCGATCGACTGGGAGCTGGCCCAGGCTGAACAACGCATCCGGGAACTGACTGCAGGCAACAGGGGCGCCCTCACTGTCGGAGCCGCAATCGGCGCGGCCGTCTACATGGTTGCCCAGGCGATCTGCCAGCTGCAGATCTCAAACGCTGGCATCAGCACGCGGGTGATCGAGGACCCGTCCACCGGCTCGCTCCTGCGTCAGTTGCACGACCGATCTCTGGACCTTGTGATCTGCCAAACCCTGCCGGACTTCGAGCTGAAGGGCGCGCGCTCGACGCCGCTGTTCCGTTCCAAACGGCTGGCCTGCGTGCGGGCAGGGCACCCCCTTGGTAAGGCGCCGCCCCTGGAGGAACTGATCGCCTATCCCTTCGCCTGTCCGTTGGACGAAATGGGTCTGCTTTCCGGCATCAGGAACGCCCTCAACATCGTCGGGCTCGATATGCCGAAGAACAACGTCGTCGTCGGCAACTCGATTGCGGTGGGCAAGGAGGTAGTGAGGAACTCCGACGCGTTTGCTATCTTTTCGGACCTTTCCGTCTGGCGGGAACTGCAGGCCGGCGAACTGGTGGGGATCCCGCTGCCCGATGAAGCGGACCAATGGTACAATCTCGTCACCAGGCCGGAATATGTTGGCACAGCCACCACCAAGAGCTTCCTGCAGGCCGTATTCGACATCTGCAAGGCGTGGGGCGTGGAAGTCCACCCGGACGCTCTCCGACTGGAGCGGCGCATTCCGCGGGCCACCCTCGCCGCGATTGACGCGGCTCCCACGTCTCATCCGGCCATCACGAAAGTCCGGGGTTGATGTGATCCATCGTGGGGTTTGCGCGGCAAGAGGTCCGCGCGCAGTCCCCAGGCCGCGCAACGCGGTCGCCGGCGTCGCCCGGACATGGAGGCGCGCGCACGAGCATCTCGGGTCTGCTGGCCTTGATGAAGTCCGCGCGCCGCCTCGCTCGTCACGCCAGTGCGCGAACAAGGACAATAAACTCAGCCTATGGCGCACATGGCGTTCTAATTTGAACTAGGCAAGCCGCCCTCCTATGACCCCAAGTCAAGCAAAAACAATGCGAAACTTGGCGGAAACACTATGGGCAGGAAAAGCATGGCCGCTTACGCGGCGGCGGTCCCCACAAGCGACGTCGCGCCGCTGGCGCCTGCGCTGCGGGTCGCCAAGATCAAGCAACACACCCGCGCCGTGTCGCGGCGGCGGTTCCAACTAGTCTGCTCGACGGCGCTTGGCTGCAGGTCGGCCGGCCGGCCCTGGCCCAGACAGTCGAGCCCTCCACGCCGAGCTCCGCGCCTGCGGTCACCAGAACAACGCTCTTGCGCGGTCATGCGGGGGCTCCGCTCAGCTTCGGCGGGCGCATAGCCAAGAGTTTCTGACGCGATTGACTATCATTTGACGGCCTATTCAAGACTGAAGGCTGTCCAATTCTTTGCTTCAAATTTTACGAGGAGAAAAGCATGAGCGACGAAGCGGCTAAGCTGACGCCAGATTTTGCTCGGGTCGAGAATGGCGCGTTGGCGGGAAAGTTCGTCGCAAGCTTTTGGCAGCCGATTGCGATGAGCAGAGATTGCGTCAACGGCGTCTCCAAGCGCATCAAAATTCTTGGCAATTACTATACGCTGTACCGTGGCGAGGACAATGTCGCCCGCCTGGTTCAGGATCGCTGTCCGCACCGCGGCACGAGCCTGGCCTATGGCTGGGTGGAGGGCAACAGCATCCGCTGCCGCTACCATGGTTGGAAGTTCGATGGGACCGGCCAGGGCGAGGAGTTCCCCGCAGAAACCGCCACCTACGCCGCAAAGATTTGCATCAAGACCTACCCGACGCGCGACTATCTCGGAATGATCTTTGCGTTTCTGGGTGAAGGTGAAGCGCCGGAGTTCATGCGCTTCCCTGAACTCGAGGACGAGAGCCGGGGCGAGTTGCTCACTCAGGGCGTTGTCTTGCCCTACAATTTCTTCCAACGAATCGAGAACGATCACGACGAAGTCCACGCTCACTATACGCACGTCTTCATGAAGAATTTTGGCATTGAGGACATGCCAAAAATGACCGGGCGCGAGACTGAATATGGCATGGTCAGTATTGCCACTCGGCCCGATGGTACTGTGATGGAGGCGCACGGTTTCATGCCCAACATCTTGTTCCGCCAGGTGCCCATTCCGCAAGACAAGACGAAAATGACTATTCACCTGGCCTGGCGGGTGCCGATCGATGATGAAAACACCCTGAGCTTCATGGTCAACCGCGTTGGGTCATTTGACGAGCACATGCGAAAGCGCATGTCGCAAGCGGAAGACTATCGGGAGATCACTCGCCGGGTCATGGATTGTGAGATGACGCTGGATGATGTGGATCCCAACCATCCCTTGCTGCCGGTCATTCAGGACACCGTGAGCATGGGTGGGCAAGGCGTGATCGTTGATCGCTCGGGCGAACATCTCGGGCAATCCGATCGTGGGATCGCGCTCCTGCGGAAGATCTGGGCCCGCGAGATGCAGGCGATCAGTGAAGGCAAGCCGCGGAAGAATTTCTATCGCCCTGCCGACTTCACTTTCGAGGATGAAGAACTTTCGGCGTTCGCCTGAACAGCGAACATCCGGTTGTCGTCATGACGCTGATGAACTCGGCCCAGGTGCTCAATGAACACCTGGGGCCGCCCGTGGGGCCGGCTTTGACCTGATTTGCATCGCTCATGGCTGACGGGGCGTCTCCGCCGTTGCTGCAATCGCGCCCCTAGGCCTCCCCCGTCGGCGCGGATGCAGGACGTTGGCGAGTACAGATCACTTTGCCGCGGAGCGCCTTGTTAGAGCGGCGCAAGTCATTCGTAGTGACTTGCGCCGTTCTAAAAGGGTCAATTGACAAAGTGTCGACGTGTGCGGCGGGCCATAACCTAAGCCTATAGTGTTGATGACGTTCCAATTTGTGGATTTCTAGCGCCAAGAGACAATATAGGGCGTCCAGAAATCAAGGACGAAGGGTGCGTATGCGCCTCAGCTGAAACGGATTTAAGGGTAGGGAACAGAAAATGGTGGCTTCTACGGTGACCCTTGGAACCGACGCGGGCCTGCCGTTCGCGGCCTATCTCGCCACGCCGGATCGTCCGAACGGCGCCAGCGTCGTGGTCCTGCAAGAGATTTTCGGCGTCAACGCGAACATGCGAACAGTCGCCGATGAACTGGCGGCCGCCGGGTTCACGGCGATCGTGCCGGATCTGTTCTGGCGGCAGCAACCCGGGGTCGAACTGGATCCCGCGACCGA
>OUNO010079634.1_pt1 | contig 14084 bp, 14 predicted proteins | sample 1779811 | NCBI WGS metagenome assembly OUNO01 (sample SAMEA3914804, study PRJEB12502) | metagenome | biome: forest; material: soil | place: Canada | collected 2010-06-25 | depth 0.3 m | reverse complement strand
CGATCGATCACGCTCAAGCCGTGATCGGGGTTCACCTCGACCACGACCATGTGCACCGAGTTGGTGCCGATATCGATGGCGGCGATTTTCATGCCGGTTTGCTCGTCAGGCCGCGAATCGCGACGGCCAGCTTGTCGAGCGCGGTGGGCGGAACGCCGTGCCCGCCGTTGAATGGAGTGAAATCGACGGGCAAGCCGGCGGCGATTAGCTCATCACGCAGGCGCTCGGCGAGGGCGAAGGGCAGGAGCGGATCGCTGCGCCCATGGCTTTGCAGCACGGGCAGGCCCGCACGCGCAGACATGAGCGGCAGCCACTCGGCGTGCGAGATCAAGCTACCGCTCAGGATGGCCAGGCCTCCGAACGGGCGCTCGCTGCGCAGCACGATGTCGGTGGCCAACATCGAGCCTTGCGAGAAACCGCCGATCAGCGTGGTCTCCGGGTTGGCTCCGAGATCTCGTTCCAATGCGGCGAGCAGGCCGAGCATCGCTTCGCGCGCTTGCTCGATGCCGTCGGGTACCTCGAGGATCAGTTGCTCGACGAGGCCGGCGTCGAAGCGCTCTTGCAAGCGCGCCATGTCGATGTGCCACCAGGCGCGTGCGTCGTTGAACCCGAGCTCGAGCGGGCCCTCTGGAAACACGAAGCGCACGTCGCTCGGCACTGGCAGCTGGCGCCCGAACGAGACCAGGTCATGGCCAGGTGCGCCGTAGCCATGCATCAACACCACGACCGGGCCCGTGCCTGCGCCTTCGCGGTCGGTTCCGCCGCTGATTCGGGCCTTCAGGGTGCCCAGTTGGACCTCTCTCATCGGCGCCACTTTAGCCCGAGAGCGACGCGCTGCGCTATCGCTCGAACCGAGATTGACGAGGTTTGACTAGTGCGCGTGCTCGTGTTTGGTTTCAATCGAAGATGGATCTCAAAAGCTTGATGGGCGAACTTTTGGGTGAGCTCGGGCGCGTGGCCAAGGCCGACGGCGTCGTGGGCACCGTGCGTGACGCGGGCACGGCCAAGGTGTTGCCGTTGAGCAAGATCAGCATCGCGTTCGGCACCGCCATCGGTGACGTCGGTGGGACGGCCAAGCGCGGGAACGATGAACGCGACGCAGACGCCGAGGTCGGCGGTGCCGGCGGCGCCATCGTCGTCGAGCCGCGCGCCTTCGTCGTGGTCGGTGAAGATGGCGAGCCGCACCTACTCGCCTTGCACCGCGGCAAAACTGCGGTCGTGCGCAAGGGCGTGGAGATTTTGCCGGCCCGCGGTGCGGCGTCGTCCGGCGCCGCGCTGCCGTCCGCGAGCGCTCCACAACTCGGTAGCGGCGAGAAGAAGTAGCGCGCTTTCGGGAGCCGCAGACTCGTGTTGCTCTGGCTCTCTCTCTTGCTGTGCGGCTGCGTATTGCTCGCGCTCGGCGCAGCGGCGTACTACTTGCCGCTCTCGCCCGGTTGCAACGTGCAAGCGAGGGCCGAGCCCTCGGGCAGCTGGACGCTCGCTTGCGGCATCGCACTCGGGCCCGTCGCGCTCACGGCGATCGCGGTGGCCGGTGTCCCGCCGTTCGTGACTTGTCACGTGTTCGGCAAACAGCTTCTGCGCTTGCCCGTGTCGCGTTGGCTGAGGCGTCAGCCGAAGCAGCCCAGTACTGCGCTCGGCGACGCCGAGCCCAAGCCCGAGCAAGAAGGTGAGGCGACAACGCCCGCCGTGAACTTCTCGCAATTCGAGCGTTCGGTGGCGCGCTTTTTTCGCGCGCTCGATCCGGTCGATACCGTGCTGACCTGGTGGGAAAAAGAGCGCATTTTCGAGGTGCGCAAGCTCCAGATCGACGTCGAATATTCGTTTCGCGACGTGGCGCTGACCGGGCAAATCTTGGCCGGGCTGTACATGTTGTCCGGGGTTTTGCCGGACCGCTACGTGATCAATCAGCAGCCGATCTGGGAGTCCGAGGATCGCGTGCTGTTCACCGCCGATGGTCGGTTTCGGATCTGGCCCGGGCGGCTGCTCGTCGACCTCGTGAGTTTCGTGCTAAAGCAACGATCTCGGGTGCGGCGTGAGGCCGTGCCCGCAAGCGAGTAGCCAAGCGTCATGAGCGAATCCAAGATCGGCGACATCGTGAGCAGTTTGCTCTCGGGCGTGCATGGCATCTCGAAGAGCGAGACCATCGTGGGCGAGCCGCAGCAAGCGGGCGACGCGACCATCATCCCCGTGCACCGTTTGAAGATCGCTTTCGGCGCCGGCAGCGCCAGCGCCGGCGGTCGCAGCGGCAAAGTCGGCGGAAAATCCGGCGGTCACGGCGCAGGCGGCGCGGTCGAGCTCGACCCGGTCGCGGTGATTGCCATCGGCAAAAACGGCAGCGCTCACCTGCTCACGGTCGAGGGTGACGAGAACACCGCCTGGTCCGCGCTGTTGAAAGACGTGCCGGACATCCTCGGCCGCCTGGCGCAGTCCGTCGGCGAAAAGATGAAGAACGAGCTGAACGCCCGCGGCATATCGGTCGAGGCAGGCGAGCTCGCTACGCCCGCCGAGCACGTCGAGCCCGCCGCCAGCGCGCTGCCCGACGGCAAGCGCGAGTAGAGCGCGCTACGCGCGGTTCGCCTCGAGCACCTTGCGAATCGCGCGCTCCAGGCGCGCCAAACACTCGGCCACGCTCTCCGAATCGACCGATAGAAAGGGCCGAAAACGCAGCGAGCGCTGCCCGCAGGCCAAAATGATCAGCCGTTCGGCGAAGCTCTCCTTCACGACCTGATTGCGAAGCTCGCTACTCGGCAGGTCGACGGCGCACAGGGCGCCCAAACCGCGCGCGTTGCTCACTTCGGGCACGCGCTCGCACAGGGCTTCGAGGCCACGGCGTAGCTCGCCGCCGCGCATCGCGACGTTCTCGAGCAAGCGCGCTTCGTCGATGATTTCCAGAATGCGCGTCGCGCGCACCATGTCGACCAGCGAGCCACCCCAGGTGCTCGAGATGCGGCCCGGCACGGCGAACACGCTGTCGACCTCGTCGATGCGGCGCGAGACGAGGATGCCGCCCACTTGCATCTTCTTCGCGAAGCAGAGCACGTCCGGCTGGACGCCGAGCTTTTGGAATGCCCACCAAGCGCCAGTCAGCCCCACGCCGGTCTGCACTTCGTCGAAGATGAGCAACGCTTCTCGCTCGTCGGCGATACGGCGTAGACCCGCCAAAAACTCGGGGCGAAAGTGATTGTCGCCCCCTTCGCACTGAATGGGCTCAATCAGGATCGCGGCGATGTCATGACCGCGTTGGTCGAACGCGCGCCGCACGGCCGCGAGCGACGCTTCTTCGCGGGCCACGACCTCGGGTAGGTGCTCAGCGAGCGGGAAGGTGACGCGCGGCGCGGGCACGCGCGGCCAATCGAACTTCGGGAAGTACAGCGTCTTCGTGGGGTCGGTATTCGTGACGCTCAGCGTGTAGCCGGCGCGACCGTGAAAGGCCTGCTCGAAGTGGAGGATTTGGTTGCCCCCGGCGGGCCTGCCCGCGGCCAGGTTCTTCCGCACCTTCCAGTCGAAGGCCGCCTTCATCCCGTTCTCGACCGCGAGCGCGCCGCCCTCGACGAAAAAGTAATGCGGCAGCTCACGCGGCGCCGCGGTGCGCGACAGCGTGTCGACGAACTCGGCGAAGTACTCGGTGTAGAAGTCGGGGTTGCCGACCTTGATCGTCGCGGCGCGCGCGAGGCGCTGCTGCACCTCGGGCTCCAGCATGCCCGGGTGGGCATAGCCGAGCGGGTTCGAGCCGTAGAAGCTCGCAAAATCCAGGTATTCGGCGCCGGTCAGGGCGTCGAACGCGAGCGCTCCGTGGCTGCGGTCCAGATCGAGGACGATGGGGTAGCCGACCGCCAACAGGTGCCGACGAAGCGTGTCGTGCACCGCCCCGGGCGGTATCCGCACGTGGCTTGCCATCACAGAACCCTAGCAGCGTTTCCGCAAAAATCCCGTGGCCACGCTGCGCACAACGTGCGCTCCGCGCTTCGCCGACCTTGGCTTTCGCTGACGTTGGCTTGGGCGCGATGTTGTGGCTTACTCCGGCGCGAAATTCATGGATCCAAAGGCAATCGCAGGCGCAGTGGGTGGCTACCTCAAGGATCATCCGGAGGAGCTGTGGCGGCTGCTACGCAATGCGTTAGCCCTGCGCTTCGGTGTGCCGCTGGCCGCGCTGCGCTGGCTCGCGGTCAAAGGTGCCGGCAAGAAAGCGCCCAAGGACGTCGAGATTCAAGCCGTGCCGCCGGGCGTGCGCGTGGCCGCCTCACTCGACTTGATGGGCACGCCGGTGCGCGCGTCGGCCGTGGTGTACGTCGAGCGTGTACGCATCAATGCCACGGAGATGTGCTTCGAGCTCCGCCTGGCTCAGGTGTCGCTCAAGGTGACCGACGAGAGCTCGACGACGCCCATTGCCGCGCTGCTCAAGTCCGGCGCGCTCGACCTGAGCAAGCCCGGCAATCTCGCGGCGTACATGCCCAAGCGCCCGCCGATCCTGATCGACGCTCGCGAAGACCGCATCGTGATCGACTTGATGAAGCACCCGAAATTCGCGAGCAATCAGAACGCGCAGCGCCTGGCGCGCTTGCTGGCCCCGCTGGTCACCGTCTCAGGCATCGCCAGTGAATCCGAGCACCTGGATGTGGCGCTGCGTCCGTTCCCCGACGGCGTGGCAGAGGTCATCGCGCGCGTCCGCAATCTGATCTGAGCCGGCCCCATGGCAGAGCTCGAAGCGGTCGCCAACTACCACTGCCAGGTGGGCGAGAACCCGCTCTGGGACGAGCGCGAAGGTCGCCTGTATTGGGTCGACATCGAGAGCGCGCGGCTGTTTCGCGTGGACCACGCGAGCGGTGAGCACGAGTGCTTCCACCGCGGCACGAGCATGATTGGCGGCTTCTCGTTCCAGGCCGATGGCTCGCTGCTCTTGTTCGAGGTCGATCGCATCGCGCTGCTCGACAAGGCGGGCACCTATCGCGTCTTGAAGAGCGTGCTCGACAGCGGCACGCGCCGCTTCAACGACGTGATCGCCGATCCGGAGGGCCGCGTCTTCGCCGGCACCATTGGCACGACGGACGAGTCGGGCGGTCTGTACCGCATCGACCTCGACGGCACGGTCACGCCGCTCTGGAAGGGCACCGGCTGCGCGAACGGCATGGGCTTCACCCCGGATTTGCGCCACTTCTATTGGACCTGCAGCACGACCCGGCTCATCCACTGGGCAGATTACGAGCGCGCTGACGGCTCGCTCACGAATCGGCGCGTGTTCTACCGAGCGCTCGCGGCAGAAGGCACTCCCGACGGCCTGACCGTCGATCGCGCGGGCGACGTGTGGAGCGCGCGTTGGGGTGGTTCGTCGCTGCTGCGCCTCGATGCCTCGGCTCAGGTCGTGGAGCGGGTCGAGCTGCCCGTCACGCGCGTGTCCTCGGCGGCCTTCGGCGGCCCCGAGCTCGACACGCTGTACGTGACCACCGCGGGCGGGCGAGCTGACCCGAGCGACGACGCGCCCGACGGCACGCTCTATCGCTTCAAGGTGCCGACTCCGGGAGCGCTCGAGTTTCGCTCCCGGATCGGGCTCTAGACGCTCACTCTGCGGGCGCGGGGGTCGGCGGTGGCGCGGCGCGCGGCGCCTTGGGCTCCGGCTTGCCGTCCCACCAGGCCTTCAGTCGCTCCATGCTGAACGGGCGCGAGTAGGCGTACAGGAACATCAGGCTCAGCGCGAAAAACAGCCACGCCTGGGCGACGAAGCGATCGTCGACCCAATAGAAGCCGCTCGGCGCGTAGAGCAAGATCGTACTGATCCCGCTGGTCATGATCAGCGGTGGGCCGAGCGAAGGTCTGACTTTGACCAACGCGGGCGCCGCCATGAACAGCGAGTAGTAATAACAAGTCAGATTGGTCAGTGAGATGACCAAGCACACGCCGATCCCGAGGCCGATCCAAAGCGCGCGCGTGCGCCGCAGCGCCCAGGCCGTCCACGCAAACACACCTGCGCAGATCAGGCGGAAGAGCCAGCGCACCTTGTGCATCTGCTCCAGACGGCCTTCTTTCCAGCCCTTGAACGGGTCGTCCATGTTGTCGTCACGCATGAAGCGCATGCGGTTGCTCCACGTGTGCTCGACCATGGTCTCGAGGCCCATCGTGTTGGTGAGCGGCGTGGCGCCGTGCACCTTGATCGTGTGGTTGAAGAACTGCGTGTACGAGTCCTTGCCGCACACGGCCATGCTGGCCGGAATCAACACGCCGGCGGCGATGATCACGCCCGCCAGCAAGCGACGGTGGTCGGGGTGGATCAGGCCGAGCAGCCCCGGCTCGCGCTTGATCGAAAGCCTGCCCGTGCCGGCCTTGGGCTCACTCGTCGTGCCGAAGCGAATGCGCCGGATGATCTCGTACAACACCATGATGCCCCAGCCACCGAAGAAGATGACCGGGAACACGCGCAACAGCGACGACCAGGTGAGCGCGGCACCCGCGAGCCCGAACTTCCGCTTGCGCGCGCAACACACCGCAGCGACCAGGAAGAACAGCCAGTCTTGGCGTAGGAATGCGCCGCCCGTCCAATAGAAGTTGGCCGGCGCGTTGCAGCCCCAGAACACCGTGGCGATCGCCATGATGCGGAAGCCGAAGGCCCAATAGAACAGCAGAATGATGCCCACGTGCAGCGCCACGTCGATCATCGACAGGAGCTTGAAGAACGTGTCACCCGCGGGGGCAAGGCTCGCGAAGAGCTTGCCCGTCATGCCCCAGACCGGCGGCGGATTGTAGCCGTGGTCCTTCTGCATGTTGTCCCAGTAGCTACCGACCGACGAGTGATAGAACCAGTCGACGTCCTTCTTCCAAGCTTCCCAGCGCTCGGGAGTGAACTTGTCTTTGCACTTCTCCGGGTGGGTGAGGACGTATGTGTCCTTCACCGGCTTGATCAAGTTCACGTGCAAGTCGCGGAGATCGCGCTTGGCAACGACGGCGCCGCGACCGAGATCCACTTCAGCGACTGCAGTGCACTCGTACAGATCGGTGTAGCCGATCTCCTTGAAGTACTTCGAGCCGAGGTAGTAGTGATAAAACTCGTGCCGGTGGTAGTACTGGTCGTACCGTACGTTCGGATTGAAGAAGTCGAAGTAGGTAAAGAACGCGGCCACGGTCAGGATGATGGCGACCCAGCGCTTCGTCTTCTTCGTGATGCGTTCGCGAAGGCGCGCGGCGCGCATCTCGTACATCAAGAGTAACGCCGTCGTGATCGTCAAAAAGATCCGCGTGCCCTTCATGAAGGGCTCCCAGTGGTTCTTGTCGAAGATCGTGTTTTGCCAAAAGAAGTCCTGGTCGGCGGCCAGCGCCGTCACGTGGCCCAAGGACGTATTCAGCATGGAAAGCAGGGTCATCACGGGGCAGGGTGTTACACCACTCGGCCGCCCCTGTCAGGGCCCTGTTTCCAGGTCGTGACGGCCCCGGCACCGGCCGTTGTGCCCCCCAAGCGCCGGCTGTGCCATCGTTCGCCCTCGCGCCGGGCAAACGGCGTAAGCCGCCGGGCGACCGTTCAAATGGCCAGGCTCGGGCCGCAAGAGTGCGGGTCAGGCGCACAAAATAAAACGACCCGGGCGATCTTCTGATCGCCCGGGTCGTCGTAGCGAGCCCCAAAATCCCGGAGGGGGTGAGGGGCGGCGGCACTGCTTGGCCACGCGAATCCACGCGCGACGTTCGACAATACCTAGCCGTAGACAACAAGGCCCGGATCACACGCGGAACCGCGTGATCGACCTCGCTCGGCTAACCTCGAGGGTCCACCTCCGGGATAAAGGTACAACTACTAATCATGCCTGTCCTCCTCCGGCCATGGCCGGACGCCCGCGCCTCCTGCGCACACGAGAGCAGATACTCATCGCCTGGCAAGCTGCGGTTGTGGGCGCTTCCGAAAGGAGACCGCTGCGCGGTCTCGACCCAATTGTGCAGGCGCGGGGGTGCTCCTCCACCGGACAAGCCCGGGAACGATGATTCCAGCCTGCACGATGTTTAGAACGTAGCACGGCGTCCGTCAGCGATCCAGCGTTTTTTCAGCCCGAACGGCCCCTCTTGAGTGACGGCTGGGTGCCTTACTCGAGACTCGGAGGCAGCGCCGTTCTCGCGGCCGTGAGCGAGTATGAAACCTGACACGGCAGGCTCACGAAACCATCTTGCACGCCGACGTAGCCCGCGCACTGAGTGCCCGGCTTCACCGAATAGCCGAAGCTCATGTTGGCATCGAAGCTCGTGACGTCGGTCGTGCTCGAGCTGAGCTTGCCGCTCGCGCTATCACTCCGCAGGATCACGCAACCGGGCTGCGCGGCCGTACCTTGGCCCGGCTGCAGCGTTACTTCGACGCCGCTCTGGAAGCCGAAGGAGATGCCATCGCTGTCGATGGTGCCGGGGATCGCTTCCTGACCGTTCAGCCAGAACAGCGTGCCGCTCTCGCGCGAGAGCTTGACGTCGAACTGCCAATCATTGGTGACGCCGAGCACGGCGGCTTGGCACGTATCGCTGACGAGCTTGCCCGTCGCATGGTAGGTGCCCAAGCGATCACCGGGCTCGTGCGCGTCTTCTCCGTGACCAACGCAGCCGCCGCACAAAACCAAAAACGCGCACACGACGAAGAGTCGCATGCGCGAATGGCTACCAGCTGGCGTCGCCGCGGGCCAAAGTTCCGGCGTTCGGCCGGAGCTGACCGCTCAGGATTGAGCGGAGTCGCTGCCGGCGGCCGGCGCCTTGCGGGCCAGGGCAGCCGCGAGACCAATGCGATTCTTGCTACGCGCCTTGACGCGCTTCTTCGCGAGGGGGGTGGTGAGCCATTCGTGGCGGCGGCGGACGTTCCAAAGTGCACGGTTCGACATGTGGGGGGCTCGTTTAGCCGACCTTGCGCGACCGTGCAACTGCCTCCGACCTGAATTTCGGCGCAGGGGTGGCCCGCCAGCCCGCAATCCCGGGGCAGCCGCGGTTAAACCCTCGAACAGCTGCCCCGGTTATGGCAGAAATGCCGTGGCTTGACTCAATCCCGCAGTGCCCAATGACGACCACCCCGACCCCTGTCAGCGGCCCTCTCCCGCTCATCCCGGTTACCGGCGGCTCCGTGCGTTCGCCGCGCGGCGTGAGCTACCTCCTTGGTAAGCGGCTCGGCGCCGGGGCGTTCGGCGCGGTCTTCGACTGCATCGGCCCCTTCGACCAGTCGTTCGCGCTCAAGGTGTTCCTGCCTGGCAACCGCCCCTACGAAGAGGTGCGCGCCGAGTGGCTGAAAGAGGCCGAGCGCCTGTGGCGCTTGCGCCACCCGAACATCGTCTACGTGCACGACTACTTCGAGTCGGCGGGGCTGTTCTACCTCGTGCTCGAGCGCTGCGACCATAGCTTGGACGAGATGCTGCAGGCGCCGTTCACCGACCGCTTGGTGGTGGATGTCGCGCGTCAGCTCTTGTTCGCGGTGCAGTACCTTGCGGACAACGAGTTCGTGCACAACGATCTGCATGCGGGCAACGTGCTCGTCGTGCAAGGCGAGCGGCTCACGGCCAAGCTGAGCGATCTCGGCATCGCCCAAGAGCTGTACGGCTACGGCGGCGCGAAGCCCTCGATCGTGCAGCACCGCTTGATGTCACCGGAGGTCGCGGCCGGTGGCTACTCCACCAAGCAGAGTGATCTGTATCAGCTCGGCTTGCTCATGTATCAGATGCACACTGGCGTTTACCCGATCGACACCACCCTGGGCTACGACGCCATCATCCAGCAGATCCGCGACGGCGTGCCGCGCCTGAAGGCCGAAGCCCTGGGCACGCCGATCGGCGACGTCGTGAGCGTGATGCTGCGCCGTCAGGAGCAGTACCGCTACAACTCCGCGCTCCAAGTGTGGGAAGATCTTCAGAAGCTCGATGTGTGGTCGCGCGACCGCGCCGAGCGCAGCACCGCGGACGTCCCGGTAATCGAGCCGGCTCCTCCGACTCAGAATGGATGAGTGATGCGCGTCACGATGGTAAAAAAGCGGCTGCTCAATGGCGAGCCGTGCAAGAAATGCAACGACGCCGAAGCGCTGCTCAAGTCACGCGGCCTGTGGTCGCGCATCGACGAAGTGGTTTGGGCGATCGAGGGCGATCCGGAATCAGCAGGCATGAAGCTCGCCGCGCAACAGCAGGTCGAGCTCGCGCCGTTTTTCATCGTGCGGCCGGGCGCGGATGAAGCGGGTGAAACGCGCGTGTTCACGAGCACGCTCCAGTTCATCAAAGAGGCGCTCGGCGGTGCCGCCACAGCGGTGTCCACCGTGGCAGGGGCGCCGCTCAGCGCAGAAGAGATGGCGCAGCTCGCGCTCGACTTCGACAAGGCGCCGCCCGAGCGCACCATCCGCTGGTTGCTCGAGCGCTACGGGCGCGAGGTGGCGATTGCCTTCAGCGGCGCCGAGGACGTGGCGCTGATTCACATGGCGGTCGAAACCGGGCTGCCGTTTTCGGTGTTCACGCTCGACACGGGCCGCCTGCACCCCGAAACCTATCGCTTCATCGAGCAAGTGCGCAGCCGCTATGGCGTGGCCATCGAGCTGATGTCGCCGCAAGCCGAGCCGCTGCAGGCCTTCGTCGAGAAGAAGGGCCTGTTCAGCTTCTACCAAGACGGCCACGGCGAGTGCTGCGGCATCCGCAAGCTCGAGCCCTTGCGCCGCGCCCTCGCCAAGCAGCGCGCTTGGATCACCGGCCAGCGCCGCGACCAAAGCCCGACGCGCACCGACGTCGCCGTGATTCAACATGACTCGCACCGGGGCAGTGATGGCGCCGCGCTCGTGAAGCTGAACCCGCTCGCCGCCTGGAGCCTGCAAAAGGTGTGGAGCTACATCCGCGCCAACGAAGTCCCGTACAATGCGCTCCACGACCAAGGCTTCATCTCGATCGGCTGTGAGCCGTGCACGCGCGTGCCTCGCCCCGGTGAGCACGAGCGCGCGGGTCGCTGGTGGTGGGAGGAGAGTACGAAGCGCGAGTGCGGGCTACACACGTAGCCCGAGGCAGTGGGCGCTGTGAGAGGTGCCGTTTGCAACCTGCGAGCGCCCCCCAATCTCATAACGGCTCCCGTTAGTTGATCACTTTGGTGCCGTTGCCGCGCACGCCGGCGAGCGTCACCGCGTCTTCGTCGGCGGGCGTGCCGGCGACGTACAGCGTCTTCAGCTTCTTCAGGGCTTTGAGCGGGCCCGCGTCTTTGACCTGGGTGTGCTGAATGCCGAGCTTTTCGAGCTTGGTCAGCTTGGCGAGCGGCGCTACGTCGGTGATTTGCGTGTCGTCGAGGGTGAGCTCGGTCAGGTTCGTGAGCGTCGCGATGGTGCTCAAGTCGGCGACCTGCGTGTGCGCGAGATCCAAACGGTCGAGCTTCTTCAGCTTGGCGAGCGTCGTGGTGTCCTTCACCTGGCTGTGCGCAGCGCTCAGGGACTCCAGGTTCGTGAGGCCCGCCAGCGGCGAGAGATCGTCGTACTCGCCGGGGGCGAGGAACAGATCCTTCACGTTCGTGAGGTGGGCGAGGGTGCACGTGTCGAGCCGCGCGGTGCGCTTGGACTGCGACAGATTGAGCGAGTGCACCTTGCCCAGATCGGCGAGTGTGATCGCGCCGTCCGGTTTTTGTAGCTTCTTTCGAACCTCGTCTTCGAGCCCCGGTTGGTCGAACTCGGCGTTCGGCCCTTTGCCGCACTCGGACAGCTTCTTTTGGGGTTGGAGTGGGGCGACGGGAGCCGGAACTGGGGGCGCTTCGGGTGCGACCGTGGGCGTGGGCTTGGCGCTGGGCGCCGCGGCCGACGCCGCTGCCTGGGCGTCCGGCTTCGGCGGATCGTCACACGCCGCGAGCAAGAACACGGTACCGAGCGCCAGCAGCGAGCTTCGAAGGGTCGTCATTGCGAGCGACTCTAGTCCGGACTCGGCTCGCGTTGGAAGCGCACTGCCGGGGCACGAAAGCTAACGTCTACGGCTGCGTGCACGCTCGCGCTGCACGCCCAGAACGCGCACCAAATCGACGAACTTGTGCAGCGCGGCTGACAGATTTTGGTGCCGCCACACGATCAAGAGCTCCACTTGCGGCGACCCGACGATGGGCCGGAAGCGCAGGCCTGGCCGCCGGAAGTTACGCATCGACGAGGGCATGATCGAAACCCCGAAGCCTGCCGCCACCATGCTGATGATGTCGAGCTGCGGCGCTTCCTGCACGATGCGCGGCGTGAAGCCGGCACGCGCGCACAGCCCCATCAGCTGGTCGTAGAACGACGGACCGCGCGCGCGCGGGAACAGCACGAAGGGCTCGCTCGCCAGCGCTTCGAGCGGGATGGTGCGGCGCTTGGCGAGCGCGTGGTCATCGGGCAACACCACCATCAGCGCCTCCCGGCGCACGAGCTCGGAGGCGAGCGTGGGATCGTCGAGCGACGTGCGCACGAAGCCGACGTCCAAGCTGCCCGATTTCAGGGCTTCGATCTGGTCGCCGGGCGGCAGCTCGCGCAGCGCTAGGTCGACCGAGGGGAAGCGCTTTCGGAACTCGCGCAGCAACTCGGTGAGCCCGCTGTAAGCCAAGGAAGACGGATAGCCCACGACCAGGCGCCCGGTTTGGCCCTCGCTGGCGCTGCGCGCGTCATGCACGGCTACGTCCAAGGCATCGAACACTTGGCGCGCGCGGCCCAAGAGCGCGCTGCCGGCCGGTGTGAGCTCGACGCGGCGGCGCGAACGCTCGAACAAAGGGAAGCCCAGCTCTAGCTCTAAAAGTTGGATCGTCCGGCTCAGCGGAGGTTGCTGAATGTGTAGGCGCTCGGCGGCCCGCCCGAAGTGCAGCTCCTCGGCGACGGTCACGAAGTAGCGCAATTGCCGGAGTTCCATGGCTTCTTAACGAGCATTGAGCCCAGTGATACCCAAAAGGTATCACACGATACAGAACTATACAGTGGACGATCGTCCTTCTCGACCTTACAGGTACGTAGCCCTTTTCCCCCCGGGCGGCATAAACCGCCCAAAAGTGGCCTGAATTTCCAATGTGGCTCGTACGCGTCGCGCTCCAGCGCCCTTACACGTTCGTCGTGATGTCGATGCTGATCGTCATCTTGGGGGTGTTCACCATCCTCCGGATGCCGACCGACATTTTCCCGGACATCGACATCCCCGTCATCTCCGTGATCTGGAACTACGGCGGTCTGCCGCCCGAGGAGATGGAGAAGCGCATCGTTACCAACTACGAGCGCACGCTGACCACTACCGTGAACGACATCGAGCATGTCGAGAGCCAGACGCTGAACGGCGTCGCGGTGGTGAAGATCTTTTTCCAGCCGGGTGCAAACATCGATAGCGCCACCGCGCAGGTAACCGCCATCTCGCAGACGGTCGTGCGCTCGATGCCGCCGGGCGCGACGCCCCCGTTGGTGATTCGTTACAGCGCGTCGAACGTGCCGGTGCTGCAGATCGCTCTCGAGAGCGAGTCGATGAGCGAGCAGCAGATCTTCGACAACACGATGAACTTCATCCGCGCGGACATCGTGACCGTGCCGGGCGCGCAGGTGCCGTACCCGTATGGCGGCAAGCAGCGCCAGATCATGATCGATATCGATCCGCCCAAGCTGTACGCTTGGGGGCTATCGCCCAAGGACGTGAATAACGCGCTCGGCCTGCAGAACGTGATTCTGCCCACCGGTACCGCGAAGATGGGCGTGGAAGAGTACCCGGTCGTCATCAACTCGAGCCCGGATGCCATCGCGGACCTCGGTAATTTGCCGATCAAGACCGTGAACGGCACCACCGTTTACATCCGTGACGTGGCCAGCGTGCGCGACGGCTATTCGCCGCAGACGAGCATGGTGCACGTGTCGGGCGGCCGCTCGGTGCTGATGTCGATCTTGAAGAATGGCAATGCCAGCACGCTCGACGTGGTGGGCGCCATCCGCGACATGATCCCGACCACGATGACCAAGGTGCCGAAGGAGCTGAAGGCTTCTTTGCTCTTCGATCAATCGGTGTTCGTGCGCGCTGCAGTCAGCGGCGTGGTGAAGGAGGCGGCGATCGCGGCCGGTCTGACCGCGCTCATGATCCTGCTGTTCCTGGGCAGCTGGCGCAGCACGTTGATCGTCGTGATCTCGATCCCGCTCTCGATCTTGGTCTCGATCA
>OUNO010047375.1_pt1 | contig 14084 bp, 13 predicted proteins | sample 1779811 | NCBI WGS metagenome assembly OUNO01 (sample SAMEA3914804, study PRJEB12502) | metagenome | biome: forest; material: soil | place: Canada | collected 2010-06-25 | depth 0.3 m | reverse complement strand
CGCGCTCGCGGGCGCACTCGGATCGAGCTCGGAAAAGCGCACTGCGAAGTGCAGGCCCGGCACACCCAAGATCGAGACCGTGGCGCAGCTCGGATCGCGCGGGTCGAGTAGCTCGGGGGGGATGGGCAGAGCCATGCGGTCGCCGCGCTCGAGCAAGCGCGGCTTCAAGTGCACCAGCTTGCCGTACTCGGCGTGGGCGAGCTGCAGCGTGCGCACGTCGGAAGCAAGATCGGCGTGCGCTAGCGCGGGCCAGGCTGCCAGTACGAATCCGAGCAGACCGCGCGCCATCATCGGTAGCGACGAGCTTACTCCCGCTTGGAAAACGGCGCTTCCACGAAGCCTTGGCCCGAATTGTCCCAAATGAACAAGCGGTGCGCGCTGACCTCACCCTTGTCCACCGCGGTCACCAGGTACGCGAGCTGGTAGCTCGGGCCGCCGGTGTTGCCCATGGTCATGCTCGCTGCGTCCTCGGCACTGAAGTAGGCGCCGCAGTCCAAGTGTGAGTGGAAGAACACCTTCACTGGGCGTTCGTTGGCGATGCCCTCGGCGATCGCCCGCTCGAACTTGAGTGAGTTGATCTTGAAGTATTCGCGGCCCGTGCGCGGGTGACCTTCGGGATCGACCTGGTGGTACTTGTTTGCCAAGTTCTCGAGCTCGACGGCTTGATCGGCGAGCAGCGCATCGCCGCTTGGTCCGGTCAGGTAGCCGCAGGCCTCTTCATCGCGCGCGTACGCGGCGATGCCGGCTCGTTCGATTTCACGCAGCACGCTGGTGGGGATCTTCACGCCACCCGCGATCCAAGCAGTCGTCGTCATCGGATTTGGTCCTTCGTTCCGTTACCAGAGGTAACGCTTTTCCCACTTCATGGGCGCAAAATAGCGGTCACCGCGGTCGCAGGCGATGGTCACCACGCAGCCGGTTTTACCCGCTTGGTGAAGGCGCTCGGCCAGCTTCACGGCTGCGAAGATGTTCGCGCCCGTGGAGTGACCGATGTGCAGGCCTTCTTCGCGCGCGACGCGATCGGACATGTCCCAGCCGTCTTCGGTGGATACGGGCATGGTCTCGTCCGGCACGCTGGCGTCGAAGATCGGCGGCACGATGCTGGAGGCAATGTGCTTCAGCCCTTCGAGGCCGTGCAGCGGCTGATCCGGCTCGACCGCGACGCAGTGGATGGGCCGCGAGTGCGTGTGCAGCCGGCGGGTGGTGCCCATCATCGTGCCCGTCGTGCCGAGGCCCGCGCAGAAGTGCGTGATGCGATCGCCGAGCGCATCCAAAATCTCGACGCCCGTGCCGTCGTAGTGGGCGAGCCAATTCGACGGATTCGAGTATTGGTCCGGATAGAAGTATTTGTCCGGGTTTTCGGCCACGATCTTGCGCACCAAGCGGATTGCACCGTCGGAGCCTTCCATCGGGTCGCTGTAGATGAGCTCGGTACCGAAGGCCTGCGTGATGTCCTTGCGCGCCTTGGTCACGTTGCTCGGCATCACCAGCGCCACGCGGTAGCCGAGCGCGGCGCCCATCAGCGAGTAGGCCACGCCGGTGTTGCCGCTGGTCGAGTCGATCAAGATCTTGTCTTGAGTCAGGCGGCCGTCTTTGATCGCGTCGAGCATCATGCGCATCGCGGGGCGATCCTTGACCGACCCTCCGGGGTTCATGAACTCGAGCTTGACGTACACCTCGACGCCGGGCGCGGAGCTCGACACCTTGTCCAGGCGGATCAGCGGCGTGTTGCCCACCGCCTCGAGGATGGAAGACAGGCGGCGCGAACGAGTCAGACGAATGCTCATCGAAGATCCGAATCTAGGCCGAGAACGGTGCGAATTTGAGCCAGGGCACGCCAGGCTCCGGCGGCCAGCCGGCGCGTGCCCGAATGCTTGAACAAAGAAGCGTGCTCGAACGGAGACGCGGGCAGGTGCGAGTCGAGCGACACGCGCTCGACGCCCGCGCGATGCAAATACACGAGCTCGGCCAAGCTGCCGTCAGTACCGCGCACACTCAGCGTGGCGCGCGATAGCCGCGCTTGGCCTTCGGCACCGACCTCGGCCAGCCGAATTTGACGGGTGAGGGGGTGCTCGAGCTCCATCAACCGCCCGCGATGGCCGGAACGATGCTGATCTCGTCGCTGCTCTTCAGCGCCGTGGCCAGGCCGTCCAAGAAGCGGATGTCCTCGTCGCCGACGTAGATGTTGACGAAACGACGCACGCCCTTGTCGTCCAAGAGGCGTTCGCGGATCCCGGGGTGGTTCTTCTCCAGGTTCTCGATTACGTCTTTCACGGTGTCGCCGGCTGCTTGCACTTGGTCTTCGCCGCCGGTGAGGGTGCGGAGCGGGGTCGGAATGCGCACGGTTGCCATGGGTTTCTCCTTCTTTCTCTTCTAATCAGGCTGCGCAGCTGGGTGCTGTGTAGCGCTCGTAGGTGATGGTTTGGATTTGCGGGTCGGGGCCGCACAGCGGGCAGTTGCGGCGCGTCGCGAGTGACACTTCGCGCGCGCGGTCGGTCTTACCGTCGTAGCTGACGAGCGATCCGAACACGCTCGGGTCGCCGAGCAACACGGAGAGCGCGCGGTCGGCCATCAGCGCACCGGCGAGGCCGACCAGGGGACCGAGCACACCGGCCTCGGCGCAATTGGGCGCGGCCGCGCCGCTCGGCAAATCTTCGAATAGGCAGCGGTAGCAGGGCGCGCCGCGTTCGGCGACGCACAGCACGGTCGCGCGCAGGCGTACGGCCGCGCCGTGCACCACGGCACGCGCTTCCAAGAAGCAAGCGTCGGCGCACAGGAACTTGGTGGCGAAGTTGTCGGCGCCCTCGATCACGACATCCACACTACGCGCGAGATCGCGCGCGTTTTCCGGCAAGAACCGGGAACGCACGAGCTCGACACTGCCGGGGCGAGCGCCTCTGCGGTACAGCGCGCGCTCGGCCGCGAGCAGCTTGTCTTGGCCCACGTCCGTTTCGTCGAACAAGATTTGACGGTGCAGGTTGGTGATGTCGACCAAATCGTCATCGCACAGCACGATGCGGCCCACGCCGGCTTCCGAAAGCGCGAGCGCCACCGGACAGCCGAGGCCGCCGACGCCGACGACGAGCGCCGACTTGTGCTGGAGCGCATCGCGCTCAGGACTTGAAGTACTCATCGAGACTGAAGTAGCGCTCACCGGTGTCGCACAACATCGTGACCACGTTCTTGCCCTCGCCCAGCTCGCGCGCAACCTGGAGCGCCACGGCGATGTTCGCGCCCGAGCTGATACCGGCCAGTAACCCCTCGCGCTTCGCCAAATCCAGCTTGGTCTGGTAGGCGAGCTCGTCGGTCACCGTGCGTACGCTGGTGACGGCGCTCGGGTCGTAGTTCTTCGGCACGAAGCCGGCAGCGATGCCTTGGATCTTCGACGGGCCGCGCTCGCCCCGCGAAATCGTGGCGCACGTTTCGGGCTCGACGGCGATCACTTGGCACTCGGGGTACAGCTGCCTGAGCGCACGCCCCACACCGCTGATCGTGCCGCCCGTGCCCACCGCGGCCACGAACGCATGCACCGGCTCGCCCGCCAAGGCATGTACGATCTCCTGCGAAGTGGCTCGGAAATGGGCGTCGGGGTTGGCGGCATTCTCGAACTGATGCGGCATGAACGAGAGCGGCGTGCTTTCGGCGATCTCGCGCGCCTTGGCGATCGCACCCTCCATTTGCAGCTCTTCGGGGGTCAGGATCAGCTCGGCCCCGAACGACTGCAGCAATTGCCGGCGTTCCAGGCTCATGCTGGCCGGCATGGTCAGTACGCAGCGATAGCCACGGCCCGCGCAGACCAGAGCCAAGCCGATGCCGGTGTTGCCGCTGGTCGGCTCGACCACCACGCCGCCCGGCTTCAGCGTGCCGTCCCGTTCGGCGGCTTCGATCATCGCCAGGCAGATGCGGTCCTTGACCGAGCCGCCGGGGTTCTGAGCTTCGAGCTTGCCCAACACGTGCGCACGCGGTGCTTCACGGCCCAAGCGCCGAATTTCGACCAGCGCGGTGTCGGCGATCAGATCCAGCACACCGCCGTAGATCAGCGGGTGCTTGGGGAGCGGCGGCAGCTTGGAGGTGTTCTCAGATGACATAGACGTAACGTTGCGCCCCTGGGCGTTTGAGACCTTGGTCTTCGGCTCGCGTGCAAATATCCGCGATCGTCACCTCGTCGAAGCAAGCTTCGACCCGAGTCGACAGATCGCGAAACACAATCTCGGTGATGCGCCGGGAATCACTGGACGGCTGCGTGCGCTTGGGGCCGAGCTCGCGGTCGCCGAGGCTGATGGGGCCCTCGAGCGCGCGCACCACATCACCCAAGCGGATGTCCGCCGGCCGGCGCGACAGGCTGTAGCCACCCTGCGGCCCGCGCTTCGAGCCCACGATGCCCGAGCGCTTCAGGTCCTGGAAGATCTGTTCCAGGAAGCGCGGCGGGATGTGCTGGCGCTCGGCGATGTCCTTCACCTGGGTCGGCTTGCCGTCGTTGAAAAAGGCGATGTCGAACAACGCGCGCACGGCATAGCGGCCCTTGTTCGACAGCTTCACGGACTCGATATGCATTGGCACATCGTTTTTGTCAAGAACCGCTGCCCCCCTCATTCGTCCGGCATTTCTGGCCCAAAGCCCAATCCCGGAGCGGGCTCGAGGCTGCATGAGACTCGCGCCGGCGTGCATCGGGCGACGTGACGGTTTTGTGCCGTGACTGGAACGGTGTAGAAGGGCGCGCTTTCGCGCACTGGGCGCGGACGCCCAAGCAAGTAAGGGGAATGATGATGAGGAATCTGGGAACGTTCGCTGCGCTGTCGTCTGTCGCGCTACTCGGTTTGGCGGCCTGTGGTCAGCAGGAGCCGGCTGCGGCTCCGCTCGCTCCGCCGCCGCCGGCCACGGAAGCGCCCGCCCTGCCACCGGTCGCCGAGCTGAAGAAGGAGGAGCCGAAGCCGGTACCGCTCACCGCCGAACAGAAGACAAAGCTCTACCAAGAGGGTTGGAGCGCCTTCAACGCCAAGGACTTCGCAAAATTCTCCAGCATTTGGGCCGACGGTGCGACCAGCGAAGCGCTCGACATGGGTCCGCCACTGGTCGGTGCCGCTGCAATCGTCGACAGCGGCGCCAAGGCCTGGGCGACCGCGTTTCCGGATGGCAGCGGCGAGATCCAGCTCACGCTGGTCAACGGCAACAACATCCAGGGCGTGGTCCTGATGCGCGGTACCCAGACGGGAACCATGGTCACGCCCATGGGCGCCGTGCCTGCTACGGGCAAGAAGGTCGGCTTCCTCGCTGCCCATGCCATCGAGCTGAACGACGCAGGCAAGGTCGTCAAAGAAGTGATGGCATATGACGGCGGCACCGTCGCAGGTCAGCTCGGCCTGATGCCCATGCCGCACCGCAAGGCGATGGACGCGGGTTGGAGCGACAAGCCGGTCGTGATCGCCACGGGGAACGAGGTCGAGAAATCGAACCTCGCGGCCATGGCCAAGGAGGTCGAGGCCTTCAACAAGCACGACGCGGCGGGCTCGCTGGCCAGCGCGGCCGACGACATCGTGTTCTCGGAGCTGAGCGCGCCGGCCGATCGCGTCGGCAAGAAGGAATCCTTGAAGGGCATGGAAGACATGTTCAAGGCCTTCCCGGACGTGAAGCTCGACATCAAGAGCTCCTGGGCCGCGGGCGACTACGTCGTTTCGACCGGTACCTGGAGCGGCACCAACACCGGCGACAGCCCCGCCATGAAGCTGAAGAAGACGGGTAAATCGGTGTCCGTGCACTTCGTCGAGATCGACAAGATCGTCAGCGGCAAGACCAAGAACATCTGGCTGTTCTCGAACGGTGCGGCTGCGGCGGCGCAGCTGGGTCTGATGCCTCCGAAGGCGGCGGAGCCGAAGGGGCCGACGGGTAAGGAGACCAAGCCCGTGGCCAGCAAAGCGCCGGCGGACAAAGCAGCTCCCGCGATGAAGCCGGTAGAGGCGAAGCCCGCGGCAGCGGCAGCACCGGCCAAGCCCGCGGCAGCAACGCCCGCTCCGGCAATGAAGCCCGCAGCAACGCCGACCAAGTAGCGGCCGCGCGCGCGCCGAGATCCCCGCGCCGAATCGCGTTGAAAGCGAAGCGCGCGCGGGGATGCTAGGTTGAGTACGTTTTGGCGCGCGGGCATTTTTGGTGGTGGCTGACGCTCGGCGCATGCGGCGTCCCGGCATGCGCGGGCAGCGCGGTGAGCGATCACCGAACCCTGTCGAATGCCGGCGCGAGCGGTCATGAGCCGTGCACGGAGTGCAGCGCGGGTGGGCGAGCGGCGTCGGGTGCGGCTGAGGTCGGCGGCGGCGGCGTACCGACGCTGGGCGAGGCCGGGACCGATGACGCAGGCAGCGCTGCCGTAGCGGGTGCCGAAGCCGCTGGGGCGCCTGACGCCGCGGATGGCGTGGCGATCTCCGAGGTCTCGTTCTGGCAGTCGTTCCGGGTGCCGCTCGAAGCGAAGGGCGCCCCCGTACCGCCCAACGCGCCGATCATCGTCGGCAAAGACGGCATCTTGCGGGTGTACGTGACGCCCGACGCACAGTTCCGTCCGCGCGCGCTCTCGGCAGTGCTCGAGCTGGGCGGAAGTGCGGGTGAGCTGTCGCTCGAGAGTAAGAAGGCCGTGCAGCAGGCGTCGGTCAATGGTGAGTTCGCCTCGACGTTCAACTTCCCACTCGACGCGACGCAAGTGCTCGCCGACACGCTGTTCTCGGTGACCTTGAGTGACCGCGCGACGGGAGACGTGCTCGCACGCTACCCGGCGCAAGCGCGCGCGCCCCTCGCTGCCGTTTCCGTATCGCCGGGCAACCGGCTCGAAGTGACGCTGGTGCCGCTCACCGTGGGCGGTTCGAGCCCCGACGTTTCCGCGAAGAACGTGGCTATTTTTCGGACGCGCCTGCGCTCCATGTACCCGGTGGCCGACGTCGCGATCCGCGTGCACGCGCCGATGAGCAGCGCAATCGAGGTGGGACCCCAAGAGGGCTGGGCTGCCCTGCTCGACGTGCTGTATGCGCTGCGTTCGAGCGATGCACCTGCGGAGAACGTCTACTACTACGGCGTGTTCACGCCCACGGCGACCTTCGACGACTATTGCACCGAGGATTGCACGGTCGGTTTGTCGATCGTGGCCGACCCGGACGACGTCGATAGTCGGGGCTCGATCGGCCTCGGCATCTTCGCCGATGGCAGCAACGCCGACGCGCCCGACACGATGGCGCACGAGCTGGGCCACGCGCTGGGGCGCTCCCACGCGCCCTGTGACGTGAGCAAAGCCAGCTCGGGACCATTCCCCTATCCGGGCGGCAAAATCGGCGTGTGGGGCTTCGATGCGCCGAATCACGAGCTGCTCGACCCCGCTCTCTTCGGCGACGTGATGGGCTATTGCAGCCCAGACTGGATCAGCGATTTTACGTATCGCGCATTGTTCCAGCGCATCGCTTACGTCAACGCCGAGGTCTCGACGAAGTCACTCACGCCGCCGCGCGCGGTCTATCAGCGTGTGCTGGTCGGCGCGAATGGCGCGCTGCAGTGGGGCGAGCGTTTCACGCCCACGCGCGTGCCGGGTGGCGCGCTGCGTTTGCTCACGTTGCTCGGCTCTGCCGGCGAAGTGCTGTCGAGCTTGGACGTGCCGTGGCGCCAGTTGGGCGACGGCACCGGCGGCGTGCTCTTGATTCCGAAGTCGGCACTGACGCCGCACGTGGCGGCGATTCGCGTGGGCAGCGTCGAGCTCGCGCTGCCCACGCCGTAAAACGCTAGCGGTTACTCGGCTGGCAGCACGAGCGCCGTGCTCGGCACGCGAGCCAGACGCTCGCGCGAGATCTGCGCCGCCGGCAGCCAATGTCCGCGCGCAAGCCGCCACCAGAAGAACAGCGCGCCCACGCAGATATCGACCGTGAGTGCGAGCCAGCCGCCCGCGGCGCCCCAGCCGTAGTGCATCCCGAGCAGCCAGGTGAGCGTGGGTATGAACGTCCAACCCGAACAGATGCTGAAAATGGCGGGCAAACGAACGTCGCCCGTGCCCCGCAGCACGGAGCGGCCCACGATGTTCGCCGCATCGAAGATCTGGAAGCCGGCCGCGACGTACAGCAGGCGTACGCCGACCTGCTGCACGTGGAGATCGGTCGTGAACAGACGCATCAGCGGCACCGCGCCGAACGCGAACACCAAGGCGCAGCCCACGGCATAGCTGACCGCGAGCGCGAGCGCGTTCTTGGCTACCAAGAGCACGCGGCGATCGTCGTTGGCGCCCACTGCTTGCCCGGCGATCACCGACGCGGCTTCGCCGATCGACACCGCCGGCATGAACGCGAAATGCAAGATCTGTAACGCCACTTGGTGGGCCGCGAGATCGACCTCACCCATGCGCGCGATCAGCAGCACCAGCGCGGAGAACGCAGCGACGCCCAACAGGAACTCGCTGCCCGTGGGGACACCGATTCGAAACACCTCCAGCACGTGCTTGAGCCGCGAATTGCGCAGACCGAGCCCTTGTTTGGCTTGGATGACCAGCATCCACCCGAGCTCGAGCAGCTGCACGAAGAGCGTTGCGTAAGCGGCGCCGGCGATGCCCAGACCCGCCGAGAAGATCAGCACGTAGTTGAGCGGGATGTGCAGCGCGTTGCTGACCAGCGCCGCGTACATCGGCGAACGCGAGTCACCGAAGCCGTAGCGCGCCTCGCGGATCGCGGCGCTCACGAGCACGATGGGCGCACCGAACAGCCGCAACGACATGTACGTGTAGGCAACTTGACCGGCCTCCGCACTCGCCGAAAAACGAGGCAAATAATGGGCGAGCGGGATACCGACCAGCAGCATCAACGCGCTCATGCCGAGCGCGGCATACACGCCCGCACCCAAGTAGGGCAGCACGTCGTCGCGCTCGCCGGCACCGACGCCTTGCGAGACGAGCACCTTCACCGCGCGGATCAGGCCGAAGCCGAAGCAGACCACCGTCCACACGGCGATGCCGCCTAGGCCCACGCCTGCGAGCGATGCGGCGCCGAGCCGACCGACGAAGGCCGTGTCGACCACGGTCATCACCGTGAACGAGAGCGTGGACACGGTGATCGGCCAAGCCAGAGCCACGAGCTCTCGGAACAACGCAGCGCGAGACAACGACTGACGAGCAGGCAAGATGGACACGGAAACCTCGAAAAATTCGGCGCTAAATGCAAAAAAACCGCGGGACCTTGCGGCGCCGCGGCGATTGCCAAGCCAAGAGAACGTGGAACGTTAGCTCTCGGTAGACCGCCGCGCTGCCGCGCGAGCCAAAGCAAATGCCGGGCCGGTGTGGCGCATGGCTTGCTTGGGTTCGGTGATACGGCAGCTCATTCGGTGACTCCTCGGACTACCAGAACGTGAGCACAGCAATGCACACGCCCCAGCGGCAGCTACTCTCGCACGCAGGAAGTGGATCGTCAAGCCTCAGGCGAGCGCGCCGAGTACAGCGCGTCGAGCTTCGACTGGTACAGACCGAGCACTTGGCGGCGTTTCACTTTGAGAGACGGCGTAAGCAGGCCGTTCTCGATCGTGAAGTCTTCGGTGATCAGCGCGAAAGCCTTGGGTTTCTCGTAGCCGCGGAAGCCGTGAGCGCGTGTTTCCAGCTCCTTTTGAATCAAGGCGCGCACTGCTTGATCGCTGGTCGGATCTTTGATGCTCAGGCCTTGCTCGCGGGCCCACTTGTTGATTGCCTGCTCGTCGAGCACCACGAGCGCGACGTTGAACGGGCGGTTCAAGCCAAACAGCAGCGTGTTGGCGATGAACGGAGACAGCTTGAGCTGCTCTTCGAGCGGGGAGGGCACGACGTACTTGCCGTTTTCGAGCTTGTACTGCTCTTTGATACGGCCCGTGATGTGCAAGAAGCCATCCTCGTCGACGAAGCCCATGTCGCCGGTGCGCAAACCACCGTCGTCGGTCAGCGTTTGGCGCTGCTCTTCTTCGCGGTGATAGTAGCCCTTCATCACGTTGTCGCCGTAGACCACGATTTCGCCGTTCTTTTCGTCGCCCGTGGCCGTGCGGTCGATCACGATGCGCACGCGCGGCAGGGCCTTGCCCACCGTGCCGATGCGCGTGGCATCCGGACAATTGGCGCTGACCACCGGGCTCGACTCGGTGAGCCCATAGCCCTCGTAAACCGCGATGCCCAGCGCGTCGACGAACTCGGCCACTTCTTGGGCGAGCGCGGCGCTGCCACTGACCGCGAAGCGCAAGCGGCCACCGAAGCGGCCACGCACCTTGGAGAAGATCAGCTTGTCGGCCGCCGCGAGCGTCAAGCCTTCACCGAGGGACAACGACTCGCCGCGCTTCTTCTTGGTCGCGGCGCGGATGCCGGCGGCAAACAGCGTGCGAATCAGCTTTGGCCGCTCGCTCATCTGCTTGTTCACGCCGTCGTAAATGCGATTGAAGATGCGCGGCACGGCGATCAGCAGTGTCGGTTTGGTCTCCGCCAAATTGCCGATCAGGCTCGGAATTTCGTCGTTCAGGGCCATCGAGCTGCCGAAGCTGAACAGCATGTGCAGCTCGCACGTCTGCCCAAAGGCATGCGCCCAGGGCAAGAACGCCAGCGAGCGGTCGGTGGCGCGGACCGGGAACATCTCGCCCGCCGCGATCACGTTGCTGGCGATGTTCCAATGCGTGAGCACGACCCCCTTGGGCGCTCCGGTCGTCCCCGAAGTGTAGATGAAGCACGCATCGTGCTCGGGAGTCGGATGGACGACGGGCACTGGCGAGGCCTTGCTCGTCTCCAAGAGTCGCTTGTACGAGCTCGGATCGCTGTCTGGAACGTCGAGTGCGATCAAGTGCGCGAGCTGCGGCAAGCGGTCCCTCACCGACGCAATTTTCTCGAGCACCTCGGCGCTGGCGCAGATCGCGACTTTGGCCTCGCAATCCTTCAGAATGAAGGCCCAATCTTCGACTGGCTGCGCCTCGTACATGGGCACGAACGTCGCGCACAAGCCGAAGGTCGCGTAAGCTGCGGCCGCCCACTCCACGCGGTTGCCGGCGATCAGCGCCACGCGGTCACCCGGGTTTACACCGAGCGACGCGAGACCCGCGCGCAACGCATCGACTTGGAGCTTGAACTCGGCGTACGTGATCCAATGCCAGCTGCCGTCGCTCTTGGTGCCGAACACCTCGCGAGCCGCGTGCTCCGCGGTGCTTCGTTCCCACAGCTCGACCAGGGTTTTGAAGTTCGTGCTCATCCGGTAATTGCCGGGCATTGTGCCGGGTTGTGAGGGCCACGGCTAAGCCCCTCACGGAAGTCCCTTGTTTTCGAGCCTGGCCGCAGAGCCGTTCCCGCGCTGGTCGGCTGCATCCGCGGCGATCACGCGATCGCGCCGGGCACGCCAAGCGGCTGTCGGGCAAGCGCACGGATGACTCGGGGGCGGCTGCCCGGTTGGGCGCGGCGACGCCGAGCGTCACCTTCACGGCAGGGCGGAGCGGCACATCGAGTCCGAGCCGTGCACTGCGGCCGTCAGTGCTTGGGCGAGCGACTCGAGCAGGCGGTCGCCTTCCAAGTGACCGCCTGCGGCGCAGATCGCCTTGAAGCGGTCGACGTCGATCACGAGCTCTGCGCGTGACGCGCCCGCGCGCTCGGCGGGCGAGGACCGGGCCGGCCAGGCTCGATCGTAAATGCGCGTACGACGTAAACGCAGACCGTGTGGCGAGCGCCGTTTTGCCGGCCAGCCCCGAAAGCAGTCGGGGCGTGGGCGGGGCTCTCAGCGAACGAGCCGGTCGCGAACAGCAGCGTGTCGATGGCCAGCACGAACGACGAGCCTCAGAGGGCGAGCCGGCGCCGACCCGGCGACGTGCGCCGCATTGGTTGCGGCTGGAGCACGCGGCGCTCGGCAAAGGAGCCCGAGCAGCCCCCAGCAGCAGCGCGACCCGGTTGGCCGCTGACAGGCCGTAGACTCTGTCATCCCCTCAGCGAGGGCTCTCGAATGGCCAGAGCAGCGGCGATCTCCGCTGCTGCTGCGCTCAAACCGCACGGCGCGGCGTCTTTCGCTGCCCGTTGCCGTGGTCGGTGCTAGCCTGCCGGCCCGCTGGATTCCCGGCGTTTCGAGCCATGCCCGCCTACACCCTCGTCACATTTGGCTGCCAAATGAACCAGCACGATTCCGACCGAATCGGCGAGGTCCTGCGCGGCATCGGCTACCACGAGGTGCACGAGCCCGCGCTCGCCGATCTGGTCGTGCTGAACACCTGCAGCATTCGCGAAAAGGCGGAGCAGAAGCTGCGCAGTGAGGTGGGGCGTATCGGCATGCTCAAGCGCCAGAAGCCGAGCCTGGTGATTGGCGTGGCCGGCTGCATGGCGCAACAAGAAGGCGAGCGCCTCGCCAAGCGCATGCCGCAGATCGATTTCATGCTCGGCCCGGACAACATCGCCGAGCTGCCGCGCATTTTGGCCGAGGTCGAGCTGGGCGCGCCGCCGCCCATTCGCACGGTCTTCGATCTCGATGCACCGCAATTCTTGAACGCGATCCCCGAGCCCGGGCGCACCGGCGTGACCGCATTCGTGACGATCATGAAGGGCTGTGACGAGCGCTGCACGTATTGCGTGGTGCCGTACACGCGAGGCCCCGAACGCTACCGCAGCGCGCCCGAGATCGTCGAAGAGATCCGGCGTTTGGTCGAAGCGGGCGTGCGCGAGGTCACGCTGCTCGGTCAGACCGTGAACAGCTATCGAGATCCGGCGGGCTCGTTGCCCGGCGCGCCCGGGGCGGGGGAGACGCATTTTCAGCACACGAAGCGCGCCGTGGCGCTCGAGGACGAGAGCGAATTTCCGGCGCTATTACGGCAGATCTGCAGCGAGGTGCCCGAGCTGGCGCGGCTCCGATACACGAGCCCGCACCCGCGCCACCTCACGTGGTCGTTGATCTTGGCCCATCGCGATTTGCCGCGGCTCGCGCGCCACGTCCATCTGCCGGTGCAGTCGGGCAGCGATCGTGTGCTGAAGCGCATGCTGCGCCGCTACTCGATCGACGAATACGTGGAACGCATCGACGCACTGCGCGCCGAAGTGCCCGGCGTCACGTTTTCGACCGACGTGATCGTCGGCTTCCCCGGGGAGACGCAGGAGGATTTCGAGGCCACGCTGGCGCTCGCCGAGCGCGTGAAGTTCACGGGGTTCTTTGGCTTCACCTACTCGGAGCGCCCGAATACCCCCGCCCTGAACCTGGCAGACGACGTGCCCGAAGCCGAGAAGAGCGCGCGGCTGGAAGCGATCTTCGAGCTGACCGATCGTCATCGCAAAGAGCACCTGGAGAGCCTGCGCGGCACGACCGAGCTCGTGCTCGCGGAGCGCCACGGCAAGAACGGCGACTACATGGGGCGCAGCGAGCGCAACGAGATCGTGCATTTCACGTGCCAGGGTGATCCGCGGGGCTTGCTCGTGCCGGTGCGCATTCGTGAGGCGTACAACAACTCGCTGCGCGGCGAGGTCGAGCCGGGATTCGTGCTGCCCGCCCGCGCAGAGCGCGCGGCGGTAGCGGCGGCGCCCGCGCGGCGTGCCTTGCCGGTCGTCGCGGGGCCGTGATGAGCGGCGTGCTGCGGCCATTCAAGGGCCGAATGCCCAAAGTCGCGGAAGGCGTGTTCCTCGCCGACACGGCGCGTGTAATTGGCGACGTCGAAATCGCGGAAGATGCCAGCGTTTGGTACGGCGCGGTGCTCCGTGGCGACGTGGGCGCAATTCGCATCGGCGCGCGCTCGAACATTCAAGACCTGACGATGCTCCACATGTCGCACGAGCTCTCGAACACGATCATCGGCGCCGACGTGACGGTCGGGCACCGCGTCGTGATCCATGGTGCGATCATCGGTGACGGCGCGCTGATCGGCATGGGCGCCATCTTGCTCGACAACTGCGAAATCGGCGCGCAATCAATCGTTGGCGCGGGCGCCGTGGTCACCGCCGACAAGAAGATCCCGCCGCGCTCACTGGTGCTCGGCCAGCCCGCGCGTGTGCTGCGCGAGCTCACCGATGAAGAAGCCCAAGAGGGGCGCTTGATTGCCGAGCGCTACGTCGAAGTGGCCCGCGCGCATCGCGCTGGGACCTGACGCGCTCAGCCGCCGCCCACGAAATGCACGATCTC
>OUNO011323025.1_pt1 | contig 14097 bp, 10 predicted proteins | sample 1779811 | NCBI WGS metagenome assembly OUNO01 (sample SAMEA3914804, study PRJEB12502) | metagenome | biome: forest; material: soil | place: Canada | collected 2010-06-25 | depth 0.3 m | reverse complement strand
CCGAGCAGCTCGGCGCGCGAGCTGGCCGCGGCGTCGACGGGCATGCGCCCCACGTGATGCGAGGGCGCGAGGATTTGGTGGCGCCGGAACACCGGGCCACTCGGGCGTTCTTCACGCTCGAAGGGCAGCAGGGTGCCGAGCTCGGGCGGGGCCGGCGCATTCGGCAGGCCGGGCACGCGGCTGACGTCGAACGTGCTCGAGTCCAGAATTTCCGCCATTTTCTGGCGCAATTCGGCGAGCGTCGCCGACCGTGCGGGCGCCGCGGGCTCGGGCGTCAGCGCAAGCTCGCTGGCTTTCGCTGCGGGGAGCGTCGCGAGCTTGCTCTTGAAATCCATGGCGTCAGCGCGCAGGCGGCGGAGGGTCGAGCGCGACGAGGAGCCCGCTGCGTGAGCTGAACAGCGCGTAGTGCGCCACGCTGGACCACGCGGGCACGAGCAATGGCGCGCTACCGAGCGACGTAGTGCTCGGCGCAGCCTCCGGCGACGCGCGCAGCTCCACTACGCCGTCGGCGCGGCCGCGCCAGGCACGACCTTCGGGATCGCGCAGGGTTTCCAGATCGCCGAAGTCGACCTCGCCCGGAGCGTTTGCACCCGGCGCAAAGCGGCGCACGTCCTGGCCGTGCACACGGATCACGCTCGAAGCGCCATTTCTGGCCCAAATCGCGCCGTCAGGTCCGATGAGCGGGCCGGCGTTGGGCTCTCCGAAGGGCGCACGCAGCGAGATGCCGCCGCGGGGCGACACGCCGTAAAGGAAGTGATCGCCGCCCACGAAGTACAGCGTGCCGCCGGCGTCTGCCGCGAGCTCACTGACCACCGGGCTCAGCGGTTTGAACACCCAGGACAGTGAGCCGTCGGGATGCAACGCGTAGATCCGTTGGCTGCTGGTCGCGACTTGCCAGTGCCCGCCGGCGAACACCGGGCGGTGCGTGATCGCGCCCTGCACGCTGTGGCTCCAGGCGTAGCTGCCGTCGGCAGCGAGCCCGTGCACGTAGCCGTCGACGGTGCCGACGCAGATGGAGCCGTCCGGGGCGATGCCCGCGGGAGCGGACAAGGCGGCACCGGCGTCGAAGTGAAAGCGCTGCCTGGGAAAATCAGCCGATGCGCGCGAAGCTGCGGGCTGACCGGAGGCCGCGGGAGCCGCCGGCAGCCAGGAACAGGCGCAAATCGTGCCGATCAGCAGCGCTCGCAACTTCACGGCCCTGGTTTTAGCCCTCCCCGGGAAAAGCACCAGCCCCGAGTCCGAGGCACTGCTTTCCCCGCCCCGCCCCGCCCTGCCAGCGCTACCGTGAGCGGGTGGCGCTGCGTGTGTTTGGACTGACGGGCGGCATTGGCTCGGGCAAGAGCGCGGCCGCTGGGCACCTCCGCGCACGCGGGCTGCCCGTCGTGAATGCGGACGAGCTATCGCGCGAAGCGGTGAGCATCGGGAGCGCGGGACTTTCCCGCATCGCCGAGCACTTCGGCCCCGACGTGCTCGAGCGCAGCGGCGCGCTGAACCGCGCAAAGCTTGGCGAAATCGTGTTTTCCGATGCCGAGGCGCGCGCCGCGCTCGACGCGATCGTGCATCCGTTCGTGCGCCAACTGGCGGCCGATCGCTTTGCAGCGCTCGACGCGCGCTCGGAGCCTTTGGCCTGCTACGAGGTCCCGCTCTTGTACGAGGTGGGCCTGGAGCGCGTGTATCAGCCGGTAATCGTGGTCACGGCTTCCGACACCACGCGCCGCCAGCGCCTGGCCACGCGCGACGGTTTCGACGATGCCCAGATTTCGGCCCGAATTGCCGCGCAAATGCCGCTCGCGGACAAAGTGCAGCGCGCCGATTTCGTGATCGACAACGACGGGACGCTGGCCGAGCTGTATCAGCGCACCGATCACGTTCTCGCCGCGTTGTGTGCAGCGGCCAACGTCGATCCCGCGCGTTACCCGCTCGTGGTCAGCTGATCAGCGTGCGCGATGCCGCGCGCAAAATGCGCGCGCGCCCGGCGAGCAGCGTATTTTCGAGCAGCATGGCGATGGTCATCGGGCCCACGCCTCCGGGCACGGGCGTGATCGCGGAGGCCACGCTCTGTGCAGAATCGAAGTCGACATCACCGCACAGCTTGCCGGCTTCGTCGCGGTTCATGCCCACGTCGATCACCACGGCACCCGGCTTGATCCACGAGCCCGGGATCATCTTGGTCCGGCCGACTGCCGCCACGAGGATGTCCGCGCCCCGACAAACGGCGGGCAAATCAGCGGTTTTGGAGTGCGCCAGGGTGACCGTGGCATTGGCGGCCAAGAGCAGGCCGGCAACCGGTTTACCGACCAGGTTGCTGCGCCCGACCACGACGGCCCGCGCGCCCGCGACTTGCACGCCTGTTTCGGCAATCAGGCGCATGCAACCGCGCGGTGTGCAGGGCACGAGCCCGCTCACGCCGGCCCACAAGGCGCCGATGCTCTGCGGGTGCAGGCCATCCACATCCTTCGAGGGAGCCGTCGCTTCCACGACCTTCTGTTGGCGAATGCCGTGCGGTACGGGAAATTGCACCAAAATGCCGTCGACCTCGCCGGCCTGGTTCAGCTCCTTGACCAGCGCGATCAGGCTTTCCTCCGTCGTGCTCGCAGGTAGGCGGTGCACGCGACCGGCAATGCCCACCTCGGCGGCCGCTTTTTCCTTGTTGCGAACGTAGACGGCGGACGCGGGATCTTCTCCGACTAGGACCACGTGCAGGCCGGGAGCGCGCCCGTGTTGGGCCTTGAAGGCCTCGACATCACGCGCCACTTCTTCGCGCACTACCTTCGATATCGCCTTACCGTCGATGAGGGTCGCCACGTCGGACGGCTTATCAGAGCCGCGCGCGAGGCGCCAGGCTACTCGGAGTCAGAGCTGCACGTTGACTGTGGCGATGGTGGCCGCCCCTTCGACCACCTTCACCGCGAACGTTCCCTCGGGCATCGCTTGCATGGAGCCCGATGCCGCGCGCGTTACGGTCACGGCTTGCGTGCCCGTGGAATTGGCTGGCTGGACGTTGCCGAAGACGACGAGGCCGTTCTGATCCGTGACGGCGGTGCCGTCGTCGAGCGTCCACGCAGTACCGGAACGGTAGGCGGCAAAGTCCGCGCTGCTCATGGCAACGTGCAAGCCGGCGAGCGGCGTACCCGTGCCGGTGCTGCGGAAGAACAGCACGACCTGACCGAAATTGGGGCTACGCAGCGTGGACAAGCTGGTGAACAGCGCGTCCAGGGTGCTGGCCTGGATCACGCCCAGATTCACCGTGTTGACCGCGCTCGTTTGGACCGCTTGATAGGTCAGGAGCGGATCGCCCCCAACGAGGTTCGGTTTCACGCTTACCCAGTTGGTGGAGACGACGGCGACGCCCTCCAGCGTGTACGGATCAGCGCCGTCCCAGGTGCCCGTTACCGGGGTGCCGGTCGCGCCGTCGGCCGAGACGGTAGCGCCGTCCGCGAACAGCGCGGCGTTGGCGAAGGTTTGATCGCTGAGCAGCAGCACCTGCCCCGTCAGCGTGCCCGTGCCGCCGTCGGTGTCCGGGTTCGAGGTGGAGCCACCCGAGGACGGGCTGCCCGTGCCAATCGAGATCCCCGGTTTGGGACTACAAAAGTCCTCGCAGTCAGCCACGAACGGCGGATGGTCGTCCTGCTTTTGGCAGCCGAGCAGGCTACCGAACGCGAGCACGGCGACCAGGCCGTGGCGCACGGGGTTGCCGCGGACTGCGCTGAGAACGCTCGATCGACTCGGGGAGCTCACGACTCCGAGTCTACGCGGCTACTGGAGCTTGGGCCAATCTCCCCGACAAGAAGCGGTGGCCGAACAGCACCGCGGCGATCAGCAGCACGCCAATCAGCTGTGACGTGCTGAGCCCCAACAACGACCCTCGGTCGTCGCTGCGCAGGAATTCGAGCCCGAAGCGCACAGCGGCATACAGCGCGACGAACGATAGGAAGACCTGACCGTCATAACGTTTTCTGCCGTGAACGTACAGGATCAGCAGCGCTGCGATGGCGAAGCAGGCGCCCGACTCGTAAATTTGGGTCGGGTGAATCGAGAGCGAGGACTCGCCCATCGACTGGAGCAGGCCGGATTTGAACTCGGACTCGCTGGCGGGGCTGTTCGGTGGGAACACCAAACCGAGCTTCGAGGTCGTCGGCGACCCAAAGCAGCACCCCGCGAGCAAGCACCCCATCCGCCCGAAGCCGAGCCCGAGTGGAACGACCATGCCGGCCATGTCGGCGGCCTTCCAAAACGGAAAGCGGTCGGCGCGGAGCAGGTACCAAGCTGCGACCGAGGCGCCCAAAAAGCCGCCGTAGTAGGCCAGGCCGCCGGCATAGAACCGCGCCCAGGCGAAGCAATCGGTCCCCTTCGGCTTACACACCGAGCGCGCGGCGTCCCACGCGCCGTTGTAGTCCGCGCTCAGGCACTGCGCGCGATCCAAGTGCCAGTCGACCTTGCTCGGATCGGTGCACAAGTGCACGTAATCCCAGAAGTAACCGTCAGCGAACACGTGCAAGAGACGGCCACCGGCGATGCCCGCGAGGAGCATGGCCAAGCCCAAGTCGACGATCACGTCGGGATCCTGTCCGATGCGCTTGGCCCAGATCGCGCCCATCAAGGTCGCGAACACGAAGCCGGTGAGGAGCAGGACGAAGTAGCTGGGCGCCGGCAGGACGTAGCTCGAGCCGAAGAACGAGAGATCGATCGTGAACAGCCGACCTTGCATGGCGCTGTCAGACGGTCGGCGGTTTGCTGGCTGACGAGGCGGAGAGGGCCGCCTCGTGCGCCAGGTGCGCGCCCGACGCTCGCGCGGCCGGACCACGCTTGGACACGAACATGTCGAGCGCCATCAAGCCGACGCCCACGCAGATCGACACGTCGGCGACGTTGAACGTCGGCCAATGGTCGGTGATGCCCCAGCCGTGCGCGAGCTTGCCGATACCGAGGTTCATGGTCTCGATCCAATTGGCTCGAAAATCGATGAAATCGATCACGCTGCTGCGGATGATGCGGTCCGAAAGGTTGCCCAGCGCGCCGCCCAGCACGAGCGGCAAACCCCACTTCAGCGCGCGTTGACCGGCACCGAGGCGCCCATACAACGAGACGATGAACGCAATGGCGAGACCGCTGACCAAGAGAAAGAACGGGCGGCGAATCATCTCGCTCGCGTTCTGGAGCAGGCCCCAAGCGCCGCCGCGGTTGTAGGCCAGGGTCAGGCTCAGATGATCTTTGATCACCACGATCGCCGGATCCATCAGCGTCCGTTTGGATAGGGTCATTTCGGCCCACGCTTTGCTCGTCACGTCGGCAACGAGCGAGATTGCGGCGACGACGCCGAAGAACACGAAGCTCGGACGCGCTTGCGGCGGCGAATAGGAGCGCGCGATCGGCAGCGGGATCGCGATCGGCGGCGGCACGCTGACGAGCGGCTCGGTGCCGGACATGGCGAAGGGAGGAAGCGCCTCGCTCGTCTCAGACGCTACGGAGGCTTGGGTCGACGGCGCCTCTGCGGCATCGACCGAGGGCGAAGACGGATCGGCGGGCTGATTCGGGTCGCTGCTGCTCATTTTGAGGGTCGAGTTCCTACGCCAGCTGGCGCGCCGGGTCGAGAGCAGGGCGCCACCTTGTTCAGTGTCGAGAGCGAAAGCGAGCTCCCAAGGGCAGTGTCGAGTCTAACCGCTCCCAACGGCCGAAGCACGGCGAGCATTCCCGGAAAGGATTTACAGGCACCGCACATCCGTTTAGTGTTTCTGGGTGCCGGCGCCCCCCTGGACCCAAGCAAGCGGTGTGCGCAGCGTCGTCGAGGCCTGGCGCGCGTCGGGCTCGATTCGGCGCTGCTTCACGGCCGAGCGCGCCATGCCCGCGGCCCAAGCGTCGTTCGCGGACATCCCGGCCGCGCTCCACCCTTCACTGCACTCGGCCTTGAAGCAACGCGGTATTCAGCAACTGTACTCGCACCAGGTCGAGGCCGTCGACGCGGCGCTGAATGGGCAGCACGTGGTCGTCGCCACGCCCACCGCGAGCGGTAAGAGCCTGTGCTTTCACCTGCCCGTCCTGAACGCGCTGATCGAGGATCCGGAGGCGACCGCGCTCTTCATCTACCCGACGAAAGCGTTGTCTCGCGATCAAGAGCACAACCTGCGCGAGCTGATGAAAGACGCCGAGCTGCGCTCGGGCGCCATGGTCTACGACGGCGACACGCCGGCAGACGCGCGGCGCGCCGCCCGAGAGCGCTGCCGAGTCGTGCTGAGCAATCCAGACATGCTGCACGCGGGCATTCTGCCCAACCACGCGCGCTGGGCTAGCCTATTTCAAGGCCTGCGTTACGTGGTGCTCGACGAGCTGCATACCTACCGTGGCGTGTTCGGCTCGCACATGGCGCACGTGCTGGCGCGCCTGCGGCGTGTGGCTCGGTTCCACGGCTCGAATCCGGTGTTTATCTCGGCCACCGCCACCATCGGCAATCCGCGCCAGCACGCCTCGAAGTTGATCGGCGCGCTTCCGGATGACGTGAAGCTGGTCGAGCATTCCGGCGCTCCACGCTCCACGCGCGAAGTGTACGTGTACAACCCGCCCGTGGTGAACGAGGAGCTCGGCATCCGCGCCAGCACGCTCAAGCAAAGCGTGAATCTGGCGGCAGATCTGGTGCGCGCCAAAGTGCCGACCATCGTGTTCGGCCCCTCCCGCAATTCGGTCGAGATCATGCTGAAATACCTGCGCGCACGCGTGGGCGACGTCGCGGGCAGTGAAGCGATTCAGGCTTACCGTGGTGGCTACTTGCCGGAGCGCCGGCGCGCGATCGAAGCCGGGCTGCGCAACGGGGAAGTGTTGTGTGTGGTGGCCACCAACGCGCTCGAGCTCGGCATCGACATCGGCGATTTGGACGCGGTGGTTTGCTCCGGCTACCCGGGCTCGGTCGCGGGTACCTGGCAACGCTTCGGTCGTGCCGGGCGCCGCGGCGACACGAGCATCGCCGTGCTCGTGTGCTCCAGTGACTCGCTCGATCAGTACCTGGCGCGCACCCCGGAATACCTGCTCGATTCGAACGCGGAGGAGGCGCGCATCGATCCGAGCAACGTCGAAATCCTGATTCAGCATTTGAAGTGCGCGGCGTTCGAAGCGCCGTTCGAGATTTCGGCGCGTGGCGCGCGCCCAGCGAGCCCCGAGCCCGCGCTCGGGGAGAGCTACTTGACGCTCGATCCGAGCGCCACGCGCGACGCGCTCGACTACCTGGCGAGCCACGGCTTGGTGCACGAAGCGGGCGGTCGCTACCATTGGGCGGGCGAGGCGTTCCCGGCCAACAACGTGTCGTTGCGCAACATCGGTTGGGACAACTTCGTGATCGTCGACGTCGCGACGAATCAATCGATCGCCGAGCTCGACTTTCGCGCGACGCACACGATGCTGCACGAGCAAGCCATCTACCAACACGACGCCGAGCAATACCAAGTCGAGCGGCTCGATTTCGAGAACCACAAGGCCTTCGTGCGCAAGGTGGCTCCGGATTACTTCACGACCGCGCTCACCTACCGCACCGTGGCCGTGATCGAAGAGCGCAACACGCAGCAGCTCGGGCGCGCCGTGCTCGGCTTCGGCGACGTCAAGGTGATCGAGAAGGTCACCGGCTACAAGAAAATCAAGTTCTTCACCCACGAAAACGCGGGTTATGGGGACGTGCACTTGCCCGAGATGCAGATGCACACGACCAGCTTTTGGCTGACGTTGCCGGAGGCCGTGCTGAGCGGGCTCCCCTACCCGCGCGCCACCGTCATCGACGGCCTGCGCGGCGTCGGCGGCGCGCTCGAGACCGTGTCCACCCTGGCGATGATGTGCGACCCGCGTGACCTCGGGCAAACCCTTGGCGACGGCGGCTTGCCGGGCGCAGAAGGCCAGCTCGCCGCGCCCGGTCGCGACTACCACGCAGGGCGCACGGGCGGCTTCGACCCGACGGTGTTCTTGTTCGACGCGCATCCGGGCGGCGTGGGCTTGGCCGAGCGCCTGTTCGAGCGCGCGGCCGAGCTACTCGACAACGCGCGCTTACTCATCGAGACCTGCCCCTGCAAGGGCGGCTGCCCGGCGTGCGTCGGGCCTGGCTCGGAAGACCAGGGCTACCGTAAACGCGTTTCGCTGCACATCTTGAACGCGCTCGAGCTGCGCTTGGCGACCCCCGCGCCGGCGCTCGTCGGCAGCTGAGCCGCGTAAACGGCTCGACCACGCGGGCAAGCGTCCCCATGCGCGCGGCGTTTTGTCGCGGCCGGCCGAATTTCCCGGCCTTGCTTGCCCGAAGGGGCTCCCGGGCTTAGCCTTTGGGCGGCGCTTTTGGGCAACATGACGGGTTTCACGTGCTGAGCAATCGTTGGCGCCCGTTAGGGGTCGTGGCCGCGCTCTCGCTCGGCGGCGCGTGGGCTGCGGTGGGCTGTATTTCGCGCGCGGACGCCCCGTTCACCCGCATCACCGACCGCGACGACGCCGGAGTCGGCGGCTCTTCGATCAATGTCGAAGGCGGCACGCCCGACGCTTCGGACGAGCTCCCTGCCACCGCGCCGCACGCGGTGCTGGGCGTGAATCCACCGCATGGCTCCTTCGCGGGCGGCGGACTGGCGCTGATTAGCGGCAACGGCTTCGCCGGCAACGCGCGCGTCTGGTTCGGGAGCGTCGAGCTGGACAGCTCCGCGATCGTGCCCATCGACCCGCAACGCATTCAGATCACCGTTCCGCCGGGACACGCCGGAGCCGTCGATGTCAGCGTACAGAACGGCGACGACGCGTCGACTCTGGCCACGTTGAGCGGCGGGTACAGCTACGACCAGTTCTACGCCGATCCAGCGAGCGGGCCGACCTCGGGTGGCACGCGCATCTCGCTCTTCGGCGACGGCACGAAGTGGAACGCCAAGACCACGGTGCAGATCGACCAGCAACCGTGCGTGGTCGACGAAGTGCCGAGCAAGACCGAGCTGCACTGCACCACGCCGCCGGGCACACCGGGCAGCAAACCGATGCGCGTCTCTACCGCAGACGGCGTCGACGTCGACGTGCTGGACGCCTTCGTTTACGGCAACAGCGACAACGGCTTCAAGGGCGGCCTCAGCGGTAACACCTTGAACGGCAATCTGCGCGTCATCGCGCTCGACAACATCAGCGCGTTGGCGCTCGAGGGCGCAACCGTGATCGTGGGCAGCGATCTGGCGAGCGCCGACGTGCTGCAAACGGACGCGAGCGGCGTGGCCGTCGATTCGAAGCCCGGGCTCGGCCCGAAGCGTACCGTGACCATCGCCAGCAAGTGCCACCAGCCGCAAACGTTCGTCGACGTGACGGTCGACACCGTGACGGCCTTCTTGGATCCGGTGCTCTCGCCGGCCTGCGGCTCTCCCGAGGGAGATTTGCCGCCCAGCGGAGGCTCGTCGACGTACGGCGCGAGCGTGTCGGGTGAGGTCGTCTGGCCCGCCACCGCAGAGTTCAAGCGTGACGGCTGGCTGAACGTGCCAGCCCCCAAGTCGACGGACGAACAGCTCGTGGCCTACGTCCTGCGGTTGTCTGCAAACCCGACGGACCGCTTCACGTTGCCGGCTGCGACGCAAGCCATCACGCCGAGCTCGACCGGCGACCGTGGCTATTCGTTCAACACCTTCGGCCAGCCCGGCAATTTCACGCTCTATGCGCTGGCCGGCATCGAGAACCGCGCGCACAACCCGCCCACGTTCACCGCCTACCAAATGGGCTTGGTGCGCGGCGTCGCCGCCACCGCCGGCGAAACGAAGAGCGACGTGTTCATTCAGATCGACGCCGATTTGGATCACACACTGACGCTCGACTTGAGCCCACCAAGCGTGACCGCGCGCGGCCCCGACCGCGTGCAAGCGTTCGCCTCGATTCAGGTCGGCACCGAAGGCTACGCACCGCTGCCCAACGGCTTCCTTTCGCGCAATTTGCCGCTCTCCGGCTCGCTTTCGTTCGTCGGCGTGCCGACCTTGAGCGGCAGCTTGCTCGGAACCAGCTACATCGCGACGGCGCGCGCGGTCACGGGGCAAGCCGGCAGCACGCCGCGCTCGGTGGTCGGCTTGGTCTCTGCCACGACGACCAGCGATCCCCTCGCCATCGACGACTTCGTGCAAGTGCCCGTGCTCACCACTCCTGCCCCCAACTCCGCGTGGGATGGCCTGGGGCTGGCCTCGACGCGCGCGGCGGGTGGCTCCGCGGTGGACCTGTTCGTGTACGACGTGCAGAGCGCGGGCGGCCTCGTGGGCTGGACCATCGTTGCGCCGGGCGGCTCGACCGAGCTCAGCCTTCCGGATCTGAATTCGCTCTCGCCGGATCTCGGGCTGATTCCGGGGCCGCTAACGATCACGGTCAACGCGGCTCGCATCGAGAGCTTCGCCTACGGCACGCTCAAATATCGCGACATGACCCAACGCGGCTGGACCGCGTACGCGACCGATGTCTTTTACGCGACGTACTGAGCTACGCGTGAGCCGGCGAAGTGCCCGATTCGCCGGCATTTTGCCGATATTGTTGCTGACCGGGTGTGGCTTCGATTCGGGCACGCGCTGGCTGAGCGAGCCGGCTCAGGCGCCCGTATGCGTTATTGGCGCGAAGCGCTGTGCACCCGAGCTCGAAGAGTGCGTGACCGGCGCGAAGGGCGCTACCTGGCAGTTGCTCGACGACTGCTCGGGCCGCGGCTTGATCTGCTCTCGGACGCTCGAGGCGTGTTCCGCTTGCGAGCCCAACCAGGCCAGCTGCTCTGGGCAGACGAAGATGCGCTGCGACGACACGGGCAACGTGCTCACTCCGCTCGACACCTGCGATCCGAGCATCCGCCAAGTGTGTCGCGAGGGCAGCTGCGTGAACCTGTGCAGCGAAGCCTCGGAGAATCGCAGCAACGTGGGCTGTGAATACTTCGCGGTCGATCTGGACAACGCCAAGATCGACGACACGCTGAACGCCGCGGCGCAGCAGTTCGCGGTCGTGATCAGCAACCCGCAGACCGACGTCGCCGCCGAGGTGACGATCGAGCAAGACGACTCCGATCCAGGCGCGGAAAACGCGCCGCAATCGATCGCGACGGCCACGATCCCCCCCTTCAGTTTGCGGGTGTTCCGGCTGGGACCGCGTGAGGTCGACGGCTCGCCACCCGGTGAGTTCAACACCGGCACGCACACCGCGCTGACGCGGCACGCCTACCGCATCCACTCCACGTTTCCAGTCGTTGCGTACCAGTTCAACCCGCTCGAGAACATGAACGTATTCTCCAACGACGCATCGCTGCTCAAGCCGACCGAAGCATTGAGCCCGATCGGCAACGACTTGACGCCGGCTTACGTGGCCACCGGCTGGCCGCAGACGATCGCCAACTCGAGCGATCCGGACACCAACTTCAGCCCGCAGAATCCGGTCAGCTTGCGCGCGTTCTTGACGCTCGTGGGCACCGCGTCGAACACGCACGTGCGCGTGGAGAGCACGACGCGCATCCTGGGGGGCGGCATCGTCCCCCCTACGCCTGCGGGCGGCACGCTCGACTTCGAGCTCGGCGCGTTCGACGTCTTGAACCTCGAAACCGACGATTTCAACGCCGATTTCACGGGCTCGCTGATCAGCGCCGACAACGCGCTCGTGGTCTTCAGTGGCAGTGAGGCGAGCGACGCGCCGTTCTTCGACAAGCTCGCCAATCGCAAATGCTGCGCCGATCACTTGGAAGAGCAGCTCGATCCGATCCGCACCTCGGGTCAGAACTTCGTCGCCACCGTTTCGCCGAGCCGGACGGCGGCGTTGGCCGCGGCCGGCGCCCCAGTGGGGGAATCCGAGCAACGGGAGTACTTTCGCGTGCTCGCAACGACGGAAGCCGGCGCGCGTGTGACCACGAGCTTGAACGGCGACTATCAATCGTTCGAGCTGCCGACGCGCGGCTCGTTCGTGACGATCCCGAGCCCGACCCACTTCACCCTCGAGAGTGACGCACCGGTCACGCTGAGCAGCGTGTCGCCGAGCCAGCAGGACGCGAACGTGCCCACGGGTTTACCCGGTGGCGATCCGAGCCTGGTGATCGTGCCGCCGATCGAACAATTCCGCAGCTCGTACGTATTCCTGACGCCCGACAAATACAGCTTCGATTTCGTGCGCATCATCGCGCCGCGCGGCGCCACCGTGGTGTTCGACGGGCGCGCCGTGGACGAGATCGACGGCTGCGTCGCGAGCAACGGCGATGGCATCAGCGACGAAGCGCAACGCAAGCGCATCGGGCCCTCGCCGTTCGTGGTGTACAGCTGTCAGCTCAGCTTCCCGGTGATCGATCCGAACCAGCTCCTGCTGTCCCCGGGCCGGCAAAATGACGGCGTGCACCGGGTCGAGGCGAGCGCCAAAGTCGGCGTCTTGGTCGACGGTTTCGATTCGTTCGTCAGCTACGGCTACGCCGCAGGCACCGAGCTCGAGCTCATCGTGCCGAAGTAGCGGGGGCTGGGCTCGAAACGCTGGGCAACGGCCAGGCCTGCAACAATGGGATTTTGCTGCGCGGACCGCTTTCGGCGACCATGCGTTGGCAGTCGGCCAGGGTCAGCCGGCGCGGACCGAGCGCCGATGCATCCGAAGCATCCGAGTCCATCAGGGAGCTTGCTTGATCGACGCCGTAGTCGTCGGGATGCCCGGGCATATCGAGCAGGATGTGTCCGAGCTCGTGCGCCAAGGCATACGAACGAGGGCCCGCGCGGAGCGCAGCGCGATCGATGATCACCGTGTTCTGGATGCCCGCGCCGTCGTCGTCGATGAACGATTCACCGATGCGCCCGGACTGGTCGAACGAGGGCACGATCAGCACCTCGATCGTGCTCGGATCGCCGTCGTCGAAGGCTTTGATCAACGCGCGCTCTTCGATGGTACCGGCGGCCGCGTCGTCTTCCACGAAGTGCGACAAGCCATTGCTCAAGTCGACCTCGCCCAGGCACAGCCCGAGCGTCGCGTCGTGGCTCAGCGGGAAGGCGGGATCCGCATCTGCAGTGATGGGAATTGCCGCCCCGGAAGCGCTCTTCACCAGGACGTCGAAAGCGCCCGAAGCGCCCGAGGTCATGCGCTGATTCGGGCTGAGCTGGGCGTTCAAGCCGAGCTTTTGCAAAGCACGGCTGATGTGCTCGGCCACGATCCGCGGCGACTCACCGGCGCGGGTCGCCACGCGCAGCGGCCGGCCCTGCACGCGTAGGTTGACTTGGCCGCCGCTGGCCGGCAGCCCGGCATCACACCCGACCGCGATCAGTGACACGAGTGGCGGATCGACGACCTGCACGTCCAACCCTGTCGGACCCTGCAAGTCCACGCCGCATTCTGCCCATAGCTTGCTCGAGGCGAGCACTTCGTTGCGCGCCAAGAGCAGCGCGCTCGCCGCGTCGCCACCGATCGACGGCATGCCGCCCGGGGCGATGCGCAACACGCGCACGCGCAACTTGGCACCCAGGCGCTCGAGACCGGCGAACGAGGCATCGTGCGGCGCCCCTACGCGCCACGCGCCGAGCGCGTGTCCTTCGGCTTGTACCTGCAATTCGCCGCCCAATTCGGCCTCTAGCGAGCGCTCATGGGCCGGCGCATACGCTCGATCCAAGGTGTCGACGGCGAGCCGCAGAGGGGCCGTAGCAAAGCACGACCCGCCCGCGGCTTCTGGCGGGCACGGCGTGGGCGTGAGCGACGGCGCGGTCAGCGAATCGAGAACGGCACCGCTCGCGGTTCGCGTGCTCACGCGCGCGCTGGGCGGCGCGGCGAAACCCACGAAGACCAGACGCACGGCTTCGGGCTCGCTGGCGCCGGCTTCGATGCTCGGCAGCTCACGGCTCAATGCGACGTGATCGCGACCCGCCGTGAGCCACAGCCCGTCAGCGCGGAGCGCCACGACGCGTTGGCTCGGGTCGGACCGCGCGCTGCTCGCGAAGAAGCAGCAGGCAAGCAGCGCCGACACGCACCCACGCACGGTCCGGCGCACGAGCGTCATTCGCTCCATCCGAATTGAATGCGGCGCACGCTGGGCTCGGTCGCTACCTCGGGCTCGCTCTTGGCGTGCGCGGCTAAAATCAGCGTGCCCCAAGCGAGCGACGCAACACTGCGCGAGCCGAGCAGCCCTTTCACGGATTCCAGCGCCAGCTC
>OUNO010115788.1_pt1 | contig 14107 bp, 22 predicted proteins | sample 1779811 | NCBI WGS metagenome assembly OUNO01 (sample SAMEA3914804, study PRJEB12502) | metagenome | biome: forest; material: soil | place: Canada | collected 2010-06-25 | depth 0.3 m | reverse complement strand
TCGATGCCATCGAGCAGCATGGCCAGCTCGGTGGCGTCCATCTCGATCGCGCGCCCGTCGTGAGTGAGGCGCGGCGCACGAAAACGGCCTTTCTCGAGCCGTTTGTAATAGAGAACGAGTCCGCCGCGATCCCAAAACAAGATCTTGCAGCGGTCAGCTCGACGCCCCAAAAACACGAACAGATGTCCGGCGAACAGGTCCATGCCCCACTGCCCGCGGACAATACCGCTCAGGCCGTCGTGGCCCCGACGAAGATCGACCGGCTCGACCGCGAAATAGATCCGAACGCTCGGCGGCAGCGTGAGCAACGGTTACCGCAACCTGCAAACCACGGCAGCCACGTACGCGGGATCGCAGCCTTCCTCGAAACGAAGCCGAAGCCCGGCACCGAACTCGAGCTCGACCTGTTTCGCCGCGGCGCCGGTCAACCGCACCGGCAACAGAGCCAGCGCCTTGTTTTTCACCGCGGTCGAGCCGGTCGTCTTGTACAAGTGGTACTTCAACGCGGCGTCGGTCACGCCATGCTTAGCGGCGACTTCAACGCGGGGAATGGCGCCTTTTCTCGCCTCCGCCACGACCGTTGCCCAAAATTCAGCTCCACGCTTTGGTAGTCGAGACATCGCGCGCGAGCATCACGCCGCGCGCCGCCCGATGGAACGACACCTGGGACCGGACGGATACGTTGCAACGCTTTCCTGGGAGGCGTGACGCACACCAGTTCGATGACCGTTCTGTGCTGCGCGGGGATTGGGCCCGGTGCTGTCTGATCAGAGGCCCTCATGCACATCGATCCCCTATCGGCTATTTCTCCGCTCGATCACGCCCCATTTCGTGGGGATCCTCAGAACACGGAGTTAGCCAGCCACCGCGACTGTAGGCACGACGCCGATCTGAAGTGAGGCCGCGTCGCATGCCAAAGATGAGTTTGGTCGTGCAGGGCACCCACGCCGCCGCCCGTTCGACGATGCCTCGGGACATAGGGCGGGGCTGTTCGCACGAATACGAATATCCACGCAAACAGCGCGGCAGTGGCAAGCAGTCGAAGGTACCTTGGACAAGGAACGAACCAAAGGACGCTCACGACCAATCCGACAAGCCCGAGCAGTTCTCCCGTCGCAGTTTCAGGAGTCAGGACCTGCCACAGCGACAGGAGCGCCAACAGGCCCCCAAAGATGCGACCAGCTACCGTCGGACGGTTCGCGGGGCGTTTCGTTGTTCGCGCACCGACGGCGATGTCAGTGGCCACGGGTTTCGCCTCGTCACCTGTTCCGTCCCGGTCGCGGTCACCATCCGCGTGGTGTTTCAACGGGCGTTCCCCGCCAGTTCCGCCGCGAGTTCGGCCTGCGCTTCCGCGAGGCCCTCAATCTTCAAAATTCGATACAGCACCCGCAGCCCTCATTTCCTGAGACGACGACCTGGTCGCGCCAGCGGTCGCTCCATTTCGCGAACGCCGCCACCTCCCGCAGCACGGTTAAGTCGATGATCACCGCCCGCACCTCCGCCACCCGTTTCTGGGAGTGGCTGATCACCGGCAGCGCACCACTTGCTCGACCATCAGTGCTCGAACCGCATGCGGCCAGGCAGAGCGTCATGAATGTGAATACGAGTACCCTCGCCAACGTGCGCCACCTGTCTTGGAACGCGGTCGACTGTTCGTCCGCCCAGTCAGAAATTCGAGGCCGAGTCCCTCACGTCGTTCCTCGTACCAGAACGCTGCTTGGTCGAGCTCGCGCTCGGCAGCGGGGACAAATCGGAATGTACTAGCAGGCACGCAGGCGTTGCTCGATGCGCGAGAAAACTTGTTCCCCGGGCACGGGCATCACGCGGCCTGCATCCACATCCGCGATGCGTTGGCGAATTTCGGTTTCCCAAGCTTCGCCAAGATCGGATCCGTCGAGGCTCGCTGTCAGCGCTTCCACGAGTTCGGCGCGCTCACGCGGCGCGAGCTGCAGAGCGGCTTCCAGCAATCGGGCGGCGTCGATCATCGGCCAAAGTATAGCAGACTGGAAACGTGCTGCCGCGCGAATAGCGGCGCCCTGCTTGGGATCGCGTGGTCCGCCCAACGTACCAGGCCTCAGCAGCGCGGGTCGAGCGAGGCGAGATCCTGCGTCTGCTTCAAGCCGTTGTTGGGCGGCGCTCGCTATGCACGCGAGCTGCGAAGTTCTCGCAGGGGATTGTGTGGGGTGCAGCACCCGAGAAGGCCGCGCTCGAATTCGCGTCCGCGGTGATCTGTCAGTCGAACGACGCAAGAGAATGGCGCGCCGTAGGTAGGAGCCGCCGGAAGGTTTGGCCCCGATGGGTCGAAGGTGAGCGTTATCTCGGCCTTGGAAAGGGTCGCGCGGGCGATCTTTCGGACAGTTAACTGTCGTGCGAGCACACTTCGATACTTGTCGGAGATCAAATTCAGCAAATCGCGGCCTTGCACAGCGTCCGGGTCGAGGATGTCGAACCGCAGAGAGCGAAGGTTGTGGTGATCGGCGTAAGACCGGAGCACACCCAGGCTCCAGTAGCCATCAATGTCATTGTTCCGACTGACAAAGGAGCCTGCGATGGCTGCGGCCAGATCCAAGAGTTCACGACGAGCCATGTGTCGTCGTCACCTTGGAAGATTCAAGAGGGCCGCGACGGTTGCGTCACGTGTGGCAGCCGTGGAACGTGGCGCGAGCCCCATCGAATCGGTTTCGAGCATCGAGAGGTGCCGCTCAAGGTCATGAGCGGTACAGCGTTGCAGCAACATCCTCACGACCGTGGGGGCATACGAATCGTATTCCGGTGGAAGCATCGGCGTGGTCGTTGACACCTATTGGATCCGCGTCTGCTTCAAGCCGTTGAAACGCCTTGTTGGGCGGCGCGTGCGGTGCGTCGGACCAGGGCCCGATATGCGCCTTCCGCGTATCCAACAGAAATGGCGAAATGCTCATCGGTAACGGTCACATTGATTGGGTCAGACTCATCCCAAGCGGCGAAGTACTTAATGACGGCGACCCCAGCCGCGATCGCCTGTGCGCGTTCCGAGTCCGCGATCACGCGCGAGAAGCCTTCCCGATCCTCGGTCGTGAAGCAGAGTGTGGCGTTCGGAAGTGCGACGGCCAGCGCAGCGCGAACCTCACGCAGTCTCGCTTCGTCAAAGGGTGCTGCAGTCGGCGGCGGTTTCCGACTGCCCGTTGGTACTGCGGTGCAGATCATCCAGATCTCACCGTCGGCACCCGTTTGGTCGTCGAGCTGCACGTCGACCCGAAAAAATTGCGTAAGGGACGGGATCCCGGCGACGACCCGTGTCGTGAACTGTTCCGACATCGGGGCTGGAAGCGCGGCATCGCCGATGAAGAAACCGATCTCCATTTGGCGCACAGCGGCCGTGACGCTCTTCGAATCTGGATGCGTGGCAGCCATTCTCCGGTACGCCCAAGGTATCACGGCCTAACCTGCGCGGGTCGAGCGGAGCGAGCTCCGCGTCAGGTCCAGGCCGTTGTTGGGCGTCCGCCGTTGCCGGGTTGTGGCGGGAGATGGACGTGCTGGTCGAACTCGGTCCGCGTCACGGCGTGACGTCGGTCGCCCTAAGTGTGGTCTACGACCGACGCACGAAGACCGATCTCGGCGCTAGCCGTAGAGACTCCAGTCGCTCGCATAGGTCATCAAGCCAAGCTTGCGCGCTATCGCGAGAGAAGCGCTGTTCGTCCACGACGTGCTGTAGAGCGGGACACGTCCTGACGCTTGCATCGCCAGTGCCCATGCCGCGACAACGCGAGGTCCGAAGCCTCGACCGCGCGACGCGTCTGCGGTTTCCACACCTGCCTCTGCCGCGATGGCAGATTTCCTGGCACTGAAGCAGATGCTAACGGGACGTCCGCTTTCGATGATTGCCAACACGGGTGATCTGCCGGCGGCGATCTCGCCCGGCACCCAGCCGCCAAAGTTGTGAGCGAGGAGTGCCTCGTCTTGGATGGCAACTACGCCAGGGGGTTGAACAAGCGATAGAGGAAATACGAAGGCCGGTCCGTCTGAACGGGAACACTTTGTCGCAATGTCGCATTCCGGTCCGGTGCGCCCTGCGAGGACCGCGAGAAAGTCGGCAGCACGCATCGGTGCGTCCTGAAAATTCGACGCGGGTGGCTCCAGTCGTGCGAGGTCTTGCAGCTCTTCAGCGATCTGCTTCGGTAGGTCGGCTCTAACGGCCCACGCGCAGGTGTCTACCCCTCGCACCAGGCAAAAGAGCGGCCCGCGGGTCCCGCCGGGCTCTCGGGTTGATGTGATCCGCTGCTCATCGTCGAGTGCGAACAGGGTCTGCAGTTGAAGGGCTGGAGTACTCATCCGACTGCTGAGTCTGGTTAACGTATCACGGCTTCAGCGTACTCGTTCGTTGCAAGCGAAGTTAGCCGGCGCGCTTCACTGTGGGAACAAGTCTGTTTTACGGAAGATCGCCACCGGGTTCGCTTGAGGTACGCGTGCCTTGGTGGAAGACCATGCGCCAACCGTTGTCATCGAGCCTCCAGACAGAACTGCGCAGTGATTGGCCGCAGCGATACGTTGCCAGAACAACGTTCGGCGCTAGCACACGCGACCGAAAGTCCTTCACGATGGGCGTCGCCGGCCCCAAGGAAGGATCCGTCAGTAGCGCCGCAATGATCTCTGGCTTCGTATAAGTCCGACCGGAAGCGCCGAATTCGATGAAGTCGTCTGCAATCAACCGATCGAGACTTTCAGCCGACGCGCGGACATTGCAGTCCAGCAATTGCTCTTCGAGCGAACGGATATCGTCGGTTAGCATCCCCGGGTCCGCCCAATGTATCACGGTTTCAGCGGCGAGTCCGAGCGAAGCGAGGTTGGCGGCGCCTGCCTCAGTATGGATCGGGGCACCGCGCGGCGCTCGCTCTGACGGCTTCCTCGTGCGTATGTTTTTTAGCTCGAATCGGCTTGCTCACTCTTGCGGGCCACCGACGGTATCCTGTGCGCTCGCCCAGAAATGAGAGCTGACATTGGCCCATAAGCGGGCGAAGGCCTCGACGTCGTTGCCAGTAGGTTCCGCTACACGACAACAGTATCGCGAGCGCGACCCATGGCGGCTCGCGTCGGCTCAAGAGCGGGTGTGGTCGCGTTCAGAGCTCCAAATTCCAAACGCGGTCTGTGCGAGAGTCAGGAGCATCAACACTGCGAGCATGAGGAATCCGCGGTTCGCATGAACGGGATCCCAGGGGCACCATTGGACGAGCGCTATGGCTATGACGTTTCCACACGCCAGCGAGATAGAACTCCGATTCCGGAGGAGCAAACCGTCACGCGATGGAAAGGCGGCTATGCGAGTCAGCAGGCAGAGAGCGAGCGCTGAGCCGACCAAGAGAATTGGCTGTTCGAGTGACGGGTGGGCAATTCCGACCGCTGCGATTCCGGCGACGGCCACGACGACGGCTGCGGCGAGGGCGCGCTTTTCCTTGGAATGTGGATCACCGGTCCCGGTCATGTTTCCGTCCGTCCAACGTATCAGGCTTCAGCGTCTCGTCCGCTGCAAGCCTCAGTTAGACATGCCGGCCACGCCGCTCTGGAACCCCCGGGGCGAACCGGGCTTTCACGCCCACGGCGGCGAACCACTTCAGCATTTCCAGTTGCGGCAGCTTTTCGGACCCGTAGTGGGTCGCATCAATGACGGAGATTTTGTTACGCGCGGCGAGCGCTGCAAACTCGTCGATCTCACGCCGGACTGCGACCAATGGACACGCGCTTAAGGCGTTCCCAGTGACGTAGGTTTGGCAGCCTTTTTCGATGGAAGCCGCGAGCATCTCGCTTTGCGCGCCCCCGCCCGCAGCGATAGCGACGCGTCCGGCGCCCACGCGCCATTGTGAGTGCAGCCCGACCGGCACCTCGGGGCCCAGCGCGTTCCGCAACTGGGAGACGAGAGCGGCAAGATTAGTGCAGGTATTGCCGACGACGAGCGCGCCACCAGGTATGCCCTCGGCTACTGGGAAGTACTCTTCGGTATCGGTCAGGCGCAAAGCCCGAGCGAGCAGGCGGGACGGCGATACTTCCGGATGGTGATCGAGCGGAGCATGGACCTGGTAGATGCCTGCGCACTCTCGTTGGACGCGGGAGAGCCGATCGAGGTCAGGAACTGCGAAGAGCTCGTTCACCAAATCGATAGGATGTTCAGTGAATAGGAGCGCCCCCGGCGCAAGCGAATCGATGATGGCGGCGCTCGGGAATACGCAGGTTACCACCTCGGCGACAGCGTCCTTCCCCCGGATCATCAGACCATTCCACGTTCGCATGTATCGGAGCTCTAGACGGTCCCGCCAAGGTGCGTTGCCGTAGGCTTCAGCGAACAGGGTCTCCCAGCTGTCCCCGCGAACATCGTCAACGCGGAAGTATTCGTCGAGCTCCGAGATCAGCTGAGAGAGTTGCATGCGGTGGCCCAACCATCACTCGTTAAAGTAGATCCCCATCTGGTTTCCGTTCGGATCGAGAAAGTAAGCGTCACGCCCAGGATCTGCCTTGCCGATGGCGCTAGGCTCCTGCGTGATGGTCCCGCCATTCTTTCGGATGCGTGCGACCGCGTCTGCCATGTCGTCTACGCGAAGCACTAAAATCACAGAGCCTAACGCGGGCTTCGTGTTTGCGTTGAAGGCGCCGCTGACATTTCCGGACTCAAAGAACCAGTAAGTCGGCGCAGGCACGTTGACCTGCACCTGCCACCCAAACACCTGCTCGTAAAACGTCTTCGCTTTCTCAAGATCGGGTGCAGGAATAGCAATATGGCAAAACGGACTCCTCACTACATTACCCATTGGAACCTCGATCTGGACCGTGCGGAGACGGGCAAGCTTCCCGTCCGCCCAACGTACCAGGCCTAAGCGGCGCGGGTCGAGCGCGGCGAGATCCGCGTCTGCAGCAGGCCGTTGTTGGGCGGCGCCTCGCGATAGCGACGCGCATTTGGGGCGCCCTCAGAAGTCAAACACGTCGTCGTCGAACTCCACGCGGAGTCCAGCGTCGGGTCGTGTGCGGCATTCGTGGTGGAGGTTTCATTGCTGTCAGTGAGAGCGTTTCCAACATGGGAAGCGCGCGTCCGTCGTTGATCCCATCGCGCGGATGAGCGCCTCATTGTCGAAATTAGGCAGACTCTGAAGTCGAGGGAGGAGGGTGTCCATCCCAGTCGCGGACGCTGGGATCGCGCACCCAGTGCGGCGATCGGGACCAAGAAGCATCCAGAAAACGTCTTCAGCAAAAGGGCCGTCGCCGGTCGTAACGATGCCGACTTCCTCAAGTTGGTCCCAACGAACTGTTTCGACTTTCCCGTCCGGACGAACGTGTGTGATCGAGTCGTCCGTGAACTGGACGCTCGACCCCTGCGGTCTAGATGAGCGACGGAAAAGGTCGAAGAGTCCCATGGGTGCCAATTCAGGGGTGCGTTGCGTCCGCCCAACGTACCAGGCTCAAGCTGCGCGGGTCGAGCGAAGCGAGATCCGCGTCAGGTTCAGGCCGGAGTTGGGCGGCGTCACCGTAGCCCCACGTCGCAGCTCAAGGGCAAGGACCACCTCCACCCGCGCAATATAGCCATTGGCTGCCATCAGGGTACGCTACGTGAACGCGTGCGCCTGAGCCTTGCGCCCTTCCAACGACGACCTGGTTGGAAGTGATTGTCCCGTCGGGGGAGAGAAGGTTTCTGCCGGGTAATCCGCTCAACAAGCAGCCATCCGCCTCGGGCACGAGGTCGATGCGGGTGACGTCACCGCCGCAGATCCAATAGCCTTCGCAAGGAAAACACTGCGCGCTCGAATCGTTGCCACCCGCACTTTGGCCAGCTGTTCCAGGGAGTTGCTGGTCACCGCCAGCACCACCAGCGCTCGAATCGTTGCCACCCGCACTTTGGCCAGCTGTTCCAGGGAGTTGCTGGTCACCACCAGAACCACCAGTTCCTTGACCGTCAGTGCTCGAACCGCACGCAGCCAGGGCGAGCGTCATGAATGTGAATGCAAATGCCCTCATCGTCAGCGCGCTCCGTCTTCTCGAGCCGTGGTCGACTGTTTGTCCGCCCAACGTATCGCTGTTCAGCTGCGGCCGCATTCAGAAAACGACGGGGACAATCGGAGGCGACAGGAAGGACACTTCCAGTCACGACGCCGTTGGGCCGTCCGCTGCGACAGCTTGTTGGCCAGATCGTTCAGCATGGCGCGCGTGGAGAATCGCCGCGAGTTCAACAGCGCGTTCGAACGCACCCGTGGAACCGTCATGGTGAGCGATCGCACTTGCCAGTGCCGCTCGCCACGAGTCCTCGCCCATCGGTGGCAGACGAGCAGTCTTTAGCGTGGGGTCACTGCCAACAGAGACAATTGCTGCTCCAGAAGGCGTCGGCGAATCGCTTCTTTCTTCAGGGTGTCGGACACGTAGAGATGCCTTGGTCTGGCCAACGTACCAGCGTTCAGCTGCGGTTCGTACGGATTGTTGGGCGGCGCTTCGTCAGGGACGACGTTCGTGCGGCTTCCCGGCAGGCCAATAATAAGCAAGGTGCGTGACCGCGCCTCCGTAGAAGGTTCCGGCGGTACGGGTGAGTACTTCACCTCCGCGCGCATCATAGAATGTGCAGCAAGGGAGCTCGGCAAGGGTTTCGAGATAGAGAGGCGCGTGAGCGGGGCCACGCAGCGTCGTGCACGCAAGGTCCCAAAGCTGGCCGCCGATTCCCGCGCAGCGGTGAGTTGGAAGGACATGGGACAACGTTGTTGGGCGGCTCATCAGTGCCGCGTTCAACGCTCAGAGGTCTATGACGCAGTGGTCCAGGGTGAGGCGCAGACGATCGCCAAGCACCAGGCTGCTGCTCCAGTTTCTCACGTGGCGCACGTCGTCTAGGCGGTGGACAACCCGGTTCGCGACATCAAGGACTTCGACGATGCCCTCCTGCCCCTCCGGGGTACAGGGAATGCTGAAGTCAGTTTCGCAGCCCTCGGGAGCCTCGTATGAGTAGCAGTGTTCTTCCGGATTTTTCGGGCACAAGAAGTCTGCCTTCGCCAAAAAGGCGATTGCGAAACGACCTCGCGATTGAAGATAAAGCTCCTTCTCCTGGCTATCACCCTCCTTCGACCGACGACCGGCTACGATTTTTCCTCCGGTGCACGAGTAGTACCAGTTCACTTCGGGCGCGTGATACTCGCCCCACTCCGCATGAGAGTTCGCCACGCAGGGGTCTTGCACCGGCGAGCCTCGCGTCTCCGGCGAGTCAGTTCGAATGGCACCGTTGAGGTCATCAATCGTGTTGAAAATCATGAGCAACTCCGAATCCGCCTCACCCCCATGTATCGGCCTATTCGTGCACTTGGGAGGATTATACGTACTGACGGGCGAAACGGCGTCTTGATGGGCCGAAGGCGAGGTCTCGTGCAAGGTTGTCGGCGCGAGCACGGAGCGCCGCGCGGCAACCCGGAGGTCGGTCGCGCAGGAGCCTTCGAGCACGAAGAAGATCGGGCCCCAAACCTGCCAGCCTTGGTGTCTGTTCAGCATCCGCAGACCGCGTGTCGGTTTCAAAAGACGTAACGAGCTTGTCGAACTTTGCGGCCCCCCCAACGTACCGCCGTTCAGCTGCGGGCGCCAGAGCGAGCCGTAGGCGAGCGACAAGCCCGTCTGCCGCAACGCCTTGTTGGGCGGCTTCGGTATATCGAGCCTGGGCGCGACTGCGGATTCGTTCTACTCCACGTCAAAAGGAGCCGATTGATACTCTCGTTGGCCCCGGCAAACTCGTCCAAGCCCCAAGGGCCGCACGGGCAAGTGCGAGTTGCCTGCACACCAGCGTGCTGCACGGACACGCTACTCGTGCAGCCTAGCGAGGAGGTTGTCGAACCGCTCACGCATCTCCGGGTGCCGCGTCCATTTCACCTCCTGCCCGTCGCCCGCGTGACGAGGCACGATGTGGAAATGGAGGTGGAACACATCCTGCTGAGCTTCCGCCCCAGAGCTACTTACGACCTGCAGGTGGTTGATCCCCAGGTGACTGCGGTACAGGTCTACGACGTGCTTTAGGGCCGACATCACCCCGAGGAGGTCAGCCTCTGGAATCTCAAATATGTCAGCCGCGTGCCGCTTCGGAATGACGAGGGTGTGGTACTCGCTGACAGGGTTGATATCCAAGAAGGCGTAAGCGGCGTCGGTCTCGTAGACAGTCCATGACTCGACCTTCCCTCGAGCTACCTGGCAAAAGATACAGTCGTCCATGAGCAGTTGAAGTTGCGACGTCCCAGACGCGTGCTGGAGCTGGCATTCTCTCCGGTCTGCCCAACGTACTAGGCTTCAGCTGCGCGGGTCGAGCGCAGCGAGATCCGCGTCTGCTGGAAGCCGCTGTTGGGCGGCCGCGTGCACGTTGCAGGCAAACCACGCCTCGCGGATTGGCGCAGCGCCCGATGCGCTAGTCGGAAAGCACGATGTAGGCGGTGCTCCGATCTGGGAGTCCAACATCGACCAAGATGCTGAAGTCCCAGCTTCCAACCCGACCCTCGCAACCGCGATGTCGCGTAGCCATCTCGGGCGTGTACCAAGGTCGATCGTTGGTGTGGACGGTTGCAAGGTCGGACGTCCCGCTCTCAGCCGGTCCCAAGGGGCACGGCAGCTCTGCGGCGAAGCTCGAAAAGTCTCGTGGCGCAAAGTCAAAACGGTACTGGCAGAGGCTAAAGGGTATGCCGCCACTCTCGTGAAAGTAGAAGTTGTCGGTGCTTCTGGGAAGCTTGGCGCCGAGCCTGTCGATAACTGGGGGGACAACGAAAGCCTTGTCGGAGCAGCCCCAGAGCGCGATTGCGATCGCGACCACTGCAACCGAGAGGGCGCGACGTCCGCGCGGGCTCAAGGTGTGATTCGACGCGAACGGCAAGCGATCTCTGGTCCGCCCAACGTACCAGGCTTCAGCTGCGAAGCCGAGCGGAGCGAGGTTTCGTCTGCCGCAAGCCGGAGTTGGGCGACGACACCCGAATGTGACCCAGCCCCGTCCGGTTGCTGGAGCACGACGCACAAGTTCACTCAAGCGGCCGGCAGAGTGGGATCGGTGCAAAACGATTATCCTATGCCCGGTCGTCCATGCGCCGCGCGCGCCTCTCCGCGCGTTGAAAGTACCAGAGTGTGGCTGGCAGAAGCGCGCGATAGACAATACGGTAAGCCGAGCCAGGCAGTCCTCTGCCTCGCTCCTCAAACGCGACGCGCCCGCGAGGATGTGCCCGTGTCTGTCGCTCGGCGAACGAGCGCCGGTAGTCTGAGCGCAGACTCACGAGCGACACGTGCTTGATGTTCTTGTACCCGTATAGGCTCGGCGCTACGAGTCGAATAGGGGCACCATGCTCAAGCGATAGCGGTGCGCCGTTCAGGCGATCGGCGAGCAACACGTCTTCACCCAACAAATCCTCAAGCGCAATGCATGTGCCGTAGCCATCGAGTCCCCTGAACTCAACGAAAGCACATGAGCTGTGCGCGGGAGCTCGGGGCCGTAACAGGCGCGCGTAGAAGTCGCGAAAAGCATACCCGCTCCAGCTCAGCGCGCGGTAGCTCCACGTCGTCACGCAATGAAAGTCCGCAACAACGTCCACTCGCCGAAGCTGAGCAAGCTCGGCGAGCGCAATCGGCTCAAGCTCGGCTTCCGCGGCCTTCACCTGAATCGCAAAGTCGCCGCCGGGAGCAGTGGGCAGTCGACTCGCGGAGGCCGGCACGCCAAAGCGCGGGAAATGATCGAGAGCGCGTTGCCCCGGAGGAAGCGGCATTGGGCTACCAGTACCACGGCCACGCAGGACCGCCCCGAAGTGCCGACGACTCGGTTGAGTAGCGTCTTGGAGTCGAGTCTGGATCCGAACTGGGCATCGAGTCGCTACCTCCTCGTCTGCCCAACGTACCAGGCTTCAGCTGCAAAAGCCGAGCCGAGCGAGGTTTTTGTCAGCTTCAAACCATTGTTGGGCGGCTCGCCGATCGGCTACACTCGTTCGAGAGGAATCGGTCGACCAGGTGGGAGGGCGACCTCGATCGCGTCTCCGGGACGGACGACGCCACTAGATACTACGACGCCCATCACGCCAGCCTTGCGCACGATGGTGCCGTCCGCATGCTTGTGCGCCACCCTGCGAAGAAGACCAGACTGAAACTCGTCGATCTGCTTGCATGGGTTGCGAAGTCCAGTGATGGCTACGAGCGCGTCGGCGCCGAGTTTGAGCACCGAGCCGGTGGGCAAGCTGAGCAGATCCAGCCCGCGTGTTGTGATGTTCTCTCCAAGGTCGCCGGGGGAAACGACGTGACCTTCGCTACGGAGCTCATCGTGCAATTCGGCGTGAATCAGGTGCACCTGCCGGAGATTGGGTTGGGTGGGATCGACGGCGACTCGGGACCGGTGTTGCACTCGGGCTCCGAAGTGCGCATCGCCAACTACACCGAGGCCGGCGACAAGCTCGATCTCTTTCGCTGTGGTCTTGCTGAAGGAGTGTGCTGCGTTCGCGTGAACCCCCCAGTCTCAGCGTAGTTGCCGCCTCTCCTGAACGAAATTTCGGGGGAGAATTTCTGATCCACTCGGGGGCGTTTCGGATCGGCAATGAAGTACTCAGAGGCATTCAAAGCGAAGATGGTTCAGAAGATGCTGGGTGGACGAAGCGCCAACTCGGTCGCGCAGGAGGCAGGTGTCAACCAGCCTACGCTCTCGAAATGGCTGCGGGACGCGCGTACATTGCGGGACGTGTCGAAGCGCAAGAGCGAACAGGAGCCTCGGAAGTCGGTCGAGCGGCGTCCGGTGGATTGGAGTGCAGAGGAGAAGCTGGCTGCGGTGATGCAAGCCCGTGGGTTGACCGAGGCGGAGCTCGGGGAATTTCTTCGCCGCGAGGGGCTGCACGAAGAGCAGCTCCGCGAGTGGCAGCAGTCGGTCGAGAGCGCGGCGCTGGAGTCTCTGAGGGGCATCCGCAAGACGAAGGCCAGCTCGGCCGAGACGAAGCGAATCAAGGAGCTGGAGCGTGAGCTGCGGCGCAAAGAGAAGGCGTTGGCAGAGACGGCGGCGCTGCTGGTGCTCCGAAAAAAAGCGGAAGCTCTGTGGGGGGACGAGGACGCCTCCACCGAGTCGAAGAGCGACGACGAGTCCTCGACCTGATCAGTGAAGCGGTCACCGCTGGCGCGCGGCAGAGCAGAGCCTGCGGCGAGCTCGGGTTGCACCCTCGCACGGTGCAACGTTGGGCCAGCGGCGTCGACGATCGACGCCGCGTCCCGAAGCGCGTGCCGCACAACCGAATCGGCAATACACAGCGCGAAGGCGTGATTTCACTGCTCAAAACGGCTCGATTTCGGGACCTGCCGCCAAAGCAGATTGTGCCTGCGTTGGCGGATGAGGGCCGGTACACGGTCTCGGAAGCGACCATGTACCGGATAATGCGCAGCGAACGACTGCTGACTCATCGCGGGTCTTCGCGGCCTCGCACCTGTCATCGCCCGCCGGAGCTGGTTGCGATGGCGCCGAACACCGTGTGGTGCTGGGACATAACGTACCTGCGAGCGCCAGTGCGCGGAACGTTCTACTACCTGTACTTGCTCGAAGACCTGTACAGCCGGCGCATCATCGGCTGGCAGGTGCTCGGGCACGAGTCCGCCGACGAAGCCGGTCGACTTGTCGAACGGACGTGCCTCGAGCACGACGTTGACTCGAGCAAGTTGCATCTCCACTCCGACAATGGCGGGCCAATGAAAGGCGCAACGATGCTCGCGACGTTGCAGCGGCTTGGTATTGTCGCTTCTTTCAGTAGGCCGCGCGTCAGCGACGACAATCCATTTCCTGAAGCACTCTTTCGCACACTGAAGTACAGACCCGGATTTCCAAATCGCCCATTCCATGATATCGACGAAGCTCGAAGCTGGGTGACCAACTTCGTGCGCTGGTACAACACCGAGCACCTGCATTCTGGCCTGAATTTCGTCACGCCAGACGACCGCTACTTCGGTCGCGACGCCGGCATCCTCGCGGCTCGTCATCACGTCTACACACGCGCACGCGAGAAGCATCCCGAACGCTGGAGCGGGGAAACGCGAAACTGGTCACCCGCACCCCCCGTCACACTCAACCCGAGTCAGGTCGTCGACTGACGACACCAAACTGATTCAGCTCATGCGGCAACTACGCTGAAACTCGCCG
>OUNO010003552.1_pt2 | contig 14117 bp, 10 predicted proteins | sample 1779811 | NCBI WGS metagenome assembly OUNO01 (sample SAMEA3914804, study PRJEB12502) | metagenome | biome: forest; material: soil | place: Canada | collected 2010-06-25 | depth 0.3 m | reverse complement strand
CGCGCAGGCCAGAGACGTAGACTTCTAGCCACTGAGGGACGTAGGCGGCCAGCCGCGCAGGCCAGAGACGTAGACTTCTAGCCACTGAGGGACGTAGGCGGCCAGCCGCGCAGGCCAGAGACGTAGACTTCTAGCCACTGAGGGACGTAGGCGGCCAGCCGCGCAGGCTCGAGACCGAGCGACTGCTCCCGCGTAGAGTGCTCGAATGGAATGCCTTGCCTTGGGAGCGGCTGGTAGTATCTTCCGCGGTCCTTGAAAGAACTCTTCGACACGCTGAAGAAGCAGGCCCTACCCGCCATCTGGGCCCAAGGCGTGAAGCTGGCACGTGAGGATTCGGTCTCGCTGGAAAAAGAAAGCGACGGCCGGCTCGACCTGCGCGTGCGTGTGCCTGCTCGGGCGGCGTACCTTACCGTCTCGCTGTTCACGAAGGACTTGGAGTGGACCTGCGATTGCCCGGGGCCGGCCGACCCCTGCGTGCACGTCATCGCCGCCACGCTCGCCGTGCAACGCGTCACGCAAGCCGGTCAGCGCTTGCCCGACGCCAAGAAGTCGGGCGCGCAGCTGGTGTACGCGTTTCGCCGCTTGCCAATGTCCGGTCTGACGCTCGATCGCTTCGTGGAGGTCGGCGAGCAGCGCACACCGCTCGTCGGCACGCTCGCCGCGGCACAAGGCAAGCTCCAACTCTCTCCAGGCCCGGGCGATCTCGTGGTCGACCGCATTTTGACTGCAGCCTCGCGCGGCGTGCTGCGCCCTGGAGTCTGGCAGAGCCTGCTCGAAGCCCTGAACGGCGCGCGCGTCGAGTTCGACGGCAAGCCCATTTCCGTCTCGGCCGAGCCGCTGTTGCCCACGGGCCGCGTCTACGACGAGGGTGACGACATCGTGCTCGCCGTCGAGCAGAACCCCGAGCTCACCGCTGTGGTCGAGCTCGGCCTGGCGCGCGTGAAGGACACGCTGCGCCCGCTCGGCCTGGTCGATCTCACCGGCCTCAAGCTCGAACGCTTGCCGCTCCGTCGCCGCTTCGCACAGAGCGACGTCGGCGAGCTCGCGACCAAGGTGCTGCCCGAGATCGAAACCAAGCTGAAGGTCGTGATTCAGTCGGCGCGCATGCCGCGCCGCGGGAAGACGCGCATGCCGCCGCGCATCTCCTTCGAGCTGAGCCACGCCGAGCACACGCTCAGCGTCGTGCCCATGATCGTGTACGGCGACCCGGTGTGCGTGCGCATCGAAGCGGGCCGCTTGGTCCACGTGCAGGGTGACGTGCCCGAGCGCGACGAGATCGGCGAGCGGCGGTTGATCGGCCGCTTGCGCGACGAGCTGTTCTTGGTGCCGGGCCGCCGCGTCGACTTCGACGGCCAAGAAGCCAATCGCTTCGCCGCCAAGCTGCGTGAGTTCCAGACGCGCCTGGGTGGAGAGCCCGGTGCCATGTTGGTGCGCGCGGCGCCGGTCGAAGCCAAAATCCGCGTCAATGGCGACACTCTGAACATCGAGTTCGAGGTCCCGACCGACAACGACGCCAAGCCTGGTGAGTCTCCGCGCCGCGGTAAAGCCAGCGCCGAAGCGGTGCTTCGCGCCTGGCAAGATGGCCTGTCCCTCGTCCCGCTGGAAGGTGGCGGCTGGGCGCCGCTGCCCACCGACTGGCTCGAGAAGTTCGGCGATCGCGTCGCCGACCTGCTGGCGGCGCGTGACGCTGAAGGTCGCGTCTCGCGCGTGTCGATCCCCGCGTTGTCCGCGTTGTGTGACGACCTCGATCAACCGCGCCCGCCGTCGTTCGACAAGCTCGCGCCGTTGATTCACGGCTTCGAAAGCCTACCCGAGGTCGAGCTGCCCAAGGATCTGACCGCGACCCTGCGTGCCTATCAGAAGGTCGGCGTCGACTGGCTGTGCTTCTTGCGGGACGCCGGGCTCGGCGCAGTGCTGGCCGACGACATGGGTCTCGGCAAGACCTTGCAGACGCTGTGCGCCGTCGGCGGTCGCACGTTGATCGTGTGCCCGAAGAGCGTGCTCCACAATTGGGAGGCGGAAGCGAAGCGTTTCCGCCCCGGGCTCAAGGTCGCCATCTACCAAGGCCCGCGTCGCGAGCTCGACAAGCGCGCCGATCTGACGATCACCACGTACGCGATTTTGCGCCTCGATGCCGAGCGTTTGGCCGCTGAAACGTGGGACACGGTGGTGCTCGACGAAGCGCAGGCCATCAAGAACCCCGACAGCCAAGTGTCGCGCGCGGCCTACGCGCTCAAGGCCAATTTTCCGGTCGCTCTCAGCGGTACGCCGCTGGAAAATCGCTTGGAAGAGCTGTGGAGCATGTTCCACTTCTCGCACCGCGGTTTGCTCTCGGGTCGCTCGCAGTTTCGCGATCGCTACAGCTTGCCGATCGAGCAGGGCAACAAGAAGAAGCTCGCCGAGCTGCGCGAGAAGACCAAGCCCTTCATCTTGCGGCGCTTGAAGCGCGAGGTCGCGCCCGAGCTACCGCCGCGCACGGACATGGTGCTCGAGATCGAGCTCGAAGCGAGCGAGCGCGACCTGTACACCGCAGTGCGCGCCGCGACGCAGAAGGACGTACTGGAGAAGCTGCAAAAGGGTGGCAACGTGCTGCAGGCGTTGGAGGCGCTCTTGCGCTTGCGCCAAGCGGCGTGTCACCCCTCGCTCGTGCCGGGCCAAGAGGCGGCCACCTCGAGCAAGATCGAAGCCTTGCTGGAGAGCTTGGAGCAAGTCGCCGCCGAAGGGCACAAGGCGCTCGTGTTCTCGCAATGGACGAGCTTGCTCGATTTGATCGAGCCGCACTTGAACAACGCCAAGCTTCGCTTCGTGCGCTTGGACGGGCGCACCCGTGATCGCGCGGCAGTGGTGAACGAGTTCCAGTCCGAGGACGGCCCCACCGTCATGCTCACGTCACTGAAGGCCGGCGGCACGGGGCTCAATCTGACTGCGGCCGACCACGTGTTCTTGATGGACCCGTGGTGGAATCCCGCGGCAGAGGACCAAGCCGCCGACCGCGCGCACCGCATTGGGCAGAATCGCCCCGTGTTGGTGTACCGCCTGATCGCGAAAGACACCGTGGAAGAGGGCATTTTGGCGCTTCAGGCCAAAAAACGCGCGCTGGCGGACGCTGCCCTGGAAGGCACCGGGGACGCGGCGGGCATCACGCGCGAAGACCTGCTCGCGTTGCTCTCCTAAAACCCGCGCACGGGCCGCTTTCGACCGAGTCGCGATCTTTTATCCGCTGAAGCGGACGCGGCGGGCCTACAGTCGCCGGCGGTGGTGGGGTCGGTGGTTTCATGCTCGACTCCTTGGTTCGTTACTCGTTGAACAATCGGATCGCGGCATTTTTGTTTGCCGTGACGCTCGGTATTGCGGGCTATTTGGCCTTCCGCGATCTCACGGTCGAGGCATTTCCAGATCCGACCGACACGCAGGTGCAAGTGATCACCTTGCTGCCGGGCCAACCCACGGAGGAAGTGGAGCGGCGCTTGTCGATTCCACTCGAACGAGCGCTGAACGGCACGCCGGGCCTGTTCCGCTTGCGCAGCGTTTCGCTGTTCGGGCTGTCGTTCGTGACGCTGACCTTCGAAGACGGCGTGGAATTGCTGCAAGCGCGGCAGCGCGTGCTCGAGCGTTTGCGCGAGGCCGAGCTGCCCGAAGGCGTGAGCCCGGATCTGGGGCCCATGGCAACGCCGATCGGTGAAGTCTATCGCTACACGCTGGAGGGGCCGGGCGCCGATCCGATGGAGCTTCGCACCTTGCAAGATTGGGTGGTACGGCCCGGTATTTTGCGCGCGCCGGGCGTCGCCGACGTCGTGTCTTACGGCGGTCTCGTGCGCGAGGTGCACGTGGAGCCCGATCCGTCGCGCATGGCCTCGCTGGGCGTTGGGTTGAACGACGTGTTCCAGGCCTTGAGCAAGGCCAGCAGCAACGCGAGCGGCGGCTACGTCGAGCGTGGCTCGGAGATGTTCGTGATCCGCAGCCTCGGCATCTTCGCCGATTTGAAGGACATCGAGAAGACGCGCGTCGCGACTCATGACGGCGTACCGGTGCGCATCGGTGACGTGGCACACGTCACCGAGGGTTACGCGCCGCGCCAAGGGGTCGTGACACGAGGCACGAACGAGGAGGCGGTCGAGGGCATCGTGCTCATGCGCCGCGGTGAGAACCCGTCCGTGGTGCTCGAAGGACTGCGCGCGCGCATGACCGAGATAGAGCGCATCTTGCCGAACAAGGTGCGCATCAGCGCGTTTTACGACCGCACCGAGCTGGTGCACACCACGCTGCACACCGTCTTCCACAACTTGCTGGAGGGCGCGCTGCTCGTCGTGTTGGTGCTGTTCGCGTTCACGCTTTCTTGGCGTGCGTCGCTGATCGTGGCCACGGTCATCCCGCTCTCGCTCGCCGCATCGTTCGCCTACTTACGAGCGCGCGGCATGAGCGCCAACCTGTTGTCGATGGGCGCCATCGACTTCGGCATCATCGTGGACGGCGCGGTGATTTTGGTCGAGCACTTGTTCCACGAGGTGCCACAACGGCGCTCGGATTCGTCCGAGTCGTTGATGGAAAACATTGCGCAGGCCATGCACGAGGTGGCGCGCCCGACGCTGTTTTCCCTGCTGATCATCATCGCCGCCTACATTCCGATCTTTTCCATGCAGCGCGTCGAGGGTCGCATCTTCTCACCCATGGCCAACACCGTGGTGAGCGCGCTGGTTGGCGCGCTGATCGTGAGCTTCACGCTGATCCCGGTGCTGGCCTTTTTCGGCCTGCGCGGCGCCGGCTTGGAGCGCGAATCGCCGCTCACGCGTTGGGCACGCCAGGCCTACGTTCCCTCGCTCGACTTCGTGCTGCGGCGCCCCGTCGCCGTGTACATCTTGGCCGTCGGTACCTTGATTTCGGCTTTCCTGCTGGTGCCCCGCTTGGGCTCGGAGTTCTTGCCCGAGCTCAACGAAGGTGCGCTGTACGTGACCTTCACCTTGCCGAGCAACATGTCGCTGGCCGAGGCCCAGAAGCTGACGCCGCGCTTGAAGCGGCTGATCGAGCGCACTCCCGAAGCGAAAGAGGTGCTCACTCAGCTCGGCCGTCCGGAAGATGGCACCGACCCCTCGCTGCCCAATAACCTCGAGGCATTCGTGAAGCTCGCGCCGCCGGAAGAATGGCGCCATGACAAGCCGACATTGAACGATCTCATTTCGGAGATGTCCTTCAATTTGAGCCGAGTGCCGGGGCTCGAAATGAATTTCTCGCAGCCGATTCGCGACAACGTGGCGGAGAACATCTCCGGTCAGTTCGGGCAAATCGCGCTCAAGATTTATGGTGAAGACTTGGCCGAGCTGCAGCGCGCGGCCGAGCGCTCGAAAGACGTCTTGGCGGGCGTCCCGGGCGTAGCCGACTTGGGCATCGTCAAAGCCTCGGAAAGCCCGCAAATCGCGGTCAAGCTCGACCGCGAGGCGCTCGGCCGGTTCGACCTCGATCTGAACGACGTGCAGGACTACATCGAGACCGCCATGGCCGGTCACGCGGCGAGCGAGCTGTGGGACGGCGAGAAGCGGCTCGACGTCACGGTGCGCTTGCCGCGCGCCACGCGCGAGGACCTCGATTCGATTCGCAACATTCGCTTGCCGCTCAAGACGGGCCTCGTGGTGCCCTTGTCTGCCGTGGCAGACGTAACCGTCGGAGCCGGGCGCGCGGCCATCACGCGCGAGAACGGCCGGCGTTACATCGGTGTGCGCATGAACGTGCGCGCCAGGGACATGGGCTCGTTCGTCGAAGAAGCGCGGCACCAAGTGGCCGCTCACGTCAGCATGCCTCCCGGCTACGAGATGGCGTGGGGCGGCGAGTTCGAGAATCAACAGCGCGCCATCAAGCGCCTGGGCGTCGTGATCCCGCTCGCGCTGGCGATCACGTTCGTGCTCTTGTTCTCCGCCTTCAAGAGCATCGAAGATGCGCTGCTGATCCTGCTGCACACGCCGCTGGCTCTCGTCGGTGGCGTTGCCGCGTTGGGCGTCGCGGGCATGACGCTATCGGTTTCGGCTGCGGTGGGCTTCATCGCGCTGCTCGGTCAAGCCGTGTTGAACGGTGTGCTCGTGGTCTCCGCCGTGCGCGCACGCTTGCAGCGCGGCGAAACGCCGTACCAGGCGGTCACCGGCGGTACCATCGAACGGTTGCGCGCGGTGCTCATGACGGCGCTCTTGGCCAGCCTGGGTCTGGTGCCGGCGGCCGTTTCACACGCCATCGGCAGTGAGACTCAGCGGCCGATCGCCGTCGTGGTCGTCGGCGGCACCATCTCGGCGGCGCTCTTGACGCTGCTGGTGCTCCCGGTCAGCCTGTATTGGATGCTGCGGGCCAAGGCAGCGTTTGCCGAGCGAGCAGCGGCACGGCGCGCGCTCGGCGGCTCGCACTAGCGTCCGGGTTCGCTCGTAGAGTAAGACTATCGGTCGAACATGGCCGTTCATCCGATTCAGGGCGCGGGGCACCAGGCGTTGCGCTGGGGAGCGCTGCTTTCGTGGGCGAGCATCGCCGTTGCTTGCCAGCGGCGCGATCCGCCCAGCGAAATCCGCCTGGAAATTCCGGCGCTGATCAGCTCGAAAGACGTGGTGGCGGTGTCGGTGCATGCGCTGAACGCGCAGGGCGTCAGCCAAACCGTGACCGACGGCGCGGACTACGCGCTAACGCCGCCGGATTTGGCGACCGTCAAAGCCGGCTTGCTCTCGTGTCAGAAGTCGGGTGACGGCACGCTCACCGTGACGATCGCCGGCGTGAGCCGCACCGTGAAGGTCGCCTGTCGCATCGTGGCTCGCATCGAAGCGCCAAACGCGGGGCGGGTCGAGCTCACGGCGGGGCCCTTCAGCCCGAAGGTGCGCGTGCTCGACCAAGCCGGCAACGAGCTGAGCGACGTGCCGGTCTCGTTCTTCTCCAAGAACTCGGGCGTCGCGTTCCCTCAGGACGGCAAGCTCGTGCCGAAGCAGGTGGGCACGGCGACGCTGACCGCGCGCGCTGGTGAGAGCTCGGCCGAGCTCAAGGTCGACGTCGTGCGCAAAGTGGTGGTCGAAGCGCTGCCGCTCGATCAGAACAAGCGCCTGTATTTCTCGCTCGAGCCGGGCAAATACGAGCTCACGGTCAAGCTGCCGAGCCCGCACAAAGTCAGCTTCGAATGGCGCGGCGCGCCGTTCTGCAATACCGCCTCGGACGGCACGGACCACGTGTCGGTGTGTGGGCTTCGAGCCAAAGCAGGCGGCGTCGCGTTCGACAATCCGGCCTTCTTGAAGGATGGTTCCAAGGCGGCCCCGTCGCTGAAAGGCGTGGAGCTGTACGAGGTTCCATGACATGAACGGCAGGCACCATGGCTGAATCTCTGATCGCGGCCACGCTCGGGGCGGAGCTGATCGAGACCTTCAACAATCCCGACTATCGCCCGCCGCCGTTGCCCGGCGTGGCACTCGAGCTGATGTCGCTCTCGAATCGCGACGACTCGACGATCGACCGCATCGTGCGCTTGCTCGAACAGGATGAAATGCTGGCCGGCGGCGTGATGCGCCTGATCGGCTCGCCGCTGTACGCCGCGCGGACCCGCATTCGTTCGCTCAAAGAGGCCGTGGTTCGGCTGGGCGTGCGCACCGTGCGCGATCTGGTCTTCGAAACCGCGCTCAACCAAGGCGTGTTCCGCTTGGCGGAATACGGCGAGACCATCGAGCAGATCCGGCGCCACAGCACGGTCACCGCGTACATCGCGCGCATCGTGTGCAAGACCGCGAAGGTCGACGAAGAGCACGCATTCTTGTGCGCGCTGCTGCACGACATCGGCTTTGCTGGCCTCTTGTTCGCGGTCTCGAACATCGAAGAAGAGAGCGCCCCGCCGCTGATCCAACTCTGGCCCGAGATCGACCGGCTCCACGAAGAGGCCTCGCGCATCGTGACCCAGCTGTGGCAGCTTCCGCTCGAGATCCAAGAGTACGTCGGACACCACCACCACCTGCACACCGGTGAAACCTCGCGCATCGCCGCGGCGATTCACATCGCGGACCGGCTGAGCGAGCGCTTCGGAGCGAGCGTGGTCGGTCCGGTAGACCAAAATGGCGTCTTGCTCGCAGGCGACGCGGTCGACGATTTCGACTTGGAAGTCAGCCGTGGTGAGCTCGGGCTCACCGACACGGCCATCGAGCGCATCATCGAAGAAGCAGAAGCCACGGTGCCCGACATTCTTTGGCTATAGTGCCGCGACGAAGATGCGCTCGGTCTCGCTGCTCGCCCTGTTCGCCGTACTCGAAAGCTCCGCTTGCTCGCGCTCCGAACGCGCGCAGCCGAAGCCGCCTGCAGACAACACCGTCGCCAGCGCCTCTGCCGATAGCGCGCGGGCGTTTGGCCCGCGCGCGGAGCTCGCACCGCGCAGCGAGCTAGGGCAGAGCGGCGCGATGAGCGCAGACGCCGCTGCGCGGCCGCCGTTGCCAGTGGTGGACGCACCCACCTTGCTCCAGAAGATCAAGGACAGCGGTCAGCGCGGCGTGGTCGTCAACCTGTGGGCCAGCTGGTGCGATCCGTGTCAACACGAGCTGCCGATGCTGGCACGCGTCGCACCGCAGCTGGCCGCCAAGGGCGTGCCCATCTGGTTGGTTTCGGTCGACGATCCCGAGGGCTTCCCAGCGGCCCGGGCGCTGCTCGAGCAGCTGCACATCACCTTGCCCGCGTTCGCCGCAGCTCCGCCGCTGCAAGAGTTCAAGGCCGTGATCAACCCGAGCTGGCCGGGCATGATCCCGGTCTCGTTCCTGTTCGATAGCACCGGGAAACTGCGCTATTTTTGGCCCGGGGAGGTGTTCGAGAAAGAGCTCGTGCCCTTGGTGGACGGTTTCGTTGCCGGCAAGCACATCGACGGCACGGCCAACTTCGGCTTGGCGCCCGGCGCAACGCAGGGCGCAGGTCACTGAAGCGCAAGCGCCGCGCGGGGGCGGCGCACAAAAGCACTCGGCCCGCCTCTGCAAGCAGAAGCGGGCCGGGAGCGTTATGCGCTAACGAATCACGGAGCCGCGGGCGCGATTGGCGGCACGGGCGGCGTGCCCTTGTAGAAGGCGATCTCGTCGAGCGAGAAGTCCCAAGCGGCGTCGCCGCTGAGGAAGCCGAGCTCCTGAATCAGACCCTTGACCTTGGCGCTGCCACCGGCGGCCTCGGCGAAGGTGACCGTGTACTGCGCCCAATCGGCGGTCAGCGAGAGCGTCTTCTTCGGGTGATTGAAGCAACCCGTCTTGCAGTCGCCGCCGTTCGGGCGACCCATCATGTCCATACCAGCCGCGTTGGTGGCGGGGATCACGAAGTTGACGTCGATCTTGGAGCCCGCGGTGCCCGCCTTGGCCCAGAAGGAGATGCCGTCGAGCGCGCTCACGTCGGCGCACAAGAAGCCGCCAGCGGGGTCGATGACCACGTTGAAGATCGCGCCGACACCGAAGCCCGGCGCAACCTTGCTCGAGTTCGCGCCGGTGCCCACGTACTGGCCACCCTTGCCGGTCTTGCCGGTTGCGATCTGAACCATCTTGATCATGTTGTCCGCGCCGTCTTGGCCCGGCGTACCGAGGTCGTTGAACGTGGACCAGCCGTAGGCCACCATCGTTGCCGGATCACACATGCCCGTGACGCACTCGAAGTCGTCGACGAAGGCGTTGTCTTCGACGGTGAAGATGCGTGTGGCCAAGCCATCACAGACGCTCGGACCGGCTGCACCGCCAGAGCCGCCGCCCGCGGGAGCGCCGCCATTGGTTACCGGAGCGCCGCCGGAGCCGCCGCCGACGACCGGAGCGCCACCGGAGCCGCCGCCGACGACCGGAGCACCGCCCGAGGAGTTCGATGCGCCTGCGGTGGGGTCCGGTCTCGGCGCGTCGGAGCTCGAGCACGCGCTGCTAGCGGCGATTGCGCTGACCGCCAACGAGACCAGGACCACATTCTGCAAGTTCAAAATTCGCATTTTCACTCCGTCAGTTAGGAACGACACGACCGCTGAGCGCTTCACCCGCCACAGGCTGCGCACGCAAAGGAACACCCGAACAACCAGCCTCGCGTCCACGATGTTGGAGCACGAAGCGACCGCATGAAGTCGACACGCTCGTCAGAGACCGGTGTGTCGCACTCCGGAAACTATGACTTTCGAAAACACCAAGTCAAAGTAAATCACGGTCAAATTACGGTATTTACCGCGATTTTTGGGGGGCACAGCGTCTGTCGCTCGCGATATTTCGCATTTATACGTGCATCTGCACGGGTGGTTTAAGGCCCCACAAACGTACCGTGACAGGGATGTCAGACCCTGAGCGCAGCCCACAGCGAGCGCTGGTCCTCGCCTGCGCTGACTGCGCGCTTGCTGCCTCCCGCCATTGGTCCCGCCCAAGCGCGCTGCGCGGCCTGTCGGCCGTTGCGGGCGGAGGGAGCCGCCGTCATGCGGCACCGTTGGAAAAATCCAGGTGTGATCGCTGACAGCGGGCGCTGCCCCCACCGTGCAGTGCTCGGCGCCTTCGGCGCCTGCGCGCTTCCCGCCTCCCCCAAATCCGTGCTCGCGGCCGCAGCGGCCGCTGCGCGCGGCTGGGGGAGGCCGTCGCGTCGCAACATTGAAGCGAGCAGCGCGGTCGCCTACAGCGACGCGTGCACGAGCGCCAGCGCCGCGCCCAGATCGCGCATGATCGACGCGGCATCGACCCGCAACACGCGATACCCGAGCGCACTCAGCGCAGCGTCCCGACGCGCATCCGAGTTGCAACGCCGCCCATGAGAGCCACCATCGACCTCGACAACGAGCCGCACCGAACGCGCACAGAAATCGACGATGTAGCGATCTGCGAGCGGCACTTGGCGCCTAAACTGCACTCCCAGCTGCCGAGCCTTCAGCGCGGACCACAGCCGAGCCTCCGAGTCCGTGGGGTTCCGACGGTTCGCCCACGCGAACTGTTCGAGCTTGAGTTGCTTGCGTGTTGTGTTGTCTGCCTTCCGTGCCATCTGAGCCTCCTGCGCCGGCATCGGGCCGAGCGCAGCCCCCCAGGCGCAGGACTCATGCCACGCCCCCGAAGTAAAACGCCGTATTGCGACGGGCGTGGCAGGAGTCGTGCGCCCTCCCGCGAAGCTCGGCCCGATGCCGACGCAGGAGGCGAGCACCACAAACCGGCCGGGCAACGCACACGTCGCAGAGCGTCACAACGCAGTGCACGCCTGCGTAGCAGGCGTGGAGCCATGCCCCCGAAGAGCACCGCCCACTCAAAGCGCGGGCCGCACTTTGACGCGCACTGACTACCTCCCCCCGCCGCGCGCAGCGGCGAAGCCGCGAGCACGGCGTTGGGGGAGGTCGGCGCCCCGCAGCCGACGGCGCGGAGCGGCGGCGGCGAGGAGCGACGGGTGCCTACGCCGCTCTACGTCGCGCTACGAGGGGGCAGCTACCGCCCGCCCATCCCCGTCGTACTAATGCCCTGAATGAACGTCTTTTGCGCAAAGAAGAACAACACGATGATCGGCATCACGAGCAGCGCAGAAGCGCCCATCAGGAGGTGCCACTCGCTGCCGCCGAGCTGCGATTGATACTGCTGCAAGCCGAGGGCCATGGTGAAGGTTTCGGGCTCGGTCAGGAAGATCAGCGGGCCGAGGAAATCATTCCATGCGTTCAGGAAGGTGAACAGGGCCACGACCGAGAGCGCGGGGCGCGCGAGGGGCAGGATCACGCGCCAGAAGATGCCGAACTCGCTGCAGCCGTCGATGCGCGCGGCGTCGGACAGCTCACCGGGGATGGTCAGGAAGAACTGGCGCAAGAGGAAGATGTTGAACGCGCCGCCGAAGAACATGGGCACCCAGAGCGGCATCAGCGTGCCGATCCAACCCAGGCTGCGGAACACGCCGTACAGCGGGACCATCAGCACCGGGAACGGCACCATCATGGTCGCGAGCGTGATGTTGAACAGCGTTGCCCTGCCCTTCCACTGGATGCGCGACAGGCCGTAGGCCACGAGCGAGCTCGAGACCAGCGTGCCAATCACGGACAGGAACGCGACCAAGAGCGTGTTGCTGAGGTACGTGAGGAAGGTGATGGTCTTGGTGCGGTCGCCCTTCTTGGTCCAGGGCATGGAGGACTTGCCGAGCAGCTCGCCGAGCGGCTTGGCCTTGTCCTTCTCGCTCGCCGTGAGCGCGCGCACGGCCTCCGGGTAGTTGCCCAAGACGGGGTTCAGCTTGCGCTCGACCGCGCTCGGCTCGACGTAGAACACGCGCGCTTCACGCTGCGTGTATTTCGAGAGGAACCACTCTTTGACGATCACGAAACGCGCTGGCACCGCTTGCACGAGCGTGGCGGGGTAGCTCTCTTCGATCACTCGATCGGCGACTTGAGTGCGGATCTTGACCTGGCCGCCCTGGAAATCTGCGGGCTCGACCAAGAGCTCTTTGCCCGCTTGCGGGCCGGCGCTCGGCTTCACGACTAGCTTGTCGCTGCCGACCGGCAGCGGCGGCGTGACCGGGATGGTCTCCGAGCCGACGTGGATGAAGGCCTGACGCGGCAGCCACTCGGGCGGAATCTTGCCGACCTGTTCGCGGGGCTGCACTGCGGTCAGCAGCAGCCACACGAGCGGTACTGCGAACACCGCCGCCAAGATGAGCAGCGGGATGTGGATCAGGGGAGTCGTGCGCGTGAGCGGATTCGGGCTTGCCATGGCTTGAGCTCAGCGGTCGTACGTGACCCAGCGTTTGGACAGCTTCGTCGCGCCGAAGGTCAGCACCAAAATGACGATGAACAGCACCCAGGCCATGGCCGAGGCGTAGCCCATGCGCAGGTCTTGGAAGCCGACGTTGTACAGATTCAGTACGTAGAACAAGGTGGAGCGCTCTGGAGCGCCCGTGGAGCCGGTCATGATGAAGGCCTGCGTGAAGGCCTGAAAACCAGCAATGATGCTGAGCACCACGTTGAAGTAGATGACCGGTGAGATCATCGGGATGGTGACGTTGAATAGGCGCTGGAAGAAGCCCGCGCCGTCGATGATGGCGGCTTCGTAGAGCGAGGTCGGCACGTCTTGCAGGCCGGCGAGGTAGACGACCATCGCGTTGCCTGCGCCCCACACGGCCATGATCACGATCGCGGGCTTGGCCCAGGCCGGATCCGCGAGCCAGGCCGGCCCGCTGATACCGATGGCGTGCAGGCCCGTGTTGATGATGCCGCTTTGGCCGTTGTACATCCACAGCCACAAGATGCTGCCGGCGACGACGGGCATCAGCGAGGGCAGGAAGAAGATGGTGCGGTACAGCCCCAGGCCTTTGACCTTGGAGTTCAAGAGCAGCGCCAGCGTGAGCGACACGACCATGCCCAGCACCACCGAGCCTGCCGCGTAATAAGCCGTGTTGTACAGGCTCTTCCAGAACAGCGGATCTTTCATCAGGTCGACGTAGTTGTCGAAGCCGATGAACACTGGCGGCAAGAGCACCGAGTAGTCGCACAGCGAGTAGTAGAACGCGGCGCACAACGGATAGACCAGGAACACCGTCAGCCCGATCAGCCAGGGGAGGCAGAACAAGAGGCCGTTGCGGCGGTTGATCTGATCGAGCGAGCTCACTTGGCGTCCCTCCGGGCGAGGATGCGGCGATTGCGATCGAGCGCGGCTTGCATCTTGCTCTGTACGTCGTCGAGGGCGAGGCCAGCCGGCTGAGTCAGGTTCTGAATCAGATCCACGGCATTGCCCATCTCGCGGTTGTATTCGTTCCAGACCCCGGTTTGCGGGATGGAAAAGGCGTTTTTGCTCATGCCGAGCTCACGGAACAAGCGAATGTACGGATTCGGGTGCACCTTCCAGAACTGTTCACTCACGTCCTTCAAGGGCGTGAACTTTTGCTGACCGAGGCACAGCTTCTCGAGCGCGGCCTGCGTGGTCACGTACTTCATGAACTCGAAGGCTTCGAGCGGGTGCGGCGAATCCTTCGGGATCACCAGCACGTCGGCGTCGGCATTGGTGGTGCCGGCGAGCTCGGGGTGATCGGCGGGGTAGGGGAAGGGAGCGGCCCCCCACTGCAAGCCGGGCGCGTACTTCTCGATGAAGTTGTGCATCCACACGCCCTGCAGGACCATGGCGACCTTGCCGGACAAGAAAGCGTTCTGCGGGCTCGAGAAATTGCCGAAGCCGGAGCGGAAGCGCTTG